>SDBV01013098.1_pt1 | contig 10584 bp, 8 predicted proteins | sample 2277081 | NCBI WGS metagenome assembly SDBV01 (sample SAMN10402039, study PRJNA504765) | marine sediment metagenome | isolation source: marine sediment core GS10_PC15, 223 cmbsf | place: Arctic Ocean: Southern Knipovich Ridge | collected 2010
CACCGAACGAGAACGCGGCGCTGATCGGGTCGACGGGCAGCGGCAAGTCAAGCCTCCTGCAACACCTGAACGGTCTCATACTTCCCCAAAGCGGCACGGTCAGAGTTCTGGGGGTCGATCTGGGCGACTCGAAGACGGACCTGCAGGCCTTGAGACGGCGCGTGGGCCTGATGTTCCAGAGACCGGAAAACCAGATTTTCGAAACCTACGTCGGTGACGATGTGGCCTATGGTCCCAGAACGGCCGGCCTGCAGGGCAAGCAGCTTACCCGACGCGTGCGCTGGGCTCTCGAGCAGGTCGGCTTGAGCTTCGCCGAGTTCAAGGATCGACCTGTATTCACTCTGAGCGGCGGCGAAAAGCGCAAGACGGGCATCGCCGGCGTGCTGGCCCTGCGGCCGCAGCTGTTGCTTCTCGACGAACCCACCTCGGGCCTGGACCCGGCGGCGCGGAACGAGCTCATAAGCCGTTTGGCAGCCCTGAGGCGGGAAGGCATGAGACTGGTCATTGCCACCCACGACATGGATCTGGCCGTGTCGCTGGCGGAGCGCCTGTACGTGATGCACGATGGACACGTCGTCATGAGCGGTACGCCGCGGCAGGTTTTCGCAGAGCCCGAGCGATTAAGGCAGTGGGGGTTGCGGGCCCCGGCACCGTCACGGCTGACGGCCATTCTGCGGAAGCAAGGCTTGTCTTTGGAGCGGACCGCGCTCACCGCAGAAGAGGCGGAGTCCTCCATACTCTCACTGTTTGAGGGAGTACGCTCGTGAGCCAGTTCGAGTTTCTCGAAAACGTGACCATTGGTCAGTATCTTCCCACGGATTCGGCGATCCACCGCCTCGACCCGCGGGCCAAGCTCATAATGGCAGCCTCGGCGCTGATGGCGCTGATAATCTGCCGCAATCTCTTCAGTCTGCTCATCGCCCTCGGCGTGCTGCTCGCGGGCTTCGTGCTGGCCCGTGTTCCCCTGAGCTACGCCCTGCGGGGCATAAAACCGGCCCTTCCGGTATTTCTGCTTCTGGCGGTCCTCCAGATCGTAGCCATCCCTGCCAACGACACCGGGCGGGTTCTGGCTAGATGGTGGGTCGTCAGCATCACCACCAACGATTTTCTGGCCGCGACCGTGGCGGTGATACGTCTCGCAACGCTCATGCTCCTGATAGGTCTCTTCACCATCGTGACCAGCACCAGGGAGTTGACCCACGGGACGGAAAGGCTGTTCAGGCCTCTCCAGAGAATAGGGTTTCCGGCCCATGAGCTGGCGTTGATTGCAGACTTGACGCTGCGCTTCATCCCCATCCTGGCCCAGGAAGCCGAGCACATCGTGAAGGCCCAGGCTTCCAGGGGCGCCGCTTTCGGAAAAAGGCCCAAAATAGGACCGGTCGGCCGCATCCGGGCCCTGCTGCCGGTTCTGGTGCCCCTGTTCACCGCCGCGCTCAATCGCTCCGAGACGCTCATTCTGGCGATGACGGCTCGCGGCTACACTGGCGGGCGCGGGCGTACGCATCTGATCCGATTCGTGGCCCGCAAAGTAGATTTTGTGGCGGTCTCCGTCACATTGGCTTTCAACACGGCGCTTGTACTGTCCAACACGCTGCAGACGGGAACCGTGCTATGGCTGGGTTAGCGCCTGTGCCGCTGACAGTGCCGCAAAACGCCTTATGCTGCCAAACCTTTGAGGAGGAACCAACCATGCAGAGTTTTCCTATCCGCAAGATCGTCGTGACCGCAGTGCTGAGCGCGATAAGTGTCGTGCTCTTTCTTACACCACTGGGTTACCCGCCGCCAATCGCCGGGGCGTCGATGACACTGATGCACTTGCCCGTGATTATCGGGGCCGTGCTGGAAGGACCGATCGTGGGCCTGATCATAGGTTTCCTGTTCGGGCTGACCAGTCTTATCAAGGCCGCTGTGGCGCCCCAGGGGCCGATTGACCCGTTTTTCGTCAACCCGTTGATCTCCATACTTCCCCGCCTCGCCATCGGACCCATAGCCTGGCTGGTGTACCGCGCGTTAAAAAAGCGCATCCGGGTGGAGGGGCTGATACTGGCCGGAATCGCGGGCAGTCTTACCAACACCGTCCTGGTGCTGGGCTCGCTCGGGTTGTTCGTAGTCGGAAGCCTCGAATGGTTTACCTGGGCGCTTATCGGCACGATCGTCGTTACTAACGGTTTTCTGGAAGCCGCCGTGGCGGCTGTAGTCACGTTGGCGGTGGTGGGCACGCGGCTTCAAATAGAGTACGGCCGTCGGGGTTCCAGGCTGGAACCCGATGACTCCGCAGACTCTGCAAAAGAGCAACCGGCGGCCGTCGAAGGAACCCCCCATGCTGCTGGCGATTGATATCGGCAACTCCACAGTACGTTTCGGCGTTCACAGCGGTGAGGCCTGGGTAGACCACTGGCGCGTGCGCACGGTTGCCGACAAGACGGCCGACGAGTACGCGGTGCTGTTCAGGAGCCTGCTCAGCCAGGGCGACATAGACCTGCGTTCGATCGACCGCGTTGCCTTAACGAGCGCCGTTCCGCCCCTGACGGGCACCGTGTCTGATATGGTAGCGGCCATGTTCGGTATCGATCCCCTGATCGTGGGGCCGGGCGTTAAGACGGGCCTTCGGATTCGAACGGATAATCCCACTGAGGTCGGGCCCGATCTGGTGGCCAATGCCGTCGCGGCTTTCGACCAGTTCCAAACCAGCTGCGTGGCCGTGGATTTCGGCACCGCCCTTTCGTTCACGGCCGTCGCCGAGCCCGGCGATCTGGTAGGCGTTGCCATTGCCCCCGGCCTCAATTCGGCCGTCAACTCTCTCGCCCAAAACACGGCTCAGCTTCCCAGGGTGCGCCTGATCCCCCCCTCATCGGTGATAGGGCGTAATACCGTTCATGCCATTCGCGCGGGGGTCATATTCGGCTATGTTGGAATGGTGAATGCCATTATCGATAGGATGCGCCAGGAGCTGCCCGGAAGCGAGAACGTCAAAGCCATCGCTACGGGAGGGCAGTCGCGCTTGATCGCCCCGCTGACGGACCACTTCGCCGGCATCGATCCCTGGCTGACCCTGGACGGCATCCGCATCATCGTAGAGCTGAACGCATAGCGCTGTAGGCCGGCATCACCACCGAATTGCTGCTCGCAGCCACTCAGGGGTACGGTACGAGTGTGTTGTCGCGGGAGCAGACCGTTCTATTGCCTGCCCTCCGCGCTTCCTCGGCCGCCGCCTGCGCACGGGAACACGCGTCTGCCAACGCATCTTCAGCCGTTATCCCGGCGATTCCGACGGAAAGAGTACCGCAGGCCTCACCGTCCTCCAGCAGCCGACACAAATCCGCGTAGAGAGGCAGGTCCTGCACCGTCTGCTCGTGCCGCCTGCGCATCTTCTCGCCGAGAGCGCACGCAGCATGCACGCCCTCGTCCACGAGAAGCAGCATGGAATCCTCCCGCATTCGAAAGGCAAAGCTCTCCGAACCCTGTGACCTCTCTACGCCCCAACGTACCGTGTCGGCGGTTATTCGGATCAAGCGGTCGCCGATGAGCTCTTCGGGCATGCTGCCCTTGATTCGCCCCCAGCCGTCCACATCGACGCAGATCAGCGCGAACTCCCGTCCCTGCTCCCTGATATCGGAGAAGTCCCGCGCAAAATCCTCGGTCCAGTAAGCGTGACTCCAGAATCCGGTTGGGCCGTCGATCGTGTAATCCTGTGTCGCAGGCTCTCCATCCGCAGACCCTCGCGCCGCAGCCCGGGCTCTTTTCCAGGCATTGTTTTCCTGCTCTTTAGCGCAGCGGATCCGCCCCTCACAGCCTCTATAGGGGCTGCCGCGCTCGTTGAGCAGAAAACTGAAGAGCTTCACCACTCCAGCGAGTATCTCGAGAAAAATGAGCTGCGACTTCCTGGGGATGGCCGAGGGCTGCTTTCTGTGCTTGGCCTTGATGTACGCCACAATACGCCTGATGGTCGGTTTTGCGCTTCCAGCATGCAAATTGACAACCGGCCTGTCGGCAAACTCATCGAGTAATCGCAGGGCTCCTGCATCGCCACGCGCCACCAGACCCTGATTGATTTTCTCGTGTATCTGCTCGCAAAGGTCGTCCAGCTCCTCTGCGAGCTTATAGAGGCGGACCGAGGAAAAACGGGGCTTGCCCGCCTGCCCGACCAGGATGACGTCATAATGCCTCATGGCGAGATTTTGCAGCTGTATCAGGTTCTCTTCCAGCCGCCGGCTTGCCGGCCCCGCTGCCAGGGCACGGCCCTCTCCCGGCAGAAGGCTCCGCACGTAATCGCCTAGCTCTTTAAGGTAGGTGTCGAAGAGATTGGGATAGATTCTGCCCCACTCAGCGGAGATGTCGGCCAGGGAGTCGCGGAAACGGCCTCCACTGCCGAGCGCGTCGTCGATAGTATAGCCATCGAAGGATGACAGGAGGTTGTCAATGATCCGATGCAGAATCATGATCTGTCCCATGGCGTCGAACCGTGAAACGTACCGAATCTGGTCGGGAAAGCTCAGGTCCCTCGCAAAAACCCCGAGATCGAAATAGGGCAGGAGATAGGGAAAATCGGCAAGATTCTGGATATTCGATCCCGGAAACAACCGCTCCAGCAGGGAGAGCACGCCCTGAAATTCCTCATTGAAGGGTCCGCCCGATGTTTCGCCGGATTGCCGGCCGAGGGGTTCGCCGAAGGGTTCCTCAGCTATTACACCGGCAGGTTGCTCGGAGGGTTTGTCGGCAACGGCGTCCGGCTCTTCAGCAGACGCTCCCCCGCCTTTTTTCTCTGCTGATTCAGAGCAAGACGCCACATGCTGTTCTCCGGATCGCGGGGCCTTTTCTCCGGCACTCTCTAGTGCCTCTGCTTCCCCCGGCGATGCGGCCGGAGTTTCCGCTTCGGAATATTCCTCCGGGGCACACAGCGCGGATTCCCGGGTTCCGTCCTGCGCGCTCCTGCGCCCGGCATCGAGCCGGATCTGCCTGTAGATCAGCTTCTCCTCCTCGATCACGCCCACGAAATCACAGATCATCTGCCTGTTTTTCTTCTCCCACATGTCCTCCTCGGGGAAAAAAGCGCCCATGAGCTTCAACAGCGCCGGAAAGAGGCTGTGCAGGAATTCGTCCAGATTGGCGAGAGCGATCTGGAACCGGCTCGCCGCCACCTCTACCTGTCTGATCTGCTCGGGACTGGCCTGACGGGTTCGATGCACGGTCAGAACTTCGAGGTACATATCATCGAGCCGTTCGGGCTCCAAGCCCTCCAACAGAAACGTGTGCTTGTAGACGTGCTTAACGAGACGGGTTAGCGCCTTTATCTCCACTTTCCTGCCTGAAGCCATCACGACCTTGAGATAATCCAGCGCGTCGAGCAGCTCTTCGTCCCGTTTCGCAAAAACCGACAGGAATTCCACCGCGAAGGGGTCCCGGCCGCGCAGTTGCTGAAGTAGTTCCTGCTGCGCCTCTTCCCCGCCCGGACGGTAGCGGCCGAGTAAGCACCGGCTGTCATAGTAGAGCGCGTCCAGATTATCCGCGCAACAGAACCCGGACGGATCGACGTCGGAAAATCCTCGGCCCTGCACGAGCATGCGCAGCAGCGATCGGCCGGCGTTGTCCCTGATGCGCGGAAAAAACCGGGACAACGAGCTCAGGATCCTCTCGAAGAGGCCGGTTATCCTGTAACGGTGGTAATAGGCGTACGCGTCTATACGCCTCCGAAGGCGCCCGGAGATAGGTTTGACCGCGTCCTCAGCGCGCCTGTGGGGGGCCTGCGCCCACTTCGCAGAGCCGGCTCGACCCTGACCGCTGCCTGTCGTCCCGGAGAACCGGCCCGGACCGCGGCGCTCAGAGCCGTGCTTGGTTTCCAGATTGCGGCGCCATCGCTCACGCCATCGCCTGCGCTCTTCGCTCCCGTAGCCTTGTTTCAGAAGCTCTTCGAGCAGTTTGTCATCAGTTTTGCGTCTGTACATATATCACCAAAATATAAAATTACCACACCCTCGATGCTCTTACCAGAGCGCGAAATTCTTGACCATTCTTGACTTCGAGCCGGCCCGAACGGCACCCGGTATACAGTGCTGGAAAACGATCAGACCGGGGTTGATGGCCTTCAAGCAGATGTGCTATAAGTGGCCCGGCCTCACGTGGCCCGGCCCATACCCGCCTCACAGGATGGAAATTCCACAGGGCCGCGGCAGGACAGGAAGCATGCAAGAGATACGGGTTGGAATCATAGGGGCGGGTCAGATAGCTTACCGCCACGCGGAGAGCATCAACAGGCATCCCCAGGCGCGGGTCATCGCGGTGGCCGACCCAAACGAGGGGCGCCGGCAGGCCTTCGAAAACCGGTTCGACTTACCCCACGCATACGCCGTGGCGGAAGAGCTCATCGACAACGGCGATCTCGATGCCGTGAGCATTGCGGTTCCCAACGTATTCCACGCCGACATGGCGGTTTCCGCTCTGAACGCCGGCAAGCACGTGCTGCTGGAAAAGCCTATGGCCATGAACTACGCCGAAGCCGCGGGCATCGCAGAGGCCGCCCGGAAATCGGGCAGAGTATTCACCGTGGGCATGAACCAGAGATTCACCGAAGAGTCCCAGATAATCAAGACTCTGGCCGATAGGGGCGATCTGGGAGACATCTATCACGCCAAGGCCTACTGGTTTCGCCGCAGCGGAATCCCGCTGTTGGGCACCTGGTTTAACCGCAAAGAAATGGCCGGTGGCGGTGCGCTGTATGATATCGGCGTACACCTTCTAGACCTCTGTCTGCACCTGATGGACAACTTCGAAGTCCGGAGTGTCAGCGGCGCGACATACTCCAAGTTCGGTCCCCGGCGTCTCGGAGAGGGGTCGTGGGGCATGTCCGATCCCGACAGCGACGTCTTTGACGTCGATGATTTCGCTTCGGCCTTCATAAAGCTGAAAAACGGGGCCACGGTATCTCTGGACGTTTCCTGGGCCATGCATCAGAAAGATGCGACCCACCACAACGTCGTGCTCTACGGAACGGAAGCCGGGGCCGGCGTATTTCCCCTGGAGCTTTATCGCTACGGGCGCGAGAAAGGGGAATACGAAATCGTCACCCCCCAGAGCATCAAGATTCCTTATCCCCACAACTGCCGTTTCGCCAACTGGTTGGACAGCATACTCGAGAGGGACAAGCCCCTGGTAAGCCTCTCAGAGGCCCTGGCGGTGCAGAAGATTCTAGACTCCATCTACGAGTCCAGCCGTACGGGCAGGGAGGTACGGCTGGAATAGAGGCTTGCAACTGCGGCCTGCCTGATGAGCCGGCGGCAACCTCCTAAAAACCTGACTTCCAGATTCCACCCAAATACCGTATACTATCTGCGGGAGCGGTTGTCGGCTTCGGGCCGCTCGTTCCTGTATCTCAGCACGACACAGGACATCGATAATGGGAGCCGGCAAGCACGAGCAAAACGCCTCGAAGCATCCGGTACGTCATTTCTCGATGCTGAGCGTTTTCGTCTCTGCTCTGTGTCTGTTCTTTCTGTTGAACATCACAGTCCTGGGCTTCATCGGCATACCCAGCCGGCTGCTGGGGGTCGTTACGGAAACCGAGAGCATCAGCAAGCTCGAATCTTCGTTCGAACGCGACCTCGAGGCCACCTTGAGGCTATAGATAACGTCTCCGAACACATGACAAATGATTTTCCGCTCTACCTGGCGGTAATCTGCTTCATCGCGCTCAGAATCTATCACGCTCCTTTGTACAAGCTCTTCCGGAGGATGCATCGGGAAAAACCGGTTCCGGAAAGCCTGAGGTCCAGGTGCAAGCGGCGCATAAGCTCCTCGGCCCTGGTTACGGCCATGCTCATCCTGGCCGCACTCATCCTGGAGGGGCTCCACCTGGTTTCCAGAATCCCGGAAGAGCCGGCAATGGATATGATGCAGTCCGGGCCGGCCAGGCTGCGATTGCTCGGCATAGCTATCGCCTGCCTGGTGGCCCTCTTCGCCTACTTCCAGCAGTCACATCGCATTCGCAACAGGTACTACCGGCGTGTGTTCAGGCCGGAGGAGCTCCACAGCCGCCCCAAGGTGCAGAGGCGCAGCACCATCAAACTCAACATACGGTTCGCTAATGTATTGACAACTCTCCTGCCGCTCTTACTGGTCATGCTCTACTTCTACACTTTCATAACGACGGTCCGGCCTACCGAACTGAACCAGGCCCAGCTCTCGGTCCTCTTCGGCCAATACCATCGCCTGGTGGACAGCAAAGTGTTCGGCGAAGCGGTGTATAAGATTATCAGCAGCGAACAGAGCTTCCCCTTCAACACCCTGTATTTCATAAACGTCGTAGACACGCTGCTCATGGCAGCCGGCTTGGCGGTGGGTATCGGCGTAATCATCGTCTACTCCTATTTCATCTGGAAGTGGTCGGGCGACGCGCTCATTCAACCGCTAAAAGAACTGCAGAAAAATATCACCGCCACGGCTGCCGGCGACTTCAGTCACTATACGCTGGTTACCCAGAATGACGAGATCGGGGAGTTGGCCGAAAACTACAATCGCATGCTGGTCAGTCTGAGCGAAGCGGACATACTGAGAACGGCAAAGGAAGCCGCCGAGCAGGCCAATAAGGCCAAGAGTGTCTTTCTGGTCAATATGAGCCACGAGCTGCGAACACCCCTGAACGCCATACTGGGCTTCACAAACATCATCAGCCGCGAAACCAACCTGACAGAGGAGCAGCGGGACAATCTCGGTATCATCAACCGCAGCGGAGAGCATCTGCCGGCACTGATCAACGACATATTGGATATGTCTAAAATCGAAGCCGGGCAGCTTAATTTCCAGCCCGAGAGCTTCGATCTTCACTATTTGCTCGAAGGCATAGAGGAGATGTTCCGGGCACGGGCCGATGAGAAGGATCTGTCGCTGATGTTCGAGCAAGCCGCGGACGTACCGCAGTAGGTCGAGACCTACGAGAACAAGCTCCGACAGGTGCTGATGAATCTGCTGAGCAACGCCATCAAATTTACCGATGAAGGCGGAATCTCGGTGAGGATTGGGCGCCGGCAGGGACCCGGCAACCGGCACGAGATACTTTTCGAAATCCAGGATACGGGATGCGGCGTGGCTGCTGGTCCACGATCTCAACAATCCGCTTAGCGCCATACTCGGTTTTGCCGAGCTCATTCTGGCCGAAGCGTCGTCTCCGGACACGACAGAGCTCGAGCTGTACTCGAACGCCATAATCGACGGGTCTAAAACGATACTCGACATGACCCAATCGATACTCGACGTGGCCAAGATGGAAGCCCACGAGATGTCTATCGAGACCGTAGAAGTCGACGTACGCGCAATCCTGCGGGAAGTCAAAAACGGCTTCGCGTCCGTCCTGGAGCAGAGCAGTCTTTCCCTGGAAGTCGGCCTCCCGGATCAATTGCAGCGGGTTTGCGTGGACCAGGAGCTCTTTCGACGGGGTCAACATCGTAGGCAACGCCATAAAATTCTCACCCGTCGGCGGCAGCATTCAGATAGGGGGCAGCGTGCAAAGCAGCATGGCCCGCCTGACCATCACCGATCAGGGGCCGGGTATCCCGGCCGATTATCGCGAGCGCATTTTTGACAAGTACGGGCAGGTCGAATCGCGCCAGACCGGCAGGAAATATTCCACCGGCCTGGGTCTAACGTTTTGTAAGATGGCCGTCGAGGCTCATGGCGGCAGCATTGGAGTAGAAAGTGAGGAGGGAAAGGGCAGCACTTTCTGGATCACGCTGCCCCTCGGCAGGGACTCCGCCTGAGCTCTGCCGATGCGCGCTGCGCGGCGGCTAGCACCTCGCCGGTCTATCCGCTCCGCTCCCGCCCCGAAGCCCTGTGGGGGTTCTGCACTTTCATCATTCCACCGTCCACGCCGATAATCTCGCCGGTGATGTACCGGGCCGAGTCAGAGCTGAGATAAACGATCAACCCGGCCACATCCTCGGGGCGGCCGAAGTAACCGGCCGGGATCTGCTCGAGCTGAAGATCCCCCCTCTGCTCGATCATGGCGTGTGTCATGTCCGTGTCGATGATGCCGGGAGCGAAGGCGTTTACGGTAATGCCGTGAGGCGCCAGTTCCGCCGAAGCGATGCGGGTAGTCATATCCACACCGGCTTTGGCGCAAGCGTACGCAATCAATCCCACGTCGGCGAAGTGACCGGAGATAGAGCTGGCATTGATGATGCGGCCAAAACGGCGCTCTTTCATGTGCGGAATCACGGCCTGCATCATGAATATGACGCCCTTGAGATTCGTGGCATAGATGGCATCGAAAAACTCTTCCGTCATCTCATCCAGGAATCGAAAGTCGAAAATCCCGGCATTGTTGACAAGAATATCGATCCGCCCCCATTTATCGATTACGGCCCCTACACAACGTTGCGCTTCGGCCCGGCCGCTTATATCCGCCTGCACCACAGCCGAATCCGGGCCCAGGGAGCCCAGCTTCTCCCGGGCCTGCTCGGCCGCCTGGCCGTCGGCCCGATAAACGGCCGCGACTTTGGCGCCTTCTTGCGCCAGGGCCAGGCTGATACCCAACCCTATGCCGCGTGTGCCGCCGGTGACGACGGCCACTCTGTCTTTCAGCATGTCCATGGATTT
>SDBV01013099.1_pt1 | contig 10584 bp, 17 predicted proteins | sample 2277081 | NCBI WGS metagenome assembly SDBV01 (sample SAMN10402039, study PRJNA504765) | marine sediment metagenome | isolation source: marine sediment core GS10_PC15, 223 cmbsf | place: Arctic Ocean: Southern Knipovich Ridge | collected 2010
CTTTGAATATCTGCAATAGACATATTCTTTCTTTTAAGGAGTTCTATTATTGATGATAATATCCTCTCTTTTTTAAATTCAGACATCGGATTTTTTAATTCTATTTTCATTCTAATTAGAGAGAAGTTATAACTATTTAAATATATCTATTAGTTATAACTAATCTAATTAAAACAAAAGGTTTATATACTACTATATATTATTAATTATAACTAATATAGTTATAATACAATGGCAATAAAAAAAATAACAACAATAACGTTGGACCCTGAGGTTAGGGAGAAAGTAAAAGTTATTTTAAAAGCTGAAGGAAAAAAGATGAGTTCAGTGATTGAATTGTTTTTGAGAAAAATCATATTAGAAAATAAACAAAAAACAAAAGGAGAGATCGGGGATTAAAATCCCCTTCCTCAAATTTAATATATCAAAATGATAAAGCAAGAAATTAGTTTTGAAGAGAGCATGCAAGATTTGAAGGAGATTAAAGAATTTATTTTGAAAGTCAAGAAAGAAAAAGCGGAGGGCGATTTTAAATTAAATAAATAATAATCATACTTTGATATCAAAGTAACGCAAAGAAGACACGTACTCCGCAAAGATGTATGATGTCTTCTTTGCGGAGCATTTTAACTCAACATGTTATACAATAATATCTTTAAAAATTTATCTGAATCTAATTATAATAATTTTTGTAATTGGAGGAAAAGATGAAGGATAAAAAAATTAATTGGAAGGGCATGAAGTATTTGACTGATCCAGACCTATTCAAAATAATTACTGAAAAGGAATTATCAAAGAAGATTACTGGAGAACAGAAATCCATTAAAGCTATTTTTCTTTCATTATGTTCTGCATGGGTTAGTAATTCCGAAGTTCCATTAAATAGTTTGATAAGTTCTGAAAGTTCAAGTGGAAAATCTTTTATTTGTAAAAACATTATTAAATTATTTCCAGAAGAGATAGTTGTTTATAGAACTAAAATTACGCCGGAAGCGTTTACATATTTTAAAAAAGATGATGAAGATTGGACATGGGATGGAAAGATATTTTATTTAGAAGATATAAGCCAATCAATTTTAGATGCACCAACATTTAAAGTAATGTGTTCAGAAGGAAGCATAGCAACAGTAGTAATAAAACAAAAAGCAGTAGACATTGCAATTAATGGGAAGCCAGTTATGTTAATCACTACTGCAAGAACAAATCCCAATACTGAAATATTAAACAGATATCAAATAATACCTCTTGATGAATCTTCTGAACAGACTGAAAGAATAATCTTTGGGATTGCTAATGGAAATAAAAATGATTCATATTCTCCCTGGATAACTGAAGCATTGAGATCATTGGAAAGAGAAAGAATTGAGATTCCATATTCTAGTAATATTGCACAATTTATAAAACAAAAACATAATTTCGATTCAATAAGATTAAGGAGAGATTTTTCGAGATTATTAGATTTGATTAGATGTTCAGCAACTCTTCACCAATACCAAAGAACTAGAAATAAAAAAACAGGAGATATAATTGCAAATGAAAAAGACTATGAAATTGCACGACAAGTAATTAATTACATTGAAACCCAAACATTTAAAGGGCTTACTCATAGATTAAAGAAAGCATATGATTGTTGTTTGGAACTCAAAGGTTTTACTGCTAAAGAAATCCATTCTAAATTTCCATTTTGCAATCAAAGAATGTGGTATATTTATTTAGACCAATTATCAGAAAAAAATATGTTAAAAACAGAACTTAGAAGTGAAGAGGGGATAAAGCAAAAGGTTACTTTTTTTTTAATTAATGAAGGGGGTAATTTCTCTTTACCTGATCTAAAGGAACTACCTGATTTTATTACAAAGGATACAAAGGTTACAAAGGATACAAAGGTTACAAAGGTTACAAAGGTTAAGAAAACAAATGTAACAAATGTAACAAATGTATCACAAGAGAGCAAGAATAATGAATTTTTACCTACAAAAATTTCTCCCAAATTAAATATAGAAATTAAACCCTCAAACTTCGGAAAAAATGACACACAAAACTAAATTTAAACTAGAATCAAGGAAAGGAATTGTGATTGAAGAAGAAGAGATTGAATTTAGGATTTATAATTACTCACAAAAAGAAAAACAGATTTTAATAACGATTGAAAGGAGGGGAGACACTTAAGTTAGTATGCCACGCAATACATTCATTTCAATAGCCTTTAAAACACGTCAGAAGTTTAATAGGGTTAAAAAGGATTACAATGATGATCCTAATATCTCTGATAATAATTTCCTTGATGAAATATTAGATTTTGTTATCAAAGAGTGTGAATAAGTCTTGAATTTGTATAATTTTGCGCATAATCATTGTCATATGTTTTACAAGGGGGGATTATGAGGTATATGACATGCAATTGCCGGCGATTATATTAATATACTTAGAAAATGGGACAGATCAGACCGATTGATTGAATGATTGATTGAATCATTGGATCAGAGGCCTCCTATTATATATAGGGGGGCTAGGTATGGTTTGATGAAGTGAAGTCTGGTGAGGTTATATTAAACAACTAAGAAAAAATGATATTAGATATGTTTGAACCAAGAGAATTTGATATGGAACTATTAACGAAATTAATACCTTTTTTCTTTTTAGCCATCGCTATTATGCTCCTATTAAGTTATGCTTTTTAAATTAATCAAATCATTCATTTGGAAATCGATCATCATGATCATTATTATAATAGGAGCTGTAACAATTATCAAATGGCTAATTTAAAAGATATAAAACAAGAAAAAGAAACTACAATAAAAAAAATTTCCTTAGGTGTGGCCAGAATACTTCTAGATAATCCCAATTTAAATATAGGAAATGAAAATGATGGCGAGAATGAATTAATAAAAGTTGGAGAGATAATTATCTCCTCAAAATATCATAATGCTGTAGATTTATTTAGATTTTTAATTGATGAGTTAGGAAAAGAAAACATCTTGAAATACTTAGATATGAATAAAACACAAAGACAATTAAGTGGGGGGATAGGATGATTGAAAATATAGTTTATATTAGAACTTCAACAGAAGAACAAAATCCAACTAATCAAATAAATGATTGTGAGAAAGTTAGAATAAAGTTAAACCTAAACGATTATCAAATAATTGAAGACAAACAATCCGCTTGGAAGGATAATAAAGAAAGAGAAGGTTTTGGAGAAATAAAAAAAGCAATTGAAAGAAAACAAATAAGAAATTTAATCTGTTGGGATTTAGATAGATTATTTAGAAACAGGAAAAAACTTATAGAGTTCTTTGAATTCTGTAAACATTATGATTGCAAGATTTATTCTTATAGACAGGAATGGCTTGATAGCTTAAACAAAATCCAACCTCCCTTTAATGAAATAATGCATAACCTTATGCTTCAAATTATGGGATGGTTAGCAGAAGAAGAATCTAATAAGAAAAGTGAACGTGTTAAATCTTCAATAAAAAAAATTAATGGGAAAAGTTTTTCTAAGTTTGGAAAGAAGTGGGGAAGGAAAGGATTAGGGAAACAAACAATTAAAGAGATTTTCGAATTAAAGGATAGTGGCATGAGCATAAGAGAAATTGCTGATAGTGTTTACTATTGGGATAAGAATAACAACCGCAGGAACGTTAGTAAGAGTGTTGTCCATAAAATATTATCTTGGAATAAGACTTAATATACATAGTAAAAAGTGTTGTCCTTTAATTAGACAATTTATGAACAATGAAAAAAAATAAGATACTACCATCCCTTAGAATAAGTACAGAAGAATATGAGAAGATGAATGAAGGTATTAATGTTATTAAGGAAAATTCATTGATTGATGTTTCTCAATCTCAATATCGAAGGATGGCTTTAAAATCTTTTTCTGAAAGATTATTAATTGAAGGTTTAACTATCGAAATAAAACCAGAGTGAGTGATACAAAAAGCTACATTATAACTACAAGGCTTTTTAAATTGATTCTGTAAACTTCTTCATGGTTAAATTAAAGTTTAAATTTAAAAAACGTAAAAAATTTAAAAAACGTAAAATTTCTAATAGAAGAAATTCTAACAGTTTAATTCCAAAGGATTTTGTATCTAACGCAAAGAGATGTTGTGAGGATGTTAATCGAGCCTCAAAAGATTCTGGAATTGAAAAATCTTCTAACGAATATCCCTTTAATTTATTTAATCGAAGATTTAAAAAATCTAAGAGAGGAAAATGACGTATAAAATAATATTTTTATTTTTAATATTAATATTATTGGGTTTAGCTTCTTATTTTATTGATAATAATATAGTTGATGTAAATGGTTTAAAAATTCCTGAAAAACAATTTTCTGATTTAATTAATCAAGCAGATCAAGGAACTTTTTATTTTTGCAGTATAAAGGATAATGATTGTGTTAAATTAAATAAACAAAAAATTGAATAATGGTATTAACAAGAGAACAAGAAAGATTACGAAGAGAATTGTTTGAAAGTGTTGCTACACCAGAACAGATAGAAACATCTCGAAAAATTGATGAAATACTAAAACGACAATCAATTCCTAGAAAACCTACTAGAATATTTACATCTGGAGGCGGAGCAAGACAACCTTCAACACCATCCCCTAAACCTAAACCAAAAACTCCTGCTCAATTAACAGGAGAACAAGCTAAAGAAATTAGAGAGGTTACAAAAGAAACTGAAACTCCTGCTGAAGCTAGTGGAAGATTTAGAGAAAGGTTAGGTATAACTGGATTAACAGAAGCACAAGCAAAAGGAGTTTTAGCGAGGAGATCACAAGAGCAAGAAATAATAAGAAGACCTGAAGAAGTAGAGAGACGAATAGAAATGCCCATTAGTGAAGTTCAACCTGCTCAAAGACCTAGTAGATTTGAAGAATTTAGATTAACTCAAGAGACTAGAGGACTTAGAGGTGAAAGAATTTCTGTATCTGATAGAATATCATTATCTATTGCATCAGTGATAGGAAGATTATCAAAAATTCCCGGTGAGACCGTAGGTTTTGGAAGATCTCTTATTAAAGAACCAATAACAACTGTCAAAGCAATACCTGGTGGAATAAAAACAACTGGAACTGAATTCTTTAGAGAATTAGAAACTCCAACACCAGAAATTGCTTTAGGAAAATTAGGTGCAGAGGTTTTATTTTTAAAAGGAACTGGTAAAGCAATCTCGGCAACAGGAAAAGCGGTCACAATTACAAGGACAAGACTATCTCCTAAGTTTAAACCTTTAATAGAAGAAGGAGGGATAAAAAAAATAAGAGGAGTTATAGAAAAAGATATAGAATTAGCCGGGCCTGTTAAACAAATACAAGAACCATTAACTAAACAAGTTAAACTAGCCGGTCAAGATGTCACAGCGATTTCAGCACAAACAGATTTCTTAACTCCTATATTAAAAAGACAAAGAGTTTTAGATAGACCATTATTTTTTGATCCTCGAGGAAGATTAAGAGTTTCAAGAATAGATGCAGGTGGAAAAAAACAAGCTAGTATCTTAGATATTCTTTCTGATGATGTAACATTTAGGAAAGGAAGGAAACAAGCTCTAGTAGTTGAAAAAGCACAAGTCGAAGCATTCCCTAAATCATTAAAGGATATTGAGAAATCATTAAAATCTAGTAGGGGATTAACACCAACTCAACAAAGAAGATTATTAAGATTTCAGGAAACCCCATCAGGAAAATTTAAGCCAATAGGTTTCTTATCGAAAGAGCCAGAGATAACTCTTTCTCCAGGAGAGAGAGTTAAACGTGGTAAGGTATTGGGAGTTACTTTAATAGAAAGTGAGAGGGTTGAATTCATTAGACCAGAGATTGTTAAAAGAAAGAAAGTTAAAGGAATAACAAAAGCAAAAAGACCGGGTATAATTTCAGATATAGATTTAAAAAGAATTTCAACATCTTCCGAAAAAGCTCTATCAAAAACATTTGTATCTCCAACAAGATTAAGTTCTTCTTTTTTATCTGGAATAAGCAGAGTTTCAAAGAGAGGAAGAGTAAGTAAAAAGGTTTCTCCAAAGAAAGTAAGTAAGAAAGTTTCTAAACCTGTTTCAATTAAAAGATTTTCTCCTTCATTTTTTATTCCATCAATACCAAAAGGTAGTTTACGTAAAAGACAAAAAGCAGTTTCTCCAAGAGTGATAAGAAAAGCTATCTCTCCTAAGATACCTAGAGGATTTGTAAGACCTTTATTACCTCCGCCTCCTATATTTAGATCCAAAAAAGTAAAGTTAAAGAAAAAAGATAGAGATAGAATTACTTCTATAGAAGATATTGGAATCAGTGAAGGCTTCACGGCCAGAGCAATTGGTTTGAAGCCAATTAAAATTCAGAAAAAAGATATTCCTAAGATAGCGAAAAAAACTTTTGGTTTAGGGTTAAGAAGATTTGTTGTAGTTAAAAATAAGAAAAGAAAGAGATAATGTTCAAGAGATATAAAATAATGCTGTGGTGGTCTTGTATTCGATTATTAGACGTGGAAAAATCTTAAAAAGTAGTGATTCTTTAGATTATTATGAAAGAAAATAGAAAAGATAGAAAATGATTAAGGATGTAATCAAGGGTTGGAAATGGATATTTTATATTTTTGGATGGTTTTTTGGAGCTACCAATATTATCTTTTGGCTCTTTCAATATGGAATGTATTTAGGAACTGAAAATGGAGATTATTTCTTTTCAAATAACTTTCATAAAAGAGTTTTTTATTGGGGAATTGGGATAAGCATCTTTTTTGTATTAGGGACTATCTATCTATCTATTTATCTATCTTATTTTATTATTTAATTAATTAAATATAAGCACTTTAAAAATAAGAAAAGTAATGTTCACGACGATATATTTTAATGCTGTGGTGAGCTTGTATTCAAGTCTTAGGTGTTGAAAAATCTTAAAAAGTAGTGATTCTTTAGATTATTATGAATAATAGATCACAGATAATTATTATATCTTTAGTTTTAATTTTAATAGTTCTAATAATTACAGTAATTTTCTTTAAGTCTTCATTCTTTATTAAAGATTTAACTGGAAATAAAGATTTAACTGGAAATTTTGTTCTTGGAATGGATGGAAGAACTATATATGGAAATGAAGGAAGAATTTATTATGATAGTTCCGGTGATTTCAAATGGTCAGATTTAATTATTCAAATACCAGTTGGATTATTAATTTTAGTTATTGCATATAAAATTTTAAGATGGACATCTAATAAAAAAATAGATAAAAAATAAAAATCAACTAACAACATGGACTTTGTAACAACTGCAATTATTTTATTGTTCACTGGCTTATTCCTACATCACTTTTGGAAATTAAATCGAAGAGAAATTGATGATAGAGGTTATATAAGGAATGGTTATGGACGGCTAATTCATAGAGATGTTGCTTATCACTATCATTATAAGAAAGGTTTTCAGAATGGAAAATATAAAATGAGATTTAGGTATTATGATGTTCATCATGTTGATGAGGATAAAACTAATAACTCTCCTAAGAATCTTCAGATACTTACTAGAGCAGAACATAGGAGAATACATGGAAGATGAAAATTAACTGGTGGTTTGTTAGTATTGGAATTCTCGTTATCTTCACAATCTTTCTAGGAGTTCTATTTCAGATCTCTGAACCTGGCATGTTGTGGAGGTTGGAGAAGTGATTAGTCATTTTACACCCTCAAAACATTAGAAAAGATTAAATATAATAATGTCTTGTTAATGAAATGAATGAACAAGAAATAATCGATAATATTAAAAAATTTGCTATAGAAGTCTATAAAATACTTGGTGCTGGTTATAATGAAACTGTTTATGAAGAGGCATTAGCTTTAGAAATGAGAAGAGCAGAAATGGAATATGATATTGAACTTAATACTGAAATAATGTATAAGGGTGAAAAAGTTGGATTACATAGATTGGATTTTATTATAGAAAGAAAGGTAGTTGTTGAGCTTAAAGCAAGTACATCATTAACAAGGTCAAATAAAAGTCAGCTTATTTCTTATTTAAAAACTCTCAATCTAAATAGGGGAATATTAATAAACTTTCCATATCCAGATAAAGAAGAACCAGAGATTGAAGAAGTCTCAATTTAATTAATTCAAAAATGGTTTTATCTTTCTTAACAGTCATGAACTGATTTGATTTATGATCATCTCACTTGCTTCTTTAATAATCTCTTCCTTTATTTCTGGGAATACATCTTTAATGCCCTTTTGTATATCATGGAAATCCCACTTATTTATTGGTCGTTTGCGATTCATAGCATTTTCTAAACCGATGAAAGATTCATGACCTTGCTTCTGCTCATCTTTAATATCTTTAATATCAATGATATAGAAATAGGGAGGGTCTTGATGAACCACAAACAATTGTGCTTCATTCCAATATTCTTTACATTCTTCAATTAAATTCTTTTGAAATCCGAATAATAGCTTATTATATTCTCTTTTATCAATAAAACCTGTTCGTTTAACCTCGACAAACATAACTATTCCTTTCTCTTTGTTTAAAACAACATAATCAGGCATACGCCTAATTTTATTAGCAATATCACTATAATCCCCTTTTAATTTTTCCTTTAGAACTTCAATATGATTCTCAACACCATATTTTATTACTTCCCAACCATCCATAGAATTTATCAGAAACTTAAAGATATTTTCAGCATTATCTCCAATTGTTTTAAATTTATTATATCTGTGATCACTTTCGTCCATATAACTTTAGGATATTCTCTTTCTTTTAATCTTATTGGTAGTATGTAAAAACATTTAAAACCTATTGATTTATTCTTTTTATAGGTGTAAAATACATTACTCCTTTAACGTTGTAAGGTTATAAAACAGCACGCCGTCGTGGGACAACGCACACCTATTTTAACACTTAGAAACGTTTAAATACAATTAATTCTTATATATTTCATGCTTAAAACATATCCAGTATTCAAGGTTAAAGGAGTAGATAAATTCTATGATACACTTCCTACTTCAGAAAAGAAAATAATAAAAAATTACTTAGAATATAGAAGGGCAAGGGGAGTTTCAACAGATAATAAGATTAAAGATATAAGAAGATACATTCTACATTTTAGAAAGATTATTGATAAGAATTTTAATAAAGTTGATCTGAAGGACTTGAGAAGTGTATTGGCCCTAATTAATCAAAGTCCTTTAAGTGATGGAGCTAGGAATAATCTTAAGATAGATATTAAGAATTTTCTAAGATATTTGTTTAAGGATTGGAGTTATAAGTTTAATGATTTTGATGATGTTAAAGTTTCAAGTTCTAGTATAAAGAATGAGAAAAAAATTAATTCTAAAAATATGTTTACTCCTGAAGATATTGAAAAGTGTATGAAGCATGAGAATAGTAACTATTGGAAAGCTTTTTTGATGGTGCAATATGAAGGGGCTTTGAGAACTATGGAAACTAGATATTTGAAATGGAATGATATTAAATTTAATGTTGATGGTGATATTAGTGAGATAAATATTTATGCAACTAAGACAAAGAAAGCAAGAACTATTTTTATTGAGAAAGCAACTTATTATTTAAAGAAGTTAAAAGAAGAGCAAGAGAATACTGATAAGAAAAGTGTTTATTGTTTTCATTCCAAGAACAATCTTAATCAACCAGTTGATAAAAATTCTGTAAGTTATTGGTTTAGGACATTGACAGAAAAAGCTTTAGGTGATAAGAGATGGAATTATCTTTTAAGGCATTCAAGAGCAACCGAGTTATATAGGTTAGCAGAGCAAGGAAAAATCTCTAAGGACGTTGCTATAAGGTTTATGGGGCATTCTGAAGATATGTCTAAGGTTTATACTCATTTAGATACTAAAGAAATTAAACAGATGTTGAAGGATCAAGTTTACAAAATAGAGGATGTTCCTGAAGATAAAATAAATGAATTTGAGAAACTTAAAATGCAATTTGCAGAAATGCAAAGAGAATTAAAAGATATAAGAAATGCGATGAAATAATTATTAATAATTCATTTCTTCAATTGCTGATTGTTCAGCTTCTCGGCCAAGCTCTATGGTTTCTTTCTCAAGAAGTAAAAGATTAATTAATAGACTTTGCATTTTTCTTTAAGAATTGTTTTCCTTTATTTGTAGGTTTATAAAATCTTTTTATTAATTCTTCTTGTTCTAAAAATAATAAAATTGAAAATATATCTGAAAAGCTTTTTTTTGGAAATATAGAGAATAATTCTTTTTCTGTTACGTTCTTTTTTTCTTCAATTGTTTTTAAAAGTTCTTTTTTAGTTTTTTGTAATTCTGTTTTTCTTTTATTAAAAATTTTTCTATCAGCTCTTAACTTTTCTTTATTTAATTTAAAGATAGTTGGGCGACCAGTAATCTCTTCTTCTATTCTTTTTTTAGTAACATAATGTTGAGATTCTAATTGTTGTAAATAATAAATTAAAGTGCTTCTCTTGATTTTTGTAGCCCTTTGAATATCTGCAATAGACATATTCTTTCTTTTAAGGAGTTCTATTATTGATGATAATATCCTCTCTTTTTTAAATTCAGACATCGGATTTTTTAATTCTATTTTCATTCTAATTAGAGAG
>SDBV01013100.1_pt1 | contig 10584 bp, 7 predicted proteins | sample 2277081 | NCBI WGS metagenome assembly SDBV01 (sample SAMN10402039, study PRJNA504765) | marine sediment metagenome | isolation source: marine sediment core GS10_PC15, 223 cmbsf | place: Arctic Ocean: Southern Knipovich Ridge | collected 2010
ATCGTAGAAGCCGTACCAGTCATTCTGAAAAAGAGTGTGCGTAATCATTGCATTCACCGATGAGGCGTCCTCCATTGTCAGAGGCCATCGGGGTTCACCGTTGTGATAAGTAATCCTGTTATCCCACTGGGCCAAAGTTGTACCGGGAGTGAACCCTCCAAACCACGAGTAGTTGCTCACGATATTGAGCAAAGGTTCTCCTGTTGATTCATCGACAGATTCCCATGCACCCCAACCATTTCCTTCATTCCATTCGAGTGAACTCATGAAACGTCCGATCTTACGGGTAACCGGACAGAATATTATCTTCGAATCTTCAATATAGGTATCGTTTAGCCGGTCAAACGGCGTCCTGCCGTCGGTTCTCATACGGTAATAATAAGGCAGAGACTCCATGTGCTCCGGAAACCTGCCATTATTGTCCGTGGAATAATTTGCAAAGGCCAGATACTGCTGCCTGACGTTAGAAGTACATTGCATTCGCATGGCCAGATACTTTGCCCTCTTCAGTCCAGGCATAACAATGGCAAGCAAAAGCCCGATGATGGCAATGACAACCAGGAGCTCAATTAGCGTAAATGCTCTTCTGCCGCACATTCCATATATCCTCCACATAAATCTATGGAAAGCAACATTTAATCAACTGCAACTTCCCATACATGCCCAGCCGGCTATGCCTCTGAACCTCTCTTCCTGACATACTACCACAACCATACTGATACTTCAAGACTTCCAGCTTCATTTCCAGCATCTTTCAACCTCCAACGCACGAAGGGCACGAAGATTTACGAGGCGGGGGCAGGCCTTCGGCCTGCGTTCTATCTAATGGGGTGTGCTGCCTGGTTTATGTTTTTGGCTTTGCATAATGATCGGGGTCTTGGGCGAGGTTTTGGCGTGCTTCGGTTGTCATCATTTCAAAGGCTGCCTGTGTGGATTCCCATGCTCTGCGCGTGAAGGATGAGGCCTTCATTTTTTCGACTTCGGTTTTTGCGTCCTCGAAGTATGACCCGTAGATGTGCAGCGAGTCGGTGATGTCTACGTATCTGCCGACGGCGACGGGCTTGTCGATGCGGGCGGCGATTTGGTCGGCGATGATGCGCTGCAGGTCGGTCAGGGCGTAGACGTTCATGAACCAGGCCTTGTAGAGGTCGCGGCTTCGCCAGTGGGTGTTCATGTTGAGGGACAGCTCGCCGTCTTCTGCGCCAACGAGCCGACACCATATTCGCTGGAGGCAGGGCGGGTCGTCGGTTGGCGGATCGGCGGTGGGCATCCAGGTGATCGCCTGGGCGCGGCGGGTGTGATGACAGTCGACAAGGGCATCGACGATACAGCCGATCTGGTCGACGGGCGCAAACGGCCTGGGGGCATCGGCGCTTCGCAGGTCGTCGGTCGGAGTATAGGCAAAGAGACGCTCGTGGTAGGTATAGGTCCACTTGCCCGCCGCCGGGTCGATCCAGTGGTCGTGGATGCCGGCGACGACTTCCTGGCGATAGGATTCCAGCTCTTCGGGCCCGCCGGGGAAGTTTTTGTGGATTCGCGGCTCGGCGAACGGGTCGGTTACCGTGACCATTACGGTTGCGTCTTTGCTGGGCGGGTCTTCGGGCTTGTCGTATTGGGTGCGGACGTCGATGCCGTTGTCCCATACGGCGATGACGGCCTTTTCCCACGCTTCGGGCAGGCAATCGGCGACAATCGCGATCGAGGGAATGCCCACCGATGTCTTCGTGGTGCTCATCTGTTGATCCTCCTTGAACTTGTTTGTTTTAGCCGGTAGTTGGCAGATGCCCCTACAGGCCCATTTCCTTGTCGGTGATGTTGTAACGTTTGCGTTCATACTCGGGCACGCGGCGAAGCAGCAGACGTGCTTCCTTCGCGTATTTGGTATTGGGATATTCGCGGATGATCTGTCTGCAGAGGTCGATACCCTTCTTTGATGTCAGCACGGGTTTTCGGCCTGCCTTGACATACATCTTTGCGTATTCGAGCAGCTTGCCTGCCTGGTAATCATCGGGCGTTATCTCGTCGTTGCCCTCGTCGATTCGTTTGCGCGGCGGCGTGGCAGTCCTGCCCGTCGGAGCGGTGGTCTTAGCCGGGGGTCGCTGGTTGGCACTGCCGCCGAAGAGGCCCTTGAAAGGATTAAGTATTGTCTTAGTCTTGGGAGACGTCCTGCCGCCGGGCTGCCTTACCGTTATCGAGCCGGCCGAGGGAGATTCTCCGGCGACGCGTGTTAACATCATCGGGGCCAGAAACCCCGCCACCGGGCCGGCATACTTAATCGTTCCGGATGTATCCACGATGGCAAGCGTTGGCTGTTTGAAATCCATGCTGGCGTACCGGGCCATGCCGCCGGTGGATGTTGCGGCCATTACGTGCGCCCACGGCCAGGGGCTTTCAAGCAGTTTGTTCACCACAGTCGGTGCACTTACGGCCGGATCGGTATTGACTGCAAGGAACTTGACCTTCGGGTTGGCCAGATACGAGCCGAAGAGTTGACCGTATGCCGTCATACCGCCGGCAAACGGATCGAGCTTTTCGGCCGCGCGGCGGGCATTGGGCTGCCGAGAGCCTGCACCGTATTCATCGTAAGGATTGCGTCGGCCACCATAGGCACCGCCGGCACGACCACCACCATAGGCACCGCCACCACGGCCGCCACCGTAGCCGCGTTCGTCGTAAGGGTTGCGTCCGCCTCCACGACCGGCCGGAGGCCTCCGGGAGGCCGACCTGCCCGGCATCGAACGCGATCTGCCCGTCGTCATATTATTCGGCTCGCCCGAAGCGCTCTTGGAACCCAATTGCCAGAAAAGGATGCAAAGATTCGACTGGGCGGGGTCGTAATCAAACGTCGTCGAATTCAAACAGTTCACCTGCATCGGCGGCACCGTCTGGCCGATCAGGTCGAGGTCAATCGCATCGACGTCGAGATCCAGAATATTGCCCGAGGATGCTTTTATATTTAGCGCCGCGTCGCGGCTGTTCTGGGTCCTGCTGTAGGCGTCAGCCTGCGGATTATTTCTTCCCCCGCGGGAATAGTTGCCCGAAGTCGTCTTCGGTTTGCGGGGTGCGATCTTCTGCGGCCTTCTATCCATCAGCAGCGCCATTGTCGCCTGGGTGGCTTCGGCGTCCCGGTTGGTGCTGTCGGTCTTGTAGGCCTGCGAGGAAGCCATCACGGCCGTGGGCATGTCGCCGGCAAAATAACCGTTCCATGCCTGGAGCATGAGAATCTCGCACTTGAGTGCGGCGCTGTATCGCGTGGCATATTTCCTGGCGGCAATGACAGCCCGTTTGGATGCGTCCACCATCTCCGGCTGCGGCCTGCCATGTTGGTTGACCATCTCCAGGACCTCCACGAGCATCTGGTCCATCTCGTGCGCGGCGGTCTCAATTGCCTGTTGGGCCAGCTCCCGGCGACCTGGAGGCTGCCGGTTTTGGGATCCTGGGCGCCCGTAGTCACCCTGTTGGATCCGTGTGGGTCCCAACACACCGCCGGCGCCGCCGAACCCCGCACCTGCGGGTCGAATCAGCACGGAGCATATGACAACGCACGCCGCTATTATGCTTATAACCGGTTTATTCTGTAGATATTTTGACATTTCCGACTCCCTCACTTTCAGAGGTTCTTGTCCTTTACGACCTTACAACCCACCATATCATACCACTATTTGACGTGGGAAAAAAGGATTTTATTTCTCAAAACTGCATTTTGAATGCGAACCATGCAGCCATTGGAGACTGTAAAGGTCCGCAAGCAGACGCCAAAGTCGATTGACTTTTGTACGGGCTGGCAATAGTATGCCTCCGATACGGTATTTTATGCAGGAAACCTCTGTTTGAAGGGAAAAGGATGTTTACTGGAATCATTGAGGCCGCCGGGGCGGTCAGGTCGGTTCGGTCCGCCGGCGGCGGAAAAGTTGTCGGCATCGATCTGGGCCCGCTCGCCCGGGGCGCGCAGACAGGTGATAGTATTTCCATAAACGGTGTCTGTCTTACGATCAGCCACTTGAGCGGGTCGGTCGCTGATTTTGACGTGAGCGCAGAGACCTTGGCCAGGTCGACAATCGGCGGGCTTCAGGCGGCTGCGGCGGTCAACCTGGAGCGGGCAATGGCCGCCAACGGCAGGTTTGGCGGGCATATGGTCCTGGGGCACGTCGACGGCACGGCGAGGATCGAGGCGATTGACAGGCATGGGGATTTCTGCGAAATGCGGTTCGCCGCCGCTGCCGAACTTCTCGATGAGATGGTGACCAAAGGCTCGGTGGCGGTCGACGGCATCAGCCTGACAATCGCCTCTCTGGACGAAAAGGGTTTTTCAATCGCATTGATTCCGACCACACTGAGGGAAACTACCTTGGGCACGGCCAAGGTCGGCGACGTAGTCAATATCGAGACCGACATGCTCATCAAGGCGGTCAGGAAATACCTGGGCAAGATCGCAGGACCCCAACAAGGCCTGACGATCGAAAAACTCCGCGAGTGCGGCTTCTGAACGGAAGAGTACCTGGTGCCTTTTTTGGGGTAGTTGTGAAGAATGGCAATGACAATGTGTTGGGCGATGAGCTGGCTGTCGGGATTACTATGGGTGATCCGGGGGGGATCGGGCCGGAGATTATCGTCAAGGCTTTAGCCGATCCGATGATTCGGCGTCAGGCGAAGTTTATTATATTCGGCATGAACGAGCAGTTGACGTATGCCGCCGATATGGCGGAGGTCGAGCCGTTCTGGATGCGGCATCAGCATGAAAAGATCAGCCGGAACTATCCGCGCAATGTCGTCGTGGCCGATTACGACGATTACTCCGTACCGGCATGGGTCCATACACCCGGCAAGACCGCCGGCGAAGCGTCGTTGCGGTTTTGCCTCGACGCCATCGCCGCGGCGCGCAGCGGGATCATTGACGCCCTCGTGACCGCGCCGATAAGCAAGGTGAGCTGGGAAAAGGCCGACAGCCCCTGGCCCGGCCATACCGAGATGTTGGCCGATCAGTGCAAATCGCCGCGAAAGGTGATGATGTTCGTCGCCGGACCGCTGAAGATTGCGCTTGCGACCATTCACGAGGCGCTGTTTGACGTGAGGAACATGTTCACTATCGGGCGTGTATTCGAGCCGATCGACTTGCTTGACGCGACGTTGAAGGAGTACTTCGGGATATCGCGGCCGCGAATAGGCGTTGCCGGCCTGAATCCGCATGCCGGCGAGGACGGCCAGTTCGGCGACGAGGAAAAGAGGATCATCGAACCGGCGATAATGTTAGCCCAGGAAAACGGCGTAGATTGTCGCGGTCCTTTCCCGGCCGATACACTTTTTCTGCGGGCGGTCGAGGGCGAGTTCGACGGCGTCGTGGCGATGTACCACGACCAGGGGCTGATACCGGTCAAGTTGCTGTCATTCAATGAAGCGGTAAACGTAACCATCGGCATTCCAATCATCCGGACCTCGCCCAGCCACGGAACCGCCTTCGACATAGCCGGCAAGGGCATCGCCGACCCGTCAAGCCTAAAGGCCGCCATCAAGCTCGCCATACACATGGCAAGAACAAAACGCATGAAAGCACAGCCGATGTAAGGCATGCCGGCGCACAATGAAAGCCTCAAATACAAGGAGTGGGCATGGATGGAGCAAGCAAACGACCCGATCTTCAAAGGCCCACTCGTAAAACGATACTACGAAGAAGCAATTGAGGATTATCAGCGATACAGAAAGAATGGTACTGGCCTGGCAAGACTCTTTGCAGATTTTTTCGTCTTTGTCGTTGATAATGCAGTGTTTGCTGGTATCCTGTGGGGCAGCGTTAAAAGCCGCCTGTCCAACGGAAGCGAACATGCAGACCAAACAGCAGATAGAAAAGTTGCTCGCCTCGGCGGGTGTGTCGCCCAACAAGCGGCTCGGTCAGCATTTTCTCATCGACTTGAACCTGATGCAACTGCTGCTTGACAGTGCCCATATCCACGCCAATGATGTCGTGCTCGAAGTCGGCTGCGGCACGGGCTCCTTCACCGAGGCGCTGAGCAAAGTCGCCGGCTTTGTCGTTGCCGTGGAATACGATTCCGTGCTGGCGCGCATCGCCCGGGAACAACTCGACGAGGCCTGGAATGTCCAGGTCATCGGCGCCGATGTGCTCCAGAGCAAGAACCGGCTCAATGATGAGGTGGTGGGCGCACTGCGACAGGCGGTCGCCGACTATGGCGGGAAGATGCTCCTGGTTGCCAATCTGCCTTACAGCGTCGGTTCGCCACTGATAGTCGATCTCTTAGCCGGCGGGGCGGGCGATGTTGTCTGCGACGCCATGTACGTAACCGTGCAAAGGGAAGTCGCCGACCGCATAGTCGCGGCTCCCGGCAACAAGGACTACGGGATACTCAGCATCCTCATGGCCGCCACCGGCAAGGCCCAGATCATCCGAAAGCTCAAACCCAGCGTGTTCTGGCCGCGACCCCAGGTGGATTCTGCAATGGTCGCTTATCAGCGGCAGAAAGGCAAAGTCGACCAGATCAAAGATATTACGATACTGAAGGAAGTCGTCAGCCTTCTTATGGGCCATCGAAGAAAAATGCTCAAGGCGTGTGTGAAGTTTGCAGAGGGCAGACTCGCCGAGGTGCATCACTGGGGCGATATCTTCGACCGGACCTTCGTCGATCCACACCATCGGCCCGAACAACTCTCGGCGGAAAACTACATCTCCATCGCAAACCTGTGCCACGAAGTCCTCAACCCATAATCAAAGGATGGTGGATTTGTGGCGGTGGGCGTGGCATTCGATGTTGACGGCGACGGGCAGTGAGGCGATGTGGCACGGCGCCGTCTCGATCTTCACTGCAAGCGCCGTAGTGTCGCCGCCTAATCCCTGCGGACCCAGATCGAGCGCGTTGATTTGACTGAACAATTGCGATTCCAACTCCGCATAGAACTCGTCCGGGTTTGAGTCGGTCATCCCTCGAAGCAGGGCCTTCTTGCTGAGCAGGCAGGACTGCTCGAAATTGCCCCCGATGCCCACACCGACGACAAATGGCGGACAGGCGTTGGCGCCGGCCTGCCTGACCACGTCGACGACCCACTCACAGACGGCGTCTTTGGTTTCGGTCGGGTTGAACATCTTGAATTGACTCTTGTTCTCGCAGCCGCCGCCCTTGGTCATGACGCTTATGAGCAGCTTATCGCCGGCGATGATTTCGTGATGGATGATTGCAGGAGTGTTTGTGCCGGTGTTCTTGCGTTCATTGAGCGGCTCTGCAACCACGCTTTTTCGCAGCAGGCCTTTCTCGTAACCCGCCGCTACACCGGCATTGATCGCATCGAACAAGGTCGCCTCCGGATCCCCGGCAGGCGGCGTAAACATGACATTTGCACCCTGACTGACGAAAACAACCGCAAGCCCCGTATCCTGGCAGAGCGGTATGCGTTTTTCGCCTGCGATTCGGGCGTTTTCCAGAAGCTGCTCCAGGATGTGTCTGGCTCGCGGATTGCGCTCGGCGCCAGCCGCCTGCCGCAGTGCCTCCAGAACATCGTCCGGAAGCTCATAACAGCTCTCGATGCACAACCGCTCGACGGTTGCGGCAATCTGCCGGTATGTAATTGTTCTGGCATTGCTCATGAATTTACCCTTTAGCACGAATACGGCGGGTGGGAAAAGATTGAAATATTCTCGTATTTGAGTGAGCTATTTTGCCTATCTTATAAAAAAGACTCCCTGAGTTAAGTTTTCCTTAATTATGCCCTTCAAAACGTAAAAAGTTCACTCCATCGGCAACTCAGGCAGACCATGTGTAACGCGCCATTGATTGTCTTCGGCAATGGCACTTTGTAACTGCTCTTGACTCATGGTTCCAACATGCCCATCAGCAAAAAGTACATTTATGAATTCGGGGCACTCTGCATGATTCCCGGCTTTGTCATACATCAATATTACACTACCCGAAGATGAATCATCTCGCCCGCTTCCGCGGTATGCGTAGGACACAGCACCGACCGGGTCTTCACTGCATGGGCAAAACAAATAATTGAGCATGTCCTCATCATCTGTCCCCATATAATCAATATAATCCTGCAATGAATCGGGGAAATCGCCGCTGTTATCCAACGAATAATATTGTAAACCGTACCCTGACCCCTTCAAATGATGTTGACAGGATTGCCTGCACGGTATGCACCGAAAGTCGTACAGCCAGTATGTTGCAAAAAACTCTAAATCAAGCAGATCAACAACATGATCCAGGATGATATCATTAGAATCATCGACATTTGTATCCTGCCAATGATTGGACAATACCGCAAAATCCTTCAAATCGATGATGCGACTTCCATCAAAATCACCTGGAAGTATGATTGATTCACGCTGCAATGCAACGATGTAACATGCAAAGTTGACCGACAGACCTGCACTGGGATAGGTTTTATGCCAGGTATTCGTTTCCTTATGATGATACCAATAATAGGGTTTACAGGAACCAACAGATGGTTCATCGCCGAATAAATAGCATGTTGATAGCGGCGAGGAATCCTTGATGCCCAACGTCCATGTAAACGTATCCGGAACCACAATATTAGGAACTTGGAAATTGACATGCGATTCATCTTCGTCGATGGGATAGTCTTCATGCCACGGACTTTCCCAAAGTATCGTATTCGGAACACCGTCAGTCCCATCGTTTTTATATAAAGTTAATTGAAATGATGCCTCTCCCTCAACGCCGCCAACTTGAGCCACACCGATCAAAATACTGATAATAATCCGATTTTCACCGGCAAGTGTTACTTCATCTCCGCATGGATTATCTGCGACTAAACCCGGCCGACCGGAATTCACGTTTTCATAAACAACTCGTGCCTGAACTTCAGAAAAACTGAAATAACTCAATAGACATACTGTAAATACAATCCATCTTTTCACGATCTATGCTCCATAATTGTATGTCACATTTTATGCCAGGCCGTCTCTTTTGATAAACATGTTTACAACTCACTTATTCCGCCAGATGTGTGAGTGAGGCAGCTCAACCCTCTTACCTTTAATCTGGCATTTCCCATATACCATTATCTGGGATTTGGCAATCGCCAGCAGTATACAACGCCCGTTCGGTGGGGCTATTTTATACTGACATCGAGTGTTTTGTAAACGGTATTTCCCAGATCGTCGGAAATTTTCAGGGCAACGACGTGCTCGCCCCGATCGAGGCCCTTGATCACAATGGTGAAATCCTCGCTGGTCGTGTCATACACCGAATCGTCCGGAAGGGCCGATTTCCATTCCTCATCGCTGTCGACGGTATAACGCAGACGCCCGATGACCGTGTACTCATCCACCGCCCTGACCGTAATGGTTGCACGCCTCTTTTTGACCTGAAGTGAAATGTTCTCGACCGCAGGCGCCGTGTTGTCCACCACCAGCGGATCGCTGATTCGCGAACCCGTCAGCGCCGTTGCCGTCGAATTGCCGCGTCTGTCGTCGGCAGTCACCCGGACTTCATATCGGCCGTCCTCAACCGTCTTCGTATCCCACTCCAGCTTCGGCGCGGTCAACTTGTCCTTCAGCTTGATCCACCGGCTTCGACCTGTCTTTCGAAAATCTATTTTGTAAATCAGCGCATCCTTGTTGGCGTCCTTTGCCACGCAGGTGACCAGAAACACACCGGGCTTGTTCTTGTCCGCCATGCGCGTCGCCTTGACCGCCGTTACCTGCGGCGCCAGATTCGGCACGACATGCGCTACCGCAATCTCTTCGACAACCGGTGTCCGGTCCCGCTGGGTGTTACTCAGCGAAAGCCTGTACTGGCAGAAACGACCCACCGGAATATCGAGGTCCGTCGCCTCCGTCAACTCAACTGTCCCGGTCCACGCCGAGAACGTCGGATCATTGGGATCTTTAACATTGCCGCTGTGCGCCGACAGCGTAATCGAACAGCCCTGCGGAATGTCGGCCTTGATCTGCAGCTTGCCCCATTTGGCGGGCTGGCCGGCATCGATCAGCGAAGACGTATAAGTGCCGTCCGCCACATACGTATCGTCCAGCCTGATAAGAGCGCCGGGGTTGGCGCAGCCCATCAGCACACCCCCTTCAACCTTCGCAAGGGCCGTAATCTGCGACGACTGCTCGTCTTCATAAGCGACCGCCTTGTCCTCCGTGAGCGGGTCGATTGAAAACAGTTGAGCGTTATTGCCCGTCGCCAACAACAACCGATTGTCTTTGCGCACCAGCGCATAAAAAACCGCCATCTCGCTAAACACACTCTTCACAAAACCGTCCGGATTGATCCTGTAGATGCGACCGGCTGATTTCGGAAGGGCGCCCTTGGAGGTTACAGGCGGGGCGGCGCCTTTCTTCTCCGACGACGCTTTGCCCGTGTTGGCCACCTCCAGGGTCGTAGTGTCGGCGTCCTTTTTCTCTTCCGACTTCGATTCAGGTCGACCGGCCCCGCCGTCCGCTGAAATACTCGTCGTCGCAACCCGCTCCTTGACCGCCTGCGCCGACGTCGCGGCCGCATAAAGATTGCCCTCTTCGTCGAACAGAAGCGCCGTTATCTCATCCTGATCGGCATCGTAGAGCACCGTCGCGGTTTTTTTCTTTACATTGATCTTATAGACCAGTCCCCG
>SDBV01013101.1_pt1 | contig 10584 bp, 8 predicted proteins | sample 2277081 | NCBI WGS metagenome assembly SDBV01 (sample SAMN10402039, study PRJNA504765) | marine sediment metagenome | isolation source: marine sediment core GS10_PC15, 223 cmbsf | place: Arctic Ocean: Southern Knipovich Ridge | collected 2010
CACCGGAATAAGCTCAGTAACCACCGGCTCGTCAAACCTGCCAGAGTTCTCAAGAGCTTGCTTAGAAGCTTCAGCCACCCTCTTTTGCTCATCATCATGATAAAAGATAGCACTCCGATACTGCGGTCCGCGATCACTAAACTGTCCTCCTGGATCGGTGGGATTGATGTTACGCCAGAACTCATCTAATAACTCATTATAGGAAATCACCTCAGGATCATAGGTCACTTGAATCACTTCTATGTGACCCTTTTGGACATAATCTTGATAGGTAGGATTGTCACCAGTACCACCCATATAACCAGAAACTACGTCATGCACTCCCTCAAGCTCTTCAAGAGCATGCTCCATACACCAGAAGCAGCCTCCGGCAAAGGTGGCGGTTTTACTGTTCATGTATGTTCTTTTACTCTTTATCTGGGTACGTGCTGAGAACTCCATCCCATAGGTACAAGAAGAAAAAAAGAGCACACCTACTGCAAGAAAAAAACGTTTCATATGACCTCTCATTAAAGTGATTATCTAGTAGTATAAGTATGCTCAAGATCGATCAAAATGGCAAAAGGGTGCTAGAACTTCTTAAAAAGGTCCTTATACTGGCTATACCCCTCTTTCTCCAGCTCTTCTACCGGTACAAACCGCAAGGCTGCCGAGTTAATGCAATATCTTAGCCCCATAGGTTCAGGCCCATCCTTAAACACATGCCCAAGATGAGAATCTCCCTTAGTGCTTCGCACCTCAGTGCGCGTAGCAAAGAGTTTGCGATCCTCTCGCTCTTGAATATTCTCTGGCTCAAGAACGTCTGAAAAGCTTGGCCACCCTGTTTGTGAGTCATACTTATGTAAAGAACTAAATAACGGCTCACCAGAGACAATATCTACATAGATACCCGGCTTGGTATTATGCAAGTACTCATTATCATACCCAGGCTCAGTACCATCCTCTTGGGTTACCTTATACTGCAGTGGCGTAAGCCGCTTTCTTAACTCCTGCTTTCTTAACTCATCCCGAGAAGGCTTAACTGAGGGCTTAGTAGAGTCATCTTTAGCAACAAGACCATCACCCCAGTGCTTCTTAAGAAAGGCATCACGGCCAGAAAGATACCGATAGGTCTTATACCTAAACGGATTCTTGTTAGCGTAGTCCTGATGATACTCCTCTGCAGGATAAAACGTTCCTACTGGAATAAGCTCAGTCACCACCGGATCGCCAAATCTTCCAGAGTTCTCAACAGCTTGCTTAGAAGTCTGAGCTAGACTTTTTTGCTCCTCATCATGATAAAAGATCGCAGAGCGATACTGTGGCCCTCGGTCACTAAACTGTCCTCCTGGATCGGTGGGATTGATGTTACGCCAGAACTCATCTAATAACTCATTATAGGAAATCACCTCAGGATCATAGGTCACCTGAATCACTTCTATGTGACCCTTTTGGGCATAATCTTGATAGGTAGGATTGTCCCCAGTCCCACCCATGTAGCCAGAAACTACATCATGAACACCCTTAAGCTCTTCAAGGGCATGCTCCATGCACCAAAAGCATCCTCCGGCAAATGTAGCTGTTTTACTGTTCGCATTACTGTTCATGTACACTCCTTTGTCTTTTGTATGGGTACGAACAACAGGACCTGCAAAATAGCGATACAATAAGATCACTGTAGCTAGACCAAGTATTAAAAGTAGGTATTTAATCATCATCATCCTTTTGTACGTTTCTTCTTTTAAGAATACCTTAAAACCACTACTAAATACTAGAGTTGTTAGCGACTCAATATAAAGCAGCTCACCACCAAGAACACCTGCAGGCCTACTAACGTCATACCCTTAATCGCCTTAATTGTCATATCATCTTCACCCTTCTTAAGAGCAAAGAGATTAACCATATAGATAATAAATATCGCCACTAAAAACAGATTGAACACATGGTCGGTAAAGGTGAAGTACCCTACGTTGGGTTCAACTCGTTCTATCACAAAACGGTACGCTATCAGCCCCGTAAGGGTCCCGGTTGAAAGACCTAGGATAGAGCTTGCTAACTTCTTTGGATCTAATAAGAAGCTAAACGAGGCAAGAATAAACAGTATTAACATCGGTAGCATTATAAGAAATACCTTGCGCATACCCTGCTTTGCCAAATCTATTGAAAACACCACCCCAGGATACTTTAATGACTGAGTGGTATGCTCTCCTAACCTATCCTCAAAATACCCCGCCTCAGTTGCTTTACCTACCACTGTCCATACGTCAGTCTCAGCTTCAGGCTCAATATAAAAGGAGGACTGAGCAGCTATAAAAGCAAACTTATCAGCTTCAATATATTCATTCTTAAGGGTTAGGTATAACGTATGGTCATTGAGCGGAAACATCCTTTGATCAAGTGGTGATGAAAACGTCAACCTCAGACGATACCGTGCAAATACCATTGAACCATTCTTTGAAATGAAGGGATCAGACTTTTCATCAATTTTGCCCCGATCAAAGCTAAACTTATCTATTACCTCTAGAGGTACCTTAGCGCTATCAAACTCAAACCAGACAATAAGATCAGCTACAAACTTATTATCTGAAATATCAAACTCAGGGATATTGGTAATTGTAAGACCAACCTTGACCGGTATCGCCTTTACTTGCAACTGGGTATCGTGCTTAACCGGTGGCTTAGGGTCAGTAGCATCAAAGGTAGTTACGGAGTTATACAACAAAGCAGCAAAAGCTGCTATCACCAGAAAAAGGCTCACCAGTTGTACCTGGGGGCGCATGAGGTTAGCAAAGAATGTGGTAAGTCGTTGTTCCATTGTATACTCCTTCAGCATTACTATAGAACACTGAGGAGGCTCTTGTAAAGAGTTTGCACTAGGGGAACGCCTTATCACAAGAAGTACTCTTCACAGCTCATACAACCTATAAATAGCTTGATTAGAGGCTTTTAAAACAAACGACCTCTCACACCAATCACCCCGAATATAGTTAATTAATCATACTATTCGAAAAACATTGACATATCTGATACATTTACCTAAAATAAATAGTATATAATTAAACACATATAACCTACCTAAGGATCAGCAATGTCAAAATACTTCCTTCTCATTTTCTCTCTTGCGCTCTACTCTACACTTGCACAAGGAGCAGCCACTACGGCATCCCTGCAAAAACCTCAAAGAAAGCTATCAAATAAAGAAAAAAGACGACAAAAACGCTTAGAACAAGCTCAAACCCGAGCTGAAGAACAGATAAAACAGTTTAGCAAGGATATTGAAGAGATTTCAACTCTTTTTGGACCTATTTTAGAAGCATATCATAAAGTGAAAAAGTGTGAACCTAAAGAATATCCCTACTATTTAAATGAGTTAAAGGCAACCATCAACAAGGAAGTAGAGACAGGAAAATTCAACATTGAAAGAACCACCTGGCAAGTATGTGAGTTTGATGGCAGAGGATATAAAGCTGTTCCTCGCTGTCGCATGTACCTTATTCCCCAAGCGAGGAGAAAGCTCCTTGCTCAAATAGAGTCTTGCAAGAATGAGGCACTCAATAAAAAGGCACAAGCCCTTCTAGATCAATTAAAAGATCTTCAACGCATCATAGATATCTATAACTAACATCAGCAGTTCAGTTGCCGATGCGCTGTCGGCAACTGAATTCTCTATCTTCTATTCATAACATTGATTAAAAGGCCATTGAACTGTCCAGCATTTCTGGACGGTTGAAATGGCCGAGATTATACCGGGCTATACAAACGCTATTACCTCATAAACGAGCACTCAAAAGGCTATCTCCTTTGATGGTGTTTCAATTAGAATCACAATACCAGTCACTTAATTCACAATACCCTAATAGCCATAACAAATAGAAACATTTCTCTCTCAACAAATTCAAAGCACCAACTCACTATATGTACCAATTAATAATACATACAAAGAAACTCCATCTCGCATATTTCCTTGACATAACGCTAAATATAACAATTGCCTCACTTAAAAAAACATGCTTGCTTTTTTCTCATGGTGTGTTAGCATAACATATAAGCAAGCAGTTACTAAATCCTCAAGGGAGCCCTCATGGAAATTACTGAATCACCTTTTTTTGATGAAAACATCGTTCGACAAACACGTATTGATAATAAGCGCTGGTTTTGCATTAGCGATATTATACGCCACATCTCCGACTCAGAAAGCCCTAAGAGTTTTTGGCAAATGCTCAAGAACAAGCTCATCTCTGTTGAGGGGTACAAGCTATCAAGAGATTGTCGAATACTGAAGATCTCAAACAACGATAGCAAGGAACAAGAAATAGAATGTATCAACCTCAAGGGGCTCTTTCGCCTTCTACAATCAGCACCTTCAAAGAAAGCTGAGCCCTATAAGCGCTGGATAGCAAAGGTTGCCAACGAACATTTAGATGAGGTAGATAACCCATCACTTATCCTTGATCGAGCTTACAAGAACTATGACAAACTGGTGAAAGCAGGAAAGGATGTAGCTCCTCTTTATAAGCATGAAACTGGACTTGAGGCAGTACTCGCTACGCTAGAAGAAACCGTAAACGAATACGTAACAGAAACGTTGAAGACAATCCAGGGCGCGTCATTGCAGACAATGCGCGAGCAAGGATTGAAGAATTGAAGCATCATTAAAGCAGTAAAGTTTGCGCTTCTTTCGTCTAATTGGTTAAGACCCTCGATTGTACTGAGGAAATAGGAGTTCGAGTCTCCTAGGAAGCACGCAATTAACCCTAAAGAGGTTGCCATGCAAAATCGTCCTAACATCAAAACATTTGATGAGCTCTATAAAACGCTCCAAGTCTTAGGCGAAACAAATACTATTGAAGCAAAAAAGTACACCCATGCTCTTGGTAAGAGCTTTATTGAAACAGTCGTGGCCTTTAGCAACGAGCTGGGGATTGGCGGTGGCTATATGCTCATCGGCGTAGAAGAGAATAAGCTTACCGGTAACTACTCTATCACCGGTGTTTCAAACTCAGATAAGCTCCAATTAAAAATCATAAACCAATGCAGACAGTTAGCAAGCCATGAGATAAATGCCTTTGTTGAAGCAATCGAGAAACCTGAAGGAACAGCTATTCTCGTATACATTCCAGAAGCTAAACCCTATCAAAAGCCAGTATATGTCAAAAAACGAGGACTAGAGAAGGGAGCTTATAGACGCATGGGACCTGCAAATCACTTATGCTCCCATGAAGATCTCAGCGATCTGTTTCGAGAAAAATATGAGCGCAGTTACGACACTACTGCCGTAAAAAAGGCAACTGTTGACGACTTTGATCCGCAAGCAATTGAGGTCTATCGTCACGAAGTTAAAACTCTTCGAGGCAACGTTCCTGAACTTGCGTTTAACGATTTAGATTTACTTAAGTCCTTAGACGCAACAACAATTGAAGATGGTATAACCTACCCTACCGTTGCAGGCCTTCTTCTTTTTGGAAAAGAAAAAGTTATTCGCACAGTCTTTGGTGAGAATGCCAGGATTGAATATCTTCTGGTGCAAGGCAATAAATGGGGCGGCACTGACACATCAAAGCCATATACTGGATTAGAAGTATTTAAACCTCTCATGCTCACTTTTTCCTATCTATTAAAGCTCATCATGGATGATATTCCTGCAGATTTCTCTTTAGATAAAGAAGGTATTCGCCGTGTAGATGTTCCTATAATACCACAAAGGGTTGTTCGTGAAGGGCTCTGCAATGCGCTTATGCACAGAGACTATTCATCTGTTCGCTCAATTCAAATCATTAAATATGGGAACCGCATTGAATTTAGAAATCCAGGATTCTCCCTTAAATTGCAAGAAGAATACAATAAACCTGGTTCAGTACCGCGAAATAAGATCATCACAAAAGTATTTAGAGAAGTTGAGTATGCAGAAGCTAAAGGAACCGGCCATATCATTGCCAGTGAGGAAATGCTCAAGAAGAATTACTGTATACCACTTGTTGAATCATCTAGAGCCGATAGCCGGTTTGTTTACACCATTTTACCTCAACAGATCTCAAGCAAGCATAACGAAGAATGGCTTTCTCAATTTGACCACTTTAAGCTTAACAAAGCTCAAAAAAGAGCGCTCATTGTTCTCAGAGAACTGGGAGGTATTACCGCTTTTGACTATACAGTGATAAATGATATCGACGAACTTACCACATATTCGCATATAAACAAATTACGCAGCTTGGAGCTCCTTATTAAAAGAGGCTCTGGCGAAAGAGCTTTTTATACACCAGGCAACATCTTCTGGAGCACAATAATCCCAGACCAAGAATCCAAGAGTGAAACAGTTAATGAACAAAACAATCAATTTAATATATTGACATTCATTCCCGCCGAGCTTCTTTCAGCACTTACTGAAGGCACACTAGCGCATTTTGGTAAAATATGTGACGAGATTCAATCTCTAGGCAAGAGACCACCTATAGATACAACAAAGCAATACATTATGAAAGCATGCTCTATAGCTCCACTTACCTCCCAACAGCTTACAAAACTATTTTGTCGGAAAAGCCAATTTCGCTTTCACATGAACTTTATAAAACCAATGGTTGAACAGGGAGACCTTTTATTAAAATTCCCAGAGACACCAAGCCACAAAGACCAAGCGTATAGGGCTAATCCACAATCCCGCATAATTAGGCCTCACAATACCAATAAACAGAAACAGAATTAGAATATAAAAACTATACTTACCCCCAAGTAGAAACTTCTTAAGTATATTTATAAACATAACTCTCTCAACCTTCCTCATACTTTAGCGGTTTCTTACCGAGGTTACCCTCATACTTTAGGAAACAACCATCCTCATACTTTAAGACAATTTCACGAAGCTCAGCTTAATACTTTTTCCCAATGATCACTCTATAAAAAACTATAACAGACACTTAATAGCTCCTAAGAACTACACTATAAGCAACATTTCAAATCCTAACCATTGTCTAACTTTATCAAGTATTTACTTTAAGCTACCTCATACTTTAACAGTTATACTTCTTAATACTTTAGCCATTTTATCAGCCAGAGAGCTTCATACTTTAGCACGACACTTATTTTGCAGTTCAAGAAAAATTTAAAATGCGCAAAAACTTCAATGCGGATTAAACCACAGCAAAATTCTGGAAACCTGGGTTACTTAAGAGCAAACAACTGCACACTCATCCCCCGGTCGTTCTATCCACAGATAAAACGCTCCATCAATCACTAACTGAGACTTAGTTGGCATACTTCTTGGTGCTATCTCAACAACTACAGCACTCTGTGCACGTGCACCCTTCTCATTCATTGAGAATCGGGTCTCTTGCAGTGCCTGCAAAACCTTCCACTCAAAAGGATACCATTCATCCCCAGGCATAAAAAGCCGTGGGGTTTTCTGGCATGGAAATAAGGCAACATTCGAAGGCAAAGAAATCCGCAGAACCTATTCAGAAAATCAATGGTGGTTTTCTGTTGTCGATATAATTTCAGTGCTTACTGAAAGTGAAAATCCTAGAGTTTATTGGAGCTGGATGAAATCCAAAAACAACGATTCAGAAGCCTTTGAACTGTCTAGTATTACTAGACGATTGAAATTAGCCTCTTCAGATGGCAAAAGCCGAAAGACCGATTGCTCTAACATCGAAGGAATCTTTCGTATCATACAATCCATTCCCTCAAAAAAAGCTGAACCTTTTAAACGTTGGCTAGCAAAACTCGGTAAAGAACGACTTGAAGATATCCAAAATCCTGGATTAAGCGTCGACAGAGGCCGCAAATTTTATCAAGCAAAAGGCTACCCAAAAGAATGGGTAAGCAAACGAATGCAATCTAAGAATGTTCGAAATGATCTTACCGACGAATGGAAAGATCGAGGAGCTAAAGAAGGACTTGACTTCGCAATTCTCACCAATGAGATCATGAAAAATACGTTTAGTATGACTGTTGGCGAATACAAAAAGCACAAGGGCTTACAACGTCAAGAATTACGAGATCACATGACAAGTTTAGAACTCATTATCACGATGCTTGGCGAAGAAAGCACCTCCTCATTTAGCCAAGACAGAAATTCTGAAGGAATGAATGAATTAAGACGAGATGCTAAGGAAGGCAGAGGCGTAGGTGGTCGCGCAAAAAAAGATCTTGAAAGCAGAATGTCTAAAAAGGTCATATCTGAAAGCAATTTTCTTGACTTGAAGAATCCGAAGGAAATTGAGGAACAGTAACAACTTGGCGCTTCTTTCGTCTAAAAAGACCAACAATGCCTTTGTGAACGTCTGACCCAAAAGATCCTCTTGTATCTTGTACACTGTAATCGAGCATACCATTCCAAGCATGCCTTCTACGCCAAGTTCTCGTGCTCAATCTTTTGCAATATCTGTTCAAACAATTGCTTATCTGCCTCATCAATCTCAAGTGAAAGAGCATGAATACAGGTACGAAGTTCCATCGGTTTAAAAAATGAGTGATAACAGGTAAAGCAACCTCTAATAGTGGTAAAGCCTAACGTATACAGTCCCTCAACCCACGTACCATCAATCAACTTCCTTCCCAGAAAAATCCTATTGGTAATTACTCTTTTGTTCGTATCAGTATAGTGCGCTGGGATACTATGCCCTCGCATTCTATCAAGAGCTTCTGGTATCGTATGCAAAACAGTATCAAGATCCCGGTCCCCTTGCTGATATGATAAACGATAGGACACAACACGAGAATTATACGTTTCTTTAGGTCCTACAGGAGCAACATTACGTCGCAAGCAATAGATTTTATCAATTGGCGTCTTAGTGTTTTTATAGCCAAACGTTATCTCGCGACCATCATCACTGAGCACCATGCTGCCATCTGAGGTATTCACGATTAAATCATTTGCCGCGCGTGCCCGCTTAGCAGGATCAAGAGGCACCGGAGGTTCCGGTGAAGGTGTTTTTACCTCAATAACCTCAGTATGTTCTAACGGCTCACGAGCCTTCTTGCGCTGATTATATGTTTGACGATTTTGCGCCCTCTTTTTCTTCTTACCTTTTATTTTTTTGCGGGTAGGCTTAGTATTTCGGTAGCGTTCGTAGATTTTCCTGAGGTGAGGAACAGCATTAAGCAACTCAAGAAGTGATTCACCGGTAATGATCGTTATACGAAGATCTGCTCCCTGTTCAAGCAAAAACCTTACCATGTCACTTTTTTGTTGATTAATTGCCCAAAATAATGGCGTTCGACCAATGTAGTCTTCTGCGTTAAGTAGCGCTGGGCATTTCCTTAACAAAGAGGTCATGCACATAATTTTGCCATGATATGCTGCCATATGAACCGCAGTTGTGCCATTCTTATTTGTCTGATTTGGATCAGCTCCATGCGCCAGTAAACAGTTCATAATGGAAACATACCCGCATGCTGCCGCTTTATTAAGGGGAAATAACTCATCAGCATTACTTTCAGATGGATCAGCTCCATGCTTAATCAGTATTCTCACAATAGCTTCATGCTTTTCTCCCACTGCATTTAAAAGCATAGATTGTCCATCTTGTCGGGTGGATAGCTGAGCCCCCTGGTGTAGGAGCTCCTCGAGACATTTCACACGATTTTGCTCAGCAGCTAGCTGAACAGGTGTTGCCCCAGATAAATCAGAAGCATTGATCTTAGCTCCAAACTGTAATAAAAGAGGTACAAATTCAGCATACCCGTATGCCGCAACAGTCCCCAACGGGCTCAACTGCTCTTTACCGAGTTGAACTGGCGCTCCCGCGTTGAGTAATTCCTCAACGGTATCACGTTGCTTCGAAACGAGAGCACCTCGTAGTGGGGTAATTTTAAACTTAGGATGGACATAATTAAAATCCACGGGCTTTTCTAAAATTTTTCTGACAACCGCTAATCTGCCATGATTATCAGCTCTAATAATCTCAATAAGGAAAAGGGCATTCTTTTGTTTTTGTTCAAGCGTGGCTACTTCTTGTGCAGCAAATGATACCATGCTACTCAGTAACATACCAAAGCTGAATATGATTCTCATATAAAAGGGACAATACGGCATTTTCATCTATCATCACACCTGTTTTAAAGCAATTTACGCAAGTATGAATCTACTAGTTCTTAGGGTACCAGAAAACCCTTAAGTTTTCAACCGGCAATCAAATAAGATTAAAAATAACCTGCCCACTTCTAACTGATTAACATGCTGCTGCACTCCCCCACGGCTCTAGCATCCATTATCCCTTCATAGAACCATTCCCGTTCAACCGATGACACAATTGACAAAAGGATGCAAGTTTCAATTTTCATAGGCCTTTAGCCCAATAAGTTTGATAGGCCTTTGTAGCTCATCTCAGACAACTTACTCATAGAACTGTACAAATTATTCTTCAAAACTCCAACCTCAATAAACTACCCATAACTAAGCCTTTCGAACATTACCTCACCCTCATGTTTCACCCACATCCCTCTAAATTTTATCTCGATTTTGATATGCCTTTGCGATAATCAGGAGCCTCTTCTTAATACTTTCTCCCGGGTACTTCCCTGAACAACATAAAAGACAAGATTGTCAGAAACTTTTATACTAGTCCTCAAACAAATGCATCAATACCTTATAACAATCAAAACCCCTTC
>SDBV01013102.1_pt1 | contig 10583 bp, 16 predicted proteins | sample 2277081 | NCBI WGS metagenome assembly SDBV01 (sample SAMN10402039, study PRJNA504765) | marine sediment metagenome | isolation source: marine sediment core GS10_PC15, 223 cmbsf | place: Arctic Ocean: Southern Knipovich Ridge | collected 2010
ATTTACAAGAATATATTTTACATTCTTCCCTTGCAATTGCTTCTTGCAATTGTGGGGAATTCTTAATGCAAAAGTGGGGAATTTTGTTTGCAATTTTGTCCTATTTAATTATGCAATAAATATTTTATCAATTTCTTTAATAGCAACTGTATTATCCGGCTCATCCTCTTTTTTCCACCATCCCCACCAAACAAATCCCTTCTTTTTAATTATATAATTATGTTCAGCTATTGTATCTGCAACAAGATCCCTAAAGCGTAATAGAATAGATTCCATATTAAACTCCTATTAATGAATATATAATTTTTAATTGATTTATTTCATCGTTTGTTAAATTATTTGACAAGGAACTTTGAAAACTATATGAATTATTTAGATTAACTAAAAATTGATATACTTTAATTGTACCTTCAATTATTAATACTTTGTTTCTAGAAGTTATAAAATTAACATTCTTTCTATCCTCATCTCTATTACTAACAGTTTTTAATGTATATTCACCATTTTTATATGGTGATCTAATTTTGATCTTTCTATAATCATCATTCTTAAGTAAAAGGGAAACAACTTTATTCCCAAACATGAATCTTTTCCAATTACGAATAGGAAATTTATCAGGAATATAATTTTTCTTCACTTTCAATATACATTCCACTAAAACTGAAGTTCTCCAATTTCCTAAAGTACTAATATTTAAAGTATTTAAAGTTTCTAACTCAAAAAAGGGAGTTTCATAAGTTATTTCTAATGAAGTTTCTTTAAAAATAAGATTCTTATCAAAAAATTTTTTAATATATAACCATTCTTCTTTAGCATTAGGTCTAACTAAATTAGGTATTTTAGTAATATACAAAGTTCCATTTTCTTTTAAATTATTGATTGCTTGTTTGATCCAATTTAAATAATAATCCTTATACCAAGGTGGATCCATTATTATAATGTCAAAATTATATTCTTTAATTAATTTATTATTTAAATCACAATAAATTATATTCTTTTTATAATTTCCTTTAATTAGTGAATTAAAAAAAGGATTTATATCAAATAAAAATATATATTTTCTTTTTTCTAAAATAAGTGCTTGAAAAACTGTAGGAACACCAAAACATCCTATAGTTAGTTCTTTATTCTTTATTATATTGGAAATATTTTCAGATGTTTTTTTTGTAAATCTCCATTCATAATCAATTGGATTCGGTTCAGGAAATGTTACTTCATGAGGCACAAATAATCTATTACTATTATTAATTTCTATTTTGAAATCACTTAATGCATTTATTATTTCTGATGGAAATGCTCCTTCTGCTTTCTGCGATAGTAATGTTAAATCATTTAATCCATTTTTTATTAATGGTAATATTTTTTCTCTTATATCTTGATAATATTTTTCTTTATTTTCATTCATAATTTCAAACAAATATCATTTTTTTAAAATAATGATACATAAAATAACATAATACGTCAAAACAAAAATTCCACCGTAGCCAGTACCGTAGCCAGAATTTTTTAATAATCCATATAAACAAATAGTAAAGCATAGTAATACTTGGAATCCAATTTCTTGCTTAATTCTTTGTATTATAGTAAATTATATTAAGAGATAAGAATAATTGTTAATGTATAGTAATGATTAGAAATATACTGGGACAAGGTTCAAGTCCTTGTGGGCCCATAGACCCCTCTTTGTGAGGGGTTTTGTATTTTCTTCCAATACAACAAATTACATGATTTAAACTTTTTATAATATCGAATAAAAACTCACTGACACCAATAGTATCACCAAAACAAATTTAAAACAGGTTATTGTTATCATTGAGCCGATATAATAAATTACTCTTTCTATGTTGGCACAAGGATAATGTATAAAATAATCTTATCTATGCGTAATTAAAGTTAGAAGGCTTTAGTAAAAAAGGATATCAAATAAACAGAATTTATGACATAGTTATGACATGATTGAAAAATCTACCATAGTCTGTCCTTACTGTGGATTTCAGAAAGAGGAAACTCTACCTATCACTTACTGTCTATTAATCTGGAAATGTCCATCATGTAATAAAGTAGTACAACCTAAAAAGAATGATTGCTGCGTCTTTTGTAGCTACGGTAGCATTCCATGTACTTCAAAACAAGAATTGACAGGTTAGGTTTTACATAGGCTTTCTATATACTCCTTAATCTCTACGTCTCCCCTATATGTCTTACATAGATCCTCCAGGAAGAATATTTGTACCGGAGTTAAAGCATCTAATTTTGGTTTTAGGAGTTTTGTATCTACATTCCCATCATCTTTTAATTTGAACAGATTTGAATTGAAGTTCTCCATTTTCTTTATAAGTTCTACAAAACCTGTGAATTTATAGGATAAGGTATTTTTTTATGGGATGTGGCAAAGCTAGAGCTGTTTCTTTGAGTTTCAATTTATTAGGCGGCAAAGTCTGACAACCTTGCTCTAGTCAAAGATAGTTTTGGAAATGTCACTTGAAAACATTAAAAATTCTATTGACATACTAAAAGGGTTAATCTAAATTGAAATTATACATACTTCGCATGATTTATTATTCTGAACAATTTCATGATGTATAGGAGATTGTAAGTTGTACACCATAATTATTTTAGACATACTGAGGTTTTAAATGATTTTAAATGAAAATGCATTTTTATTTGAACGCTATAAGCTTGAAAAAGAAAGACGGGGAAAAATAGGTGAATATACTGCGCCCTTTTGTCAACACATAAATTAATATATTTATAGTGGTGGTGGTAGTTTCTTTCTTTTTTTGCTTCTTTTTTTCTTTCTTTGTGGAAAATGTTAACAAGTGGATAACTCATAATATCCATATTAACTTGCCACCCTTACACTGTTAGCTGATACTGTATATACTTCATCCGGTCTTTTGTAATCCAAAGACTCATGAAACCGTTTTTCATTATAGAACTTCATATAATTATCTATCCCGGTTCTTAATTCTGGTATTGTCCTATAACTTTTTAAATAAATATCTTCGTACTTGATACTCCTCCAAAATCTTTCAATAAATACATTATCTAAAGCCCTTCCCTTGCTATCCATGCTTATCTGTGTTTTTTTCTTCAAATGCTTTAGAAATCTTGGACTTGTAAACTGGCTCCCCTGGTCTGAGTTGAATATTTCAGGATATCCGTATTTTTCTATTGCTTCAAATAATGCTTCTGTACAGAAATCTACATCCATCGTATTAGATAAATTCCAGCTTAAAATCTTACGGCTGTACACATCTATTATGGCCACTAAATATAATTTTCCGAATTCAAACGGGATATAAGTAATATCTGTTTCCCATACCTGATTAGGCCTTGTAATCTCAATATCTTTCAGTAAATAGGGATAAATCTCATGCTCCTTGTTCCTTTTGCTTAAATTTGGCCCGGGATAGATTGCATACAGGCAAAGTTCCTTCATGAGCCTCCTTACTCTTTTCCTGGTAATTATGATACTCCTATCATTCAATTCCAGAGTAATTTTTCTATATCCATAAAACGGATAATCTTTATATACATCAAGAATCAATGCTTTGTCCTGTACATCTTTTTCTACTTTCTTAGGATTTCTATAGTTCTGGTAATAATACCAGCTTCGTGATTTTCCAAGAAGTTCACATTGTTTCGTGATTGGTAATTGTTCTTTCTTAAGGAAAACCATTTCTTTTTTCACCCGTATATCTGATTGTAAGTTTTTTTTAAAAACTCATTCTCAACTTTTAATTTCCCAATCTCTTTAAATAATTCATCCATTTGATTTTCCATCTCACTGCCTTTATTATTTTTACCATTTGAAAATAATTCTGGAAGATTCTCTATCAATTGTTTTTTCCATTTGCTTACCTGATTCGGATGGACTTTATATTTCGATGCTATTTCTGAAAGTGTCATTTTCTCTCTAATAGCTTCCAAAGATATTCTGGCCTTCTCTTTTTCAGTCCATTTTTTTCTCATAATATACGCCTCCTGTTTTTAATATAGACTAAATATCACACCTTATCTATTGAAATATTTTGTCTAGTTTTATAGGCGCAGTATAGAAAACCTTAGTATGCAAATTGTAATAATAACTGTTCTATGGGGTGGGTTTATTTATTATACACAAAATATAATAAAATTTACTATGGATTTTTGTGAGGTGTTATTGATTATTTTATTAAGTCTTGATTTTGTTGCATTAGTAATTAATACTATATTTATTTTTTTGGCTTATTACAATTATTCGTATCGTTATCTTCCACTTGCTAAAGAGGCTAATGAATACATTATTAAATTAAAAGAATATTATGCAGCATTTACAAGAATGAGTAAAACTAAAAGAGTAGAGGCTATTGAGAATGATAAAAACAATTTCTTACATGATAGTTTAATTGAATGTATAGATGAGAACATTATGAATAATGATAAAAAGTCGATGTTCTTACATAAATCATCAACATGTTTTATTATCTCTCTAGTATTATTAGCTTTAACTGCAATACCTTTTTCAAGTAAATTATTAGAACAAAAAGATGTTGTAGAAGTAAAAATAATTAATACAAATGACCTAAAATAGGAGAAAAAATGCCTGATAAACCTAAACCTAAACCTAAACCTCCTCCAGTTCGAATCATTAAAGAAAACCGTGATAAACCAGAAAAAAAAGTTCGAAAATAGTTGTAGCGCACAAAAGTGTCTTGTGGCGTGAGGTGTTTTTATTACATCCTAAACAGCATGCACCCTGATGCCTGAAACCAATTCGGTAGACAGAGGAAAAGGAAGTCCGACCACTTAACTGGTCTTTGAATATTTTTCTAAAAGAATTAATTTAGCTATCCAGTTAAATGGTCGGATGCTAGTTTATAGCGGTTTTTTGTTTTAGTTCCAAGGCTTACTGTTTCGGTATCCTTCCAACGTCGTGTTGTCAGGATAAAGTTTAAGAGTTCTATTCCAGGGTAATGAGATAATACTAATCGGTAACCATTGGCCTTCACGGAGAGGAGGGGAGTACAGTTCAGAACCTTACAGAATATTAGCTGCAGAAACACTGGCCTACTGGCATGAGCGAATAGTTGAGATAAAAGGAGAAAATGCAAATATAATAGTTATGGGAGATTTTAACGATGAGCCATTTAGCCGTTCTATCCGGGAATATGCTTTGAGTTGGCGTTACAAGGATAAAGTTTTAAATGCTACAAAACCCAAGTTTCATAACTTAATGTGGGATGTAATGGGTACAACAGAAGCCACTTTTTATTTTGGCGGTCAACCTAATTTATTAGATCAAGTGTGGGTATCAAAGGGATTCTATAAAGAATCATCTGCTTTTGAAATAAAGGATAATGTAGAAATATACGCACCTGTAGAAATGGTATCATCCGGATATCCAGATCCAATTCCATTTAAAAGGCCAAGTCATAAAGAATATAATCCGGAAGGTTTTAGTGATCATTATCCGATTTATTTTAGTATTGAAGAAGGATAGGGCATCATGAAAGATATAATAATTTTTTTAGGTGCGGGTGCTTCGTCAGCAGAAGGTGCTCCAATACAAACTAATCTATTTAAAGAATATTTTGAAATGGTTCGCAAGAAAGATATAAAAATTGGCATGCATTATACTAAATATTTTAAGAAGTTTTGGGGTATAGATGTTGAAAATGATAATTTAGAATCTTCATTATTTCCAACTTTTGAAGAAGCTCTTGGAATGCTAGAATTAGCAAAATCAAGACAAGAAGGCTTTCATGGCTACCAAAGCACTGCTAATAATAATAAGATTGATCATACAATTGAAAATCTAATATTCCTTATAGTAAGTATTTTAAAAGAAAAATTAATAAGAGGAGGTAATCATCATTCAGAACTTGTTAAAAATATAATAAAAAATAAATTAGAAAAGAATGTTTCTTTTATTTCACTTAATTATGATATTTTAATAGACAATGCTATTTTAAAACATATAGAAATTGATCTTGATTATGGAATCAATTTCATGAACTACCAACTAAATAGTAATTGGAATCTACCAAAAAAAGATAAATCTGTAAATCTATATAAGATACATGGTTCTTTAAATTGGCTTTATTGCCCTGTGTGTAAGAAAATATTGATTACACATAAAAGAAAGGGGGTTTCAGAACTTATTGATAAAAGTTATAGTTGTCCTAGTTGTAAAGAAAAATTAGTACCTATTTTGATACCTCCAACATTTTTTAAAATAATGTCAAATTCATATTTAATAAATATCTGGGATTTAGCAGAAGAAGCTTTAACGAATTGTGATAAAATAATCTTCTGTGGGTACTCATTACCCGATGCTGATATTCATATTAAATATTTACTAAAGAGAGGTTATTTAAACCGAATAAAGATTCCTCCAAAAATTATTGTTGTTAATAATCATAGTAACAAAAAAGATAACATAAAAAAGGAAGAAGAGATTAGGTATAAAAGACTATTTGCTTCAAATGTAGATTATACAGATTTAACATTTGAGGAATTTGCATCAAATCCGTGTATCATATTGTAATAGCTAAATTACTTATAAATGATGAAGCTTTAATATTGTTTTAAAATATTACTTAACTGTTGTTTTGAAGAGAGGAATAGTAAAGATGAACATACAAAAAATATAGCTAAATCTAAGTTAAGTGTATATATAGTAAATTATTGAAAGGAGAACAAGTATTGTTTAAACGATATTCCGTTTAATTCTGCCGGGTATTCCGGAAATAAACTGCCACCATTGGGCCGTCCTTATCCTTCATTATAAGTCATATCAAACTGGCAGTTTTGAGTCAACATAATGGCTCAAAATATTAGTTTTATTATCAATTTTTTCTCTTTTTTTTCCAAAATCCAAAATGTAGTAAATCACATAATATTCCTTGCATGAGGATTGCAAGTATCGCATTTTCTCAGGCAAGTTGATATATAAACACCTTCTCAAATCAATGATTTTTTGTATCAAAATGTTTCCTGTCTGTTATGTTTTACTTGAAAATATTTTTCGTAACGACTCTCCCTCAAGCTCAATTCTATGCGCATTATGAATTATTCTATCACAGATAGCATCGGAAATTGTTGGATCTCCAAATGTATCATGCCATTTGATTACAGGAATTTAAGAAACTATAATTACGGATCCGCATCTCGCTCTATCCTCAAGTATTTCAAGCAGGGCAAGACGAGTGGATGTATCAAAGGGTTCAAGTCCAAGATCATCAAAAATAATAAGTGTTTGTTTCGCCATCCTTTTCAATTCAGTCAGGTAGGTTCTATCATCCCTTCGATACTTGAGTTCTTTGAACAGCTTGGCACAGAAATAATATCCGGTTTTAAATCCATACATGCATGCCTGATGTCCCAGAGCTGAGGCGATGAAACTTTTACCAACACCGGTTGGACCTGTGATTATTATATTCTGATGTGTCCGGGGTTGGCCGCACAGGGAAGATAAATAAAAGGTTAATTATTGAAGAATGGGATAATATCCAGAGAATTATAGCTTCTCTTGCTTTAAAAGATACAACACAGAGTATTATTGTAAGTAAGCTGAGTTCATATATTAGAAGAAACCGGATCAAAAAAGCTTTATGGGAATATGATAATATTATAAAATCATTCCAGAATCTAAAATATATTGATAATATACAACACAGGCAGAATGTTCAAAGAGTATTAAACCGAGGAGTAAGTTTTAATAAATTATTTAGGGCAATTCCTTATGCTGATGGAGGAAGTTTTAGAGTAAAAAACCCGGAGGAACAAAAAATCTTAAATGAGTGCTGTAGATTAATAGCTAATAGCATTATTTATTATAATATGTGTATTCTTTCAGAATTATTGGCAGAAAGTGAAAAGGAAAAAAATGCAGAATTAGCTAATATAATAAAAGAACTATCACCTATTGCTTGGCAACATATAAATTTATATGGCAGGTATGAATTTAATAGAAGATCAGGTAAAGTTGATATTAATAAAATTATATCTGATTTAATGATTAGGACAACTTAAACACGATGAACTTTTCGGGGGGATATGCTAAAATACCCAACCTGCTCAAAAATGGCTGAAAGACAGGAAGGGTAGAGAATTATTGGCTGATAATATTTATCATTATCAAAAGATAATTGTTGCATTAACTGAGACTGATAGAATTATGCAGGAAATAGATGATGTGATGTTTAAATATAAAATATTAGATTAAAAAGGGTAGGGGATCAAGAGAGGTTTTTGGTATGAGTTTTCAAGCAATGATTTATAATGTTATGTTGTCTTGTCCTTCCGATATTAAGGATGAAAAGGATATAGTTCAAAAAGTTCTTCGGAAATATAATAATCTGCATTCTGAAAAAAATAAGATAGTTTTACTTCCAATTATGTGGGAATCTGATTCAATCCCAATACAGGGGGATCATCCACAAAATATAATTAATAAAACAGTATTAAACAAAAGTGATTTGTTAATAGCTATTTTCTGGACTCGACTTGGAACTCCAACAAATAAAGCATTAAGTGGTTCTGTTGAAGAAATTGAAAAGCATATTTCTTTAGGAAAACCCACTCTATTATATTTATCAAAATCTCATATAGATCTAAAAATATTTGATAATGAACAATATTCAAAATTATTACAATTTATAAAAAATAATAAAGATAAAGGTTTATATCAAGAATATGAAAATCTTCATGATTTTGAAGAATCTTTATACAATAATATAGTTCATTTAATTAATAGTAATGATTATTTTACTAAAATTAATAATGAGAACAAATTATTACATATAAATAATTCTGAAAATAATAAAAATGATAACATTATAACTAAGTTAACAGATGAATCTAAATATTTGTTGAAAGAAGCTTCACTAGGCGACGGTACAATTATTTATATTGTTTATGCACAAGGAATAGCTATTCGTGTTAAAAATGAAACATTTCAGCCAGAAAATGTAAGAGAGAAAGCTAAATATGATGAAGCTATTAAATTATTACAATCTTTAAAATTAATAGAATCACAAGGTGATGAAGGCATTAAATATACAATGACTGCTGAAGGTTTCAGGATTGCAGATAAATTACATGAGTTAAATTAATAATGTATATACATGTTAATAATTATTAATTAGCACATAAGATATGTTCTGTGCAGAAAAGCAATAGGGGAGAGTAAAGTGAATTCCCTTTTTAATAATATAAATCAGACTAATTGAAAAATCACTTCTTTGCCTAAAACATTCGCAACATTTATTATAGAATGTAAAGTTATAGATACATTTTTCGTGTCTAATATTCTATTTATTGCTGCTCTACTCGTATGCAACTGTTTTGCAAGTGTAGTTTTTGTTATATTGTTTTCCTCCATGTATTTTATTATTTCTTCTGCGAGTATTTCTTTAATTGCAAGTTCTTTAGTTTCTATATAAATATTCTCTTCTTTTAAAAAACTATCAAAAGAACTTCCGATATTATTTTTCTTAATCATGTTATCCTCCAATCTTCATGCGATTTTTCGCAATATCAACTTCTTTTTTTGGTGTTTTTTGTGTTTTTTTAATAAATCCATGCAATAAAACGATTTCTTTCTTTTTAACTGTAAAGAATATCCTTGAAATAGTATCCTTTAATTTAGTTCTAATTTCCCATAATTTCCTATCTATTTTTGTTACTAATGGAAATCCACATGGCCAAGTTAATTGAACCTTGAACATATCTTTACCAATTATTTTCAAATCAGATTTATCAAGTTTTTTTAACCAGACCCTGACTGGTTCTACACCAGAATTTGTTTTATAAAATTTAACTTGCATTCGTAATTAATGTATCAAAATTGGTACATCTTGTCAAGTAATTAGTAAATATAACCAAATAATATTTTGTACATATAACACTTTCTGTGCGGATTATCAGTAGTGGAGTTTATTTCTTACTTAATTTATAATTCTTGTTCCTTCTACTCCTTATTTGATTTTATTCACTTTAAATCATTTTTATACGCTATCCCCCCGCTTTATCAAAGTTCACGCCACGAATCTTACAGATTCTTTGTGTCATTCATTTTGAAAAAAATCCATAAAAATTGATTCACGCTCATAATCTGGTTTCTCATAAAACCCCTTTGGATCAGTGAAAGGGGTTTTATGAGAAAAACCTCAAAATTAAATCAAATAAGGAGAATGTAAATGACAAAAAAACAATTAATAAAACATGCAATTAGTTCATTTCAACATTTAATTCTTAGGCCAAATCAGCCAAAATCTACAATTACTGGCAAAGAATTTGCTGCAATAATTAAGAAAAATTATATTACTGTAAATCCTAAAACAGGATTGTTAGTAAGCATCTTAGAAGAAAGTAACATAATTATTGGTTGTTAGTTTCAAGGAGAAAAATATGATTAAAGTTTTTGAAACAGAAATAATTTCAGATGATACTAAGAAATGTGGAGGATGTGGCGTAAATATTCGCCTAACCCGTCTTATGAAAGATTAAGAACATAAGATTTTTTTAAAGCATTTTACCAAAGGATAGAGGAAAACATACTTTTTTGGTAAACTGGCTTTATTCTGTCTATCCAG
>SDBV01013103.1_pt1 | contig 10583 bp, 5 predicted proteins | sample 2277081 | NCBI WGS metagenome assembly SDBV01 (sample SAMN10402039, study PRJNA504765) | marine sediment metagenome | isolation source: marine sediment core GS10_PC15, 223 cmbsf | place: Arctic Ocean: Southern Knipovich Ridge | collected 2010
GAGTTTCCTGGCGAGGTGCCGGGAAAAACGCCAACTCCCTTTGAGAAAACGGTGAAGCGGGTTGTAGATGTGATAGGTCTTAAACGCACGATGGAACCGTCGTCCCAAGAGGAATAGGCGCACGTAGCTGGCGCGCCCTCGCAATGCGGCGACGGCATCGCGGAAGAGCGAGATATCTGCAAACGGGAGATACTGGCTCCACAAACGTTCTGCCTCGTCTTCCACGCCCGGCTGATCACACCAATTGAATTCGTTCAGTGCGTGAGAATACTCGCGCACCATGAATGGAAGCTCACTGAGGGTCCCGAATTCAAGGATCTTGCGAACCACGAGCACAAGCATTTCGACGGCCTTGATGGGAACACGGACGCCGTTTATATACTCGGTCCTCTCCAACAGCATCTGCTCGAACGGAAGCCCACAACTCTTCGTCAGGGCACCGCCCGAATTGATGCGGAAGTAGACGTGAATGTGAATCCAGAGATCGGCCAGTTCGTCATAGGCAAAATAGTGCCGCACCGCCGGTTGCTCGTCCGAGCCCGATCCCGCAAAATGCCGAAACCCGAGGTTACCCATCACTTCCGAAAATGCGCTTTCGGCCCGATGATGAACGAGAAGGTCCAGGTCTCCACTGCCTTGGAGTGCCTCTTCCAGCGCCTTGTTGCTTTTCCAATGGCAATAGGGGATCTCTTTCTGACGTAGTCTGTCAAACAGTTTCACCACGACCGGTGGAAAAGGACCGTTCTCCCGAATTCTGAAGGAACCGTGGTTAGCAGACGTTGCCGTAAGCTCAGGTGTCATCATATACTCCAACCGATTGAGTTTACGTTTTGTTAGGGGCTGAGTAACCACGGATTCAGTTGCCTCACTCATCTTGAAACTAAGAGAAACACTCCATGCCAGCGCGGGCTCGAAGGAAATCAACTGCGTGTGCAGCGTGTCTGTCCAGGGACCCTTTGTGTTGGGCGATCTCCACCCTCAACACCTTGTCGCGGATCCGCGGGTGCCGCACCGCGTGGTCAAAAGCGAAGAGTGCTTGCCGCAAGAAGGCGGCGCATCGTTCTCTGGACGCATCGCAACGAGACGGTCGGTCTCGTCGTCTCAGTGTGCGCTCCAGAACAACCTCCAGGGGTGCGGTGACGTGAACGATAAGATCGGGTAAAGGCGCCGTCTCCAGAAATCGGTCGATCTCGGATAGATCCGGCATTTCCGTGCGATTTGGAAATGCAAAGAGATTGTGGATACACCCAAGTATGCCTTCATCGACCAAAACCCAACTGCCCGGTTGCGCGTGCTTTCGCAAGATGAGATCAGTGGTCAACAATCGCATGGTGCTACGATAGCAGCTTACCCATTCAGCACAATCGTGAGACTCACGCCTAATGATTTCACTGGATAATCGAAAGCAATCACTCTGACGAAGACCTTTGTGAATGAACTTAGGGAGCAGCGTCGCGTTGAGCAACAGGTTTCGCATCCGTTCGTTCGGGCACCACGAGACCCATCCTTTTCTCGCGACAACGTTAGAAGCTAGACGCACACGACCGTCTTGTCCACGCAGGCGTCCCAAGACTTCCCGTGAGAGGGTCGTTTTCCCGGATCCGGAACAACCTGCGAACTCGATCAGCATAACATTCCCATTATCCGGTGGCGGTGATGACTTCGTCAAACAGTCGATCGTACGATAGCAGTTGTTGCTCTAGCGAAAAGCGGTCTTCTACGTGCCGTCGGCACTTGGCACCCCAGGCCGTACGATCGGCGGGCTGCATCTCGGCGGCGCGATCGATTTCACGGGCCAACGCATCGACGTCCTCGCAGCCAACAAAGCGAACGCAACCGGACCGATCATCGACTTCTCGATGAGGGCCGATGTCGGAGACGACCACCGGGCAGTTGCAGCCCATCGCCTCGAGAACGCTCAGGGGCAAACCTTCTCCATACGAAACGGAAATATAGAGGTCCGAGGACAACATATATGCGAGCGTTTCTTCCCTCGATACTCTTCCGGTGAATCGAACCCGATCGGCAATTCCGAGATCCTGCGCCTCGCGCTTCAGTTGCTCTTCGCGCTTCCCGCCACCAACAATCGTTAGCAAGGCATTCGAGGACTTGCAGCGAGCAAACGCTTGTAAGGTCGTGGAGTGGTTCTTGATGGGTATTGCTGCGGCAACCGAGAGGATCCTGAAGTCACTTCGCCCGTCTTCGGCAAGTGGACGTTGCTCACTCACCCGACGGATGCGACGAATGTTGACGCCGTTCGGAATGGCCCCCAACCTACGACCCGCCAAACGCCGGTAAATCCAGGGCCAGCTAGATAGACTTGCATGGCTGCAACACGACAATCGCGAGAAGAATGCGAAGCACGGCAGGAATAGTAGCTTGTTCCGCAACTTGAAGCATTCGAAGCAGTTATGAACTCGCATCACGCTTTTTGTGATTGCTCTGCGTCGGCCAAGCAGTACGGCAAGAAGGAACATCACGCCGACATGAGGCGAATGGGCATCGATCACGTCAAAGGTCTCACGGCGAAGAACGTTCCTCAAGAGCCTGATGTATCCCACAACGTGACCGTTACCGACATGATACTTAATGCGCTTGTCCGCCACGAGTTTCGACTGGAAGAATGCGCAAATAGTCACATCATGTGTATTCAGCATTGGCAGCGTCAATTCGTTGTAGGGATTACTCGTCGGCTCGATGGAGTTGACCAGTCGGAGGACCCTTGTTTTCGCATTCATTCGGAATACCCTTCACCCTACATATTCCAAAGATCGTTCAAGACTATCTAGCGCGAGAAACCGTTTCCAAGCGGACTGAAAACGTAGCGAGCAAAGCGAGATTCGCTCGCTTGCTGCAGGCTCGATATTGCAACCATTTGGCATGGTAAGGTGCACTCATGTCTCGATGGGATTACTGAACTCTCCCGAGGCCAACCATTGGGGGTCGACGATCGTCCAGAAATCGCTGGCAAGCTGTTCGCGGACATAACGGTACGGCAGCCAGCCGTAGCCCTGATCACCCCACTGAGGTCCCCAAGAGTTGCGCACCAGCAACGCTCCCCGCACGGATCGAAAGCGGAGGTTGTCGTCGTAACCCAGTGCCATCACGGCCTGACCCCCTCGAACGTGGTCGAAGATCGTCGGATAAGGGATCTCCGGGTCGCTGGAGATCGAGGAAAAGACGGGAAACCCGAACACACAGGGAAAGCCCGCGGCGACAAAAGAAAGGATCGTCTCCAGCACGTCGCGACCCGATTTACCCCGCGGGTCCAGCCGCACATATCGAATCGAAGTGAACCGCCGGGAAAAGGAGAAGGCGAACGGTTCCGGTGCCTGGTCGAACTTTTCTGGGTCGTAGGGGCACTGTTCTTCGGGCGGCACCCCAAATTGAACGATCGCCTTGAAAGTCGTCCGCAACGCGGTGCCGGTATCGCCATTGGCGCCCAGCAGACGTCGAGCGGTCTTGTGGATGAACAATCTGGAGGGTTCGAACAAGTGTCCAGTTGCCCGTCGCTGAAAGAATTGCAACATTCCTGCACAGGCATGTGCAGCACTGGCGCGCAGATCTTGCTGGTCTGGTACTTCGTGGCAGTACTCCCGCCAATCGACGCGCTTGAGCCGCGCCTTCTGCGGCTTCAAGCCGGCCAGCAGCTCGGCGATTTCCTCGGCCTCGGGGGTGTAGTCGCGTGGATCGGGGAGATCCCGATGCCACCCGAGCGCTTGAAATCCCAGTTTGGTCATGGCCAACATTCTCCCTTGAGCCGGCAGGCGGATATGGGCCCCGTCTCATCGACACCGGGCCGTCGGGCAGTTCGCAACAACGTGGCTGCCACGCGTGCCTGGGCGGAGCAACCTCCGCGCCGCACGCGGAAACTCGGAGAACCTCTCAGGTACAAGAACGTTATAATTCCCAGCATTTTGGCCACAGAGCCATGCATCCTTCGGTCCGCAAGGCCCCTCGGTCCAACGGCGCCGCGGTCCCCCACGGCGAATCATTTCCGCCTCATGCACATAGTATTGCTCGAGCTGTCTATCTTTCAACAGCCACTCTGGTGGACTTCTGGCGTCAACCAGGTTGAGGCGAGATGAGGCCATCGCGCTGGGCGTGGCCGCCGGGGCACTTGTCGAGGCGACCGATGCGCTGGATCACGCGGTGGACGCGCTGGGCTGGTCGCCGTTGCCGCTCGGTTCGACCAGTTCCCAGCGGATACCTTCGCCATGGCCGTCGCCGCGGAAGCGAATCAGGCGATCGCGTTGGTTTCGGTTCAGCGCGTTGATCGTGGTGTGCAGGCGCGATTTGGGGTCCTGGTCGGGACGCGGCGGCAAGGGATCGTCGACGCGAACCGGCCATCCCTCTTCCTCGAACGCGGAGAGGATCAACTCTTGGTTGGCGGCGGGAACCTGGAACTTCTTGACGATCGACATACCCACGCGCAGCTCCAGCCGGTCGGGGTCCCACTTCGGCACCGGCTCGGCGGTCTGCTCTCCGTTGCTCGGGGGTTCTGGGACATGATGCGATTTGCTGCCGTGCGCAGCATGCCGCAGGCCCTTGCGCGCGAATTCGACCCCGGTTTCCGTGAGCACGAAACAGGTGCTTTCGTGAAAACTCAAGTGGCCGGTCGGTCGAAACGACCGAGAATGCTCATCCGTCGGTCGTATTTCGCGAGCATGCTCCACATAGCCCTTGTACACCAGCCAACGAAGATTACTGTTGGTGAACCCGGCCTTGCGCAATTCCTCGATTTCGACGGCGAAATACCAAATGCTGCAATGCAGCTCTTCGGAAAACTCGAAGCCTTCCAGCAGTAACCCCAAGGCGGCATCTTTTCGCCGGTGAATGCGCGCACCCTTGGATCCACCCTGTTGACGTGGCTTCTTTTCGGCAGACTGCCGCGATTCCGTATCTGCGGTTTCCCTTGAACGTTTCATGCTTCCTCTCCTGCAAGCTGACTGCAAAAAAAGGTCTCACGATTTCCGAGTCGTCCGAGATGACGCAGTAATGTGATGACTGTAGTCTGGACACGCCGGCAGATCGCCCGTACTGGCGTCAACCGACTTGTCTACTTACCAAGCTTGCCGGATGAACCTCCAAGCGTCATCCGGGACGGATCGACTGACACATCCCATGGCAACCTGATCGAAACCGATCCAGTATATCCCCTCTGAATGAATTTCTGTTTTCCTATTCTCTGGTAATCCCGGACTCTTTGTCAACCCCCACACACATTTACTCTGCTGTGTCAGGGCCGCCTAACCCACTATTAGCGCATATCAAGTCTCATCGGCTACACCATTTGCTACCCGCGCCGAGCCCGGTGAGGATCGGCAGACAGCAAACAAACGTCGGAACTCCTTCCGTGAACGTGGTTTACGGTGTCGCCAACGTAGTTCATGACGTTCTTTCCCAAGTTCGCTAAGCGAAAGCAAATCTGGTGTTAGCAGGGGATTGATACCTGCCGATTGGCCAGAACAAGTGGTGGTTTCCGGGCCCTTTCGCCGGATTTCGACGACGAAGGTATCACTTCTTGCCGCCATTTGTTTGAGTTCACATCTGCCCGTCTCGAAACCTAGTTTCACCGTCCAGACCAGTGAAATGTGCGGGACTTTGCACGTCGAACCGCCAGATCGCATCGGGAACTCCCTCACACGGCCGTAAGGAAACTTCCCAGAACAATGCGCCGGAATTCTTCTTCAGACGCTGACGCAATCCCCCGGAATCCCATTCAAAGACAAGCCGTGAAGCATTGACTCGCCGTCAGGTCGCGCGCACCTAAATATTCGGTCGCAACAAACCGCAAACCAACGGCACCTAATCGGCGCCAGAGTCACACCAGATCGTGCCTTGAATCTGCGACCGTTTATGACTTCACTATTACTATACTGAGCAAGTGCTCTAAAACCGACCCTCGGCAGCGGCACACGTACCGTGCCTGAGCAACAAGTTCCTGTAACACCCACGGGAACGGAGTGCGCGCCGATGACCTTCAACGGCAGAACGAGTTAAACAACGCAAGAATCACAATCGTCGTTCAACCAGTGCAACGCCAACTATCGAAACCCCTGTTCGCTTTATCTGAACGCATACGGGCGCAGGTGCGTCCCGCAACACGCGAAACCTCCGTTTAACCAAACAATGGAAGGAGTGAGTGATGACTTCACATCCGCTAAAGAGTCAACCTGAAGGCCTCGGCCTGCCGCAGACGGTGTCGAACATCTCGACCACCGAAAACACGAACCTCTGGCAACTCGTACGGATCGCCTGGCGGCGTAAATGGCTGATCCTTCTCGGGGCCGTTGCCGGGGTAGCCCTGGGATTCGTCTACTACACACAAACTCCCCCCGTCTACCGTTCTGAGGCCCAGATACTGGTTATCAAGAAGCAGCCCTACAGCCTAAAGAGCCCCGTCCGGCAGTTCTCCTATCTCGCCGACGACGTACCCATGCACATGGCGCTGATCACAAGTCCCTTCTTTATCGGCTCCACCGTAGACCGCTTTGACCTCGCGTCTCTCAGTTCGCTAGCCGATGCCGTCGACCCCACAGAGTCAATCATCGAGTCGCTCTCGGTCACGTCCGAAACAGACCAGAAGAGGCGAAGCCCCAACAGCATCCTCAACTTGGCCTACTCCGGAGAGGACCCCGAAGACTGCCAAGTGATTCTTTCGGCAATCATCGAAAGCTATGAAGAATTCCTCCAGGAAAACAACCTCACCACCAATCAGGACGCCCTGACACTGATCACCCAAAAGGCCGAAGCCGTTCGAGAAGAACTCCGCAGCGCCGAGGCCGAGTATCAGGAATTACGCAGACAAATGCCGCTGGTCGGCGATGAACAGGACGGTCCCAGCTTATGGGAGAAGCGGCTTGCCGAAATCGAAGCCAATAGACTCGCCCTGAACATCCGCCTGACGGAAACCGAAATGCGATTGGCAGCGATTAAGGAAGGAGTAGAACGCGGGGAAGATTACGAGACCTTGGTCGCCATAATTCCCGAAGAGGCCAAACCGGAAGAAGACGATCGAATTGAACAAACGCTTTTACCTCTCGTCCTGGAGGAGACAAAGCTCCGGCAAAGCTTCGGCGAACGTCATCCGGAGGTCCGAGCAATTCGCGAACAGATCCGCTTCACTATGCAATGCGTCGCCCCCGCCGCCGACACTCCGTTCAGCGCACTGGCGCTGATCAATGAATACCAAAGCCCGCCTTCGAAGGAACTCGTGGCAAACTACGTTCGCTTCGTCGAGCGGGAAGCCAAAGACATCGCCATCTCCGTGGCGGCCCTGGACGAGCAACTCGAACAAGAACGCACTCGGGCCAAGGAACTCGTAAACCACGAGTTGGCACAGAGACGACTCAGCAGCGACATCGCGCGTTCCAAACTCTTCTATGAAAGCCTCATCCAGCAATTGCAGGAAGTCAACATCAACAAAGACCTGCTCGCATATTCGATGAGCGTTATTGCCCCGCCCGGAGTAGGTGAACTCGCCGCCCCCAACGCCTGGTTGGTCTTCACGCTAGCCGTATTCCTCGGAATTCAGGTCGGATTCGTCCTGGTCTATCGGGCCGAGATGTCGGCCGGACACCTGGAAACTCCCGCCCAGATCCGAGATCGGCTGGACCTGCCCGTGGTGGGATACATCCCCTCGATTCGACGAAACGAATTCACTCGCCAGTCGAATGGCTCGAATGGCAATGGGCACGACGCGCCCCGCTGCACTTACTATTGGGCCGAATCTGAGGAGGTCGAGGCCTACCGTGACATCCGCACCGCGCTGTATGTCAACTCGCAAGGCCGGCACCACCAGATCATCCAGGTCACCAGCCCGGGCGCCCGAGACGGCACCGCCGCCGTGACCGTCAACCTCGCGGCGTCGATGGCCCAATCCGGCAACCGGATTCTGGTCGTAGATGCCGACTTGCGCTGTCCGTGCATCCACCAGATGTTCGGCATCACGCCTGAAAACGGGTTGACCTCGCTCCTTCTCGAACAGGCCGAACCGAGCGACGTTGTCCGTCAAACCGACGACTCGAAACTGTTCATCCTTCCCAGTGGGCCCTTGCCGACAAATCCTTCCGATTTGCTCAGTTCACCCCGCTTCGGACAGTTGCTCGAGTGTCTGCGCGAAAACTACGATTTTGTGTTGGTCCACAGCCCCGCGCTCTTGGAGGTGGCCGACCCGCTGGCCGTCACCGCCAGCGTCGATGGCGTTCTGCTGACCATCCGCGCCGGCAAGACCGGCCACCAGGACGCCAAACGTGCAACACGCGTCCTCGAACACCTCGGACCCAAGGTGCTTGGTGTCGTTGTCAACGGCGTCGAAACCGATGCGGACCACCACCCGCAACCCCACAAGAGCCACGTTTCGTCGAAGCTATATCAAACTCACGACGAAACCCAAGATGTAAACTATCGGACAAACCAAACGGTTTGACTCCGAAACGTCTATCCTCACCTATACCAAAATGACCACGTCACATTCTGTTCCCCGCCGTTTGCTCCTCGGCGCCGCTGCGAAACTTACTCGTGCCGTGCATCGGAGGCTTTCGGAAGCTTATCGGACAACCTCCCATCGCCCCGAGCATCTGAAAACGCGTTTCATACGGAAAGCGACCTTATAAGGAAAGCCATTGATGCGAGGCAGGCAACGACGTAAAGTGACTTTCGAGAGGCTGGAAGAACGGACCTTACTGGCCGCTGACGTGACCCTGCTTGGCTATATCGATACCTGGGATGGTGGGCTCATCCGAAGCACCGACGTCGCCGGAATTACCTACCATCCTCCCTCCGGACACTTGTATCTTGCCGATTCGGAAATCAACGAACTCCCCGATGTTTTCAATGGGAACAACCTCTTTGAAATCTCCCTCTCCGGCTCGGAACTGTTTCGTGAAATTGCCAGCAACAACAGTGAACCCACCGGCATCACCTACAACCAGTTCGACGGCTATTTCTATGTCACCAATGACAATTTAACACGGATCACTCGTTATGATGCCGCGCTAAACCGCCCCCTCATCGAGGTCGACACCCGAGACGCCGTCGCCAGCGCAGAGGATCCCGAAGGAATTACCTCCGATCCGGCCACCGGCCTGCTCTACGTGGTGGACGGACGAGAGGGCGGCCAACAAGTCTTGGTCTATGACGCCGACTTGGTCTTTCAATACAAGTTCTCCGTTGCCGCGCAAATGCGAGATGCCGAAGGGATTGCCTTCCATCCAACCCGAAATACCCTCTTCCTCGTGGATGGAGCCGACAAAAAAATCGTCGAATATCTCCCCAACGGCTTCCCCCTCCGTGAGTATGATATCAGAACCTTCACTCCATCGCCCTGGGCGCCGCAAGGACTGACCTTTGCACACACCTCCGATCCAACCGACGATCCCGACGCCATGGCACTGTACATGGCCGACCGAATGGTCGATAACTACCCCGATGGACGCGTTTACGAAATCGCCGTTGCCCCGGCGGCACCCGAGCAAAATCTCGCGCCCGTCGTCGACGCCGGGGCCGATCAAAGCTTCTGGATCCCCAATTTTCAGACCGAAACCGTCTCGCTCGACGGCTCTGCCATTGACGACGGCCTGCCCGAACCGCCGGCAACCTTAACCTCTCTTTGGGAACAGATCAGCGGACCCGCGCTCGTCTCCTTCGACGACGACGCAGCACCCGATACCCCTGTCCGGTTCCCGGAACCCGGCACCTACGTCCTGCGACTGACGGCCTCCGACGGGGAGTTCACCGTCAGCGATCAGGCCACCTTCACCGTCAAGCAAGGCGTAGCGATTCGAGTCGACCAAGGCTCCGATGACGCCGAGCAGGTCAGCTCGGGAACCGTCCACCTTCGAAGCAAAGACCTCGAACTGGTGACCGATTCGAGTCAGCAAACTGTCGGAATTCGCTTCAACAACGTCACTATCCCTCAAGGAACCACCATCGACAACGCCTATATCCAGTTTCAAACCGACGAAATCAGCTCCGAGCAGACCCTCCTCTCGATTCGGGCCGAGAGTTCTGATGACACCCCCACGTTTCTCTCGCGTAAACACAACATCTCAAACCGAAACACAACCGCCGCTTCCGTATCCTGGGCTCCCCAACCCTGGACAAGCCTTTCAGAGGCAGGCCCCGATCAGCGAACCCCAGACCTCAAGTGGCTAGTCCAAGAAGTCGTCGATCGTCCCGATTGGACCGCCGAAAACTCGCTCGCAATCATCATTACAGGATTCGGTAGACGGGTTGCCGAATCGTACGAGGGCGATCGAGATGGAGCTCCCCTGCTCGTTGTCGAGTTCGACACAATCCCCCTTGACGACGATCCGCCGGTGGAAGTGGTCAACACGGGCGCCGCGCTGGCCGAAGGGGCCAGCCACTCGATCAGCACGGCCGAACTGAACTACGCCGACGCCGAGCAACCGGCCACCGCTGTCCGTTATACGATTCTCGTCGCACCGCTGTTCGGCCGGCTCGAGCTGGCCGGTAGCCCGGGCCTGGCCGCGGCAAGCTTCACCCAGGCCCAGATCGATGCGGGGGAAGTCGTCTATGTGCACGACGGGAGCAACACCACGGCCGATAGTTTCGCCTTC
>SDBV01013104.1_pt1 | contig 10583 bp, 4 predicted proteins | sample 2277081 | NCBI WGS metagenome assembly SDBV01 (sample SAMN10402039, study PRJNA504765) | marine sediment metagenome | isolation source: marine sediment core GS10_PC15, 223 cmbsf | place: Arctic Ocean: Southern Knipovich Ridge | collected 2010
CAACTAATTCTGTATCCAGATCAATACTGAATATTTCAGACAGATCGCTCTCATTGGAATAATTATCCACTGAAGACAGAGCATAATAATACTTCCCGCTGCTTTCAACAGTATCAATAACGTAATTATTATTAATAAAAGATTGAACTAAATTCCCATTATTCTGCAATGAATTACTCACAACGGAACGGTACAGATTAAAAACCACAGGTTCATTTTGAGGCGGGAGCCATGTGATCTCAGCACTTCCGTTCTTTAATTCATTAATAGTTAACGATTCAGGCGGCAAAGCATTGCCATCCGCAGTACACCAGACTTCTTCAGCCTGCATGCTCTCCTGGTTATAATTATCCAGGGCAGTTACAGAATAATAATAAGTCTTTCCATCAGCAGTAGTATTATCAGTATAATAAAGCCTGCCGGATCCACCAACAGAAGGAACAACCTCAGAATCCACCAGGCCTTTAGTAATATTCGGATCTTCTGTCCGGTATATATTATAAGCAAATATCCTTTCAGATAAAAATTTCAAATCAGGCATATTCCAGGATAGTCTAATATACCCGTCTTTTCCAGGTACAGCACTCAAATTTTTTGGCGGGTTTGGCTCGGGAGCATATCTGCTTATTACCTGAATATTATCAAATTGTGAACCCTTTCCTGCGAACCATATAGAGCCGTGATTGATTTTTGTATTTGTTATAAAAATACTATAAGGGCCTATCTGAATCTCACTAATACCTGTCTCTGAATCCCAGTTTATACTCACATTAACATCTGTATCTTCATATAAAACAAAAGAGGAAATATCCGCAATAGTATAAATAAACCCATTCTCTTTTTTACATATACGCTTGTTTTCCTCATTATACTCAATAAAATAACCTTTGCCATTATAAGTATCATTCTGCCATGCCCAGCCGATCTCAAATCCCCGGCCGTTATATTTTAGATCAAGGCTATATTCATAATTTTTCCAGTTCAGACTCTCCAAACCAGTATACCGGGCAATACTTTCTGAATGTAAAAAAGATTCATACAGGCTGTTATTACCGTCAGGAATAATATCATAATTACCTTTTTCAATAATAAAATCATCAGCTTTTAAATCTTCAAAATCTTCATAAAGCAGCACAACTTTTTCATCATCAGCATTTACACTTTTTAAAGGCGAATTAACATCATTAGAATCCAGCAGGAAAGAATTCCCTTCTTTATCTTCACCTGTTATCCAAAAATTAATTATATTTCCTTTATCAATATTAAAACTCTTTTCTCCGCGTGTTCCCTGTGTACTTTCCAGATTAATATCATAAGCAAATAAAAAAATACGTTCCCGTGTTTTATCCGCAGAGAGCTTGATCGAGCCTTCTCCTTTAAAACCCGACAAATTATTTAAAACCCGCCAGTGAAGTGCTACAGTATTGGTATTTAATTCTACAGCTTCATAAGCATATATTTTTCCATCAATATAGGGCCATATGGATGAAATGGGAGAACCCAGACTCATGGACAAAGCCTCGGGCCCTTTGGTATCTTCTAATGTTATTGCAAGCGGATTAATCTTATAGTCAGCAGGATAATAGCAAACATTACCAAACCCATCATTAGCAATAAAATAATATTCAACAACTCCAACAACTGCATCTTCAGCAGGAATAATACCGTAATAATTAGTCCCTATTTTATTCAATTTTACTTTTTTATATTCCGATTGCAGCGCATTTTTATAATAAAGATCACCAGTGATCACATTATATTCATCATCAGCAATATGACATTTAATGCTGAGATCATAACCTGCTTCTGATGATGGAGACTCAACATCAGAAATAACCGGAATGGTATCATCTAACTGTTGTCTCAGTAATGGCATTAAATTTGTAATATGATTAAAAAAGCCCCATTCAGTATTATACTGGTTCACACCCTGAAATAAAATATCACTGCCCATATATGAATCCATTAAAGTCAGGAGTAAATTCAAGGGGAAGTCATCTTTATTTAAATCAAAATCAAGATCAATCTCTATAGGAGTACCATCAGCTTTAAAAGCATAAACAGTTTTAGAAACAGAACATATAACAATATCTTTATTCTCATCATTATCAATATATTCGATCAAAGGAGATGTAATGATATTCTCAGAAATACTTCTTTTCCAGATCAATCCCCCGGATGAATTAAGCAGATAAAGATTACCGTCCAGGTCCGCTGTTAATATCTCAATTGATCCATCATTGTTAATATCATAACAATTAACTCTTCCTGAAGCAGATGAGTCCATTAAATATTCCCATATAACATCCCATTTATTACCAATAATATCTCTCTTGAGTAAAATAATTTTCTTATCAACAGCAACAACTATCTCATTTATACCATTTAATGAAATGTCATACACTAAGGCATAGGGAGCATTATCTATTCCAATATCAAGCAGATAATCAGTATATTCCTGGCCATTAATATTATAAAAATGCAATATTCCGTGATTATCACTAACTAATATCTCAAGTTCTCCATTCCCCTGGATCACATCACCTGCAATGATCGAATCAGGAGGAAGACTGTAATTTACAGGAAAGTTGGTCTTTGTATTACCGTTATTACTGATAATATGAACCTGGTATTCGAACTCTGAATCATCTCTTGAAACAGCAACTATCTCCTCCAGGCCGTCAGCAGAAAGATCAATATTAGCCACACAGGGAATACTGCAGAACCATCTGTTAGTTAATATCAATGGATAATTTTTCACTAAAGAACCATTATTGGTCCAGGCATATAATCTCCCATCTTCACCAATGGAAATAATCTCAAGCCCGTTATTATCAATAATATTCCCGATATCCACCCCGCTTGCTGAAAGGTTCAAGCTGCTAAACAGAAAGATAAGTAATAATATAATTTTACTATTCATAAATATTCAATTTAATATTAATAATCTTTAATTTTTAATTCAAAGGTGTGATTTTAATATAATCCACCTCGACCTGGCAATCTTTAACTTTTAATCCAACGCCGCCATAAGGGAACATGGGATAAACAAAATGATCTTTTAATTTCATCTCTCCTGAACCATTCTCTATATAACTTTTAACATAAGTATTCCCGCTGGGTTTATGATATTTAACAACCAGTTTTATCTTTTTATAATCATTCAGAACAATCTGTTCAAAAACAGGATCAACTATAACCTGGTCATTGAACCGATGAGTTGATTGGGAATCCTTAATATTAAACTCATAATAATTATTTTTAGATCTAACTTTATATAACAGGGAAATATCGATATTCACACCGCTCTGTTTTTTTAATTTGACTTCGTATTCATAACTGGACCATGTGGGCGAGATCCGGGGGATATAGATCATGGCTATACCTGAAGAATTAGTATTTTTCAGATTACTATAGGTCTCATTAACTAACCATTCATTAGTCATAAAAAATGTTCCCTGGTTAAGTATCTCTTTTCGTTTGAAATTTTCAAAAAACGGAGTCAATGTGGTTAGCTGCCTGGCATTTATTCTTTTATGAGTAATATTTTCAGAAGTATTCGGCTTAATATGAAATGTAAGATAAGGGCTGTCCAGCTTTCTTAAAAAATCCAGGTTTAACTCTGTAGTATCGGAAAACCGGGAATCAACAGTATCAATATCAATTTCAGACGCCTTCCTGCTTAAGAATACTTTATAGTTAACAGCTGAAGGCGGCGCATCCCATGATATATTTAAATTTTCATTTTCCCATTCATATTTAATGGTTTCTTCTCCAACAGCATCCGGGTCATATACTATCTCCTCCTGAATAGTATCACTGTGATTTTCAGCTTCATCAATTGTATAGATATCTACCAGATAAGGAACAGCAGTATTATTGAAGCCTGTTAACTTGCATGTAAAATGACGGCCATCCCCCCATATAGGTATTACTGATCCAACTGTAATACCACTGCAGCTTATAACAATATTCGTATCATTAACAAGTGTCTTTTTACCAATACTGCCAATAATCCATTGAGTAGAAGAAGTGGTAGGGGAATACACCTCAAAAGAAGGATTTTGATAATTATAAACAATTTCAGCAGTAACAGGGTCGCTCTGATTGCCCCCCTGATCAACTGTTCTAATATAAAAAGTATTTGCTCCTTTTCTTAATGTAAACTGATATTCCCAGATTAAATTCGTATTCGGATCAACTGCTGTTTTATATGCTGTATCAAGATTAGTAGTATATTCAATACCGGAATTTCTCCCTTTTAATCCCTGCAATACAGTATAACATTGATCAACAACAAAGGAATCCTCCTGCAAAGCCGGCTTAATTAATTCATAATCAAGAGTATACTTGGAAACAGTACTCTGGTTTTCGCAGTAATCCTTTGAATAAACTTCAATAATATTCCTGCCTTCCTGCAAATAAACACCCTGCGAATTTGTCCATGCCAGAATAGTGTCAACAGGAGAGGCCTCAATAAAATCGCCAGTTTCATTCATCCTTAACCATGCAGAACTATAAGGAGTTTTGACTCCTCTTACAATAAAAGGACAATCCGTAGTAAACTCAGTTTGATCTTCAGGCACATTAACAATTTCAGGAGGTGCAGGTGGTATTTGATCAAAATAATGAATAGTTGAAAGGTTGTTAGCATTAGGAGTAATATCAACAAGCGCCGACCCGGGTCCAATGATAAATCGCCCATTTATCGGGTCAATGCCTAATTCATCAATTCCTACATTAAGGACTGGATTATCCCAGTCCAATAAGTTAATATATTTTATTGTCATTTTATAATTAGTCACAATGTCAATATTATAAAATTTAACTTTTAGCCAGTTATTATTAGTTGCTTCTTCAATATCAGCCTGCATCTCATTTAACAACCCAAAAGGAGTTTTAGCCAGATCATTTTTCACAAGCCTGTGTCCAAGCTGTTCGTTTATAACTGCCGTGTCTCTTACACCGAATGTAAACCACCCTTTCGCGGCATTTATAATACGCATATCTTTACTAAAATAAGCAAAGTAATTAATAGGAGTGCCTTCAACAGTCTCACTCTGATTCTCCATCTGGTCTTTGGAATAGATCTGAATAATATTATTTCCATCATTAAGGTATATCTGATAGGACCATGTATCTTTATCATCAAGAGGGACAACCTCTTGCGACACACTCTGGTTATGAGAGAGCCAGATAGAACTGTACGGCTCTTTTGTTCCATGTAACTGATAAGGATTATCACTTATAAACTCCAGCGGCATATCTTTAAATTCAGGATTAGCCGGGGACATGGTATCATAATAATAAGTTACAGACAACTTGCTAGCATCAACCTGTTGATAAGTAATAATTCTGAACCGTCCCATTTCCGGATCAATATAGAGCACATTATTTTTTCCATCTGGTGTCGGATCAGTCCAATAACTGCTTTCATCACTAAGATCAGCTGCAATTAATTCGAGCCCGGTCCAGTTCTCTTCATGCCTATCCGACAAGTGAGTCTCATTATGGTTTGTTGTAATCAATCCATTATCAAATAATATAATAATATATTCTTTAAAAGAATTCGTTACATCTGATTGATTATTTGTAATAGGGCGGTTATCAGCAAAATGAGATGGATTATGTGTTGTTAATCTAAATCCCCTTCCTACTCCGTTATCTCCAAAAGTATATCTTTTTGAATTAATCCAACGCCAGGAAGTTCCCATTTGTGCAGAATAAACAAATTTATTAAGGGGGATTAATAAAATAAATAATAAAATAACTAATTTTCTCATTTATACACCTCAAAAAAATTCAATTTTTGTAGTGCAAAGCTATAGCTTCGCTATTATAAATGACTGTACTTTATTAAAGTTAATTAACCGGCTTCACAGAAATCTTCTTAACAAGAACCTTACATTCTTCTGTCTCGATCCCAATACCGCCATAAATTGGAAAATTATAAAGCATATCAAATATTTTACTCTCACTTTTATAAACCTGCAGATAACTGGAACCGCTGTTCTCATCATATCGTATCCGAATTTTAAATTCTGTCAGATTATTTAAATTTATAGATGAGTTTCTCTCTTTAATAATCTCACCTGTATTCTTAACGATCTGGACTTTGTCATTTAATATCTTAAACATATAATAATGCTCAATATCCTGCATTTTAAATATTATAGATATATTAGTATTATTACTGTCTAATTTTTTTAATTTAACAGTGTACTCATACTTTTTCCAATTAGGCGTATTTTTCTCAATATAAATTTTCTCAATTCCCTGGCCGGAATTAGTTAAATAAAATTCATTAAGAACAGGATTTGAATTTATATTCCAGACACCTTTTCTCCGCCATCTTCCTCTGTTTAATACATCATAAGTAATAAATTCTTCTTCAAAATATTTTAAAACCAGCATCTGCTTTGATATAACTTTATGATGAAAAGTCCCTGATCTGTTAAAAACATCTGATCCTGGAATCTTATCCTTTGCCTGGATATGAAAGTATAAATATTTACTGTCCGGAACATTTTTAAAAATATAATTACTCACATCGGAATTCAGAGTAATTGTTCTGCTGTCATCCCAGGGCACTATATTCGTCTCATCTTTTGCAGTAGTTAATAAAACTCTATATTCATTTCCATAATCCACCCAATTAACAGTTAAATTATTATTAGTAGAATTCCACACATAATAAAGATCAACAATAGGGAAATACACAAGTCCGGAATATCCATCATAATTAGCCCCCTGACAGTTAGACTGAACAAATCCCTGGCCAATATAATTCAAGCTTCTGTAATTCAACGACTCAGCATATCCGCCAGGAGCAATGATTCCGAATCTGTGCTTATATTTCGAACTGGACATTTCCTCAACTTGTTCCTGAGCTTGAATAACAGGAGTAAATATAAAAATAAAACATAATAATAATCCAATTCTTTTCATAATCTCTCTCCATTTTGCAAGGGGTCTGGTTCCAAATAGCTCCTGCTATTTAGTATACTTTACAGCACCTTCGGCCTGACCCCAAAATTATAAACTTTATAAAATCCTTATTTACCCTTTACCTCTCTTCAAATAAAACTCAATCTGCTTAATATATTTACTATCTTTATATTCATCCTTCATTTCTAAAAGCAGATCCTTAGCTTTATTCATTTCATTCAACTTCATATAGCACCGTGCTGTTTGTAGTTTCGCAGTAAATAATTCTTTGCTAGTAGCGTGACTCTCAATGATCTTTTTATATGTATCAATCGCGATCTTATATTGTTTTTTAAAATAATATACATCGCCCTTAAATCTAATAGCCTTCTCTTTTATACTAATATTTGTTTTTATACTGATCACTTTATCCAGCATTTCAATGCACTTTGGATAATCTTTTAAGTAATAATAACAAACTGCTATTTTAAATTTAGATTTATTAATTAACTCAATATCAGATGTTTCAGAAGTAATCTCTTTATACTGCTGTAAAGCTTTACTGATATATCCTTTCTTAAATATTTCATTAGCATTGATAAATTTATTTTCAACAGTTCCTGAAAATAAAGCAGTAACGATTATTAAAATAAACAGAAAAATTAATATATATATTTTTTTCATAGTAAAATTAATAATTATCAATTATGAATAATAAACTTCCAATTAATATTTAATAATAAACATCATACTTATATTTTTTGGTCTTGTTTCGTTGCCGCCAGCCCAACTAGTAGATGATCCTCCTGAACAATAATAATTTTGGTGATTACCTTTCGAGGCACTGCTACATACACTAGGAGCCGTATAAGAATGATAATGACTTTTAAACTCATCTCCCTGCATTGTTCCTACAAAACCAGCACCTTCTTCAATAGTATCCCCACTAACATTAGTTCTGGAAGCATAATCCGGGTCTAATCCACTTGCACCTCGAGGATCCCACCCTCTTACAAAGTATCCTCGTAAATCAGGGAGACAAAATTCAGACGCATCAACTCCATTAGTACTATATGTGTTCCCAATTGCTTTATATAAATTTGAATAGTCTGCTTGATTTAGTTTGTCTCCATTACATGGCAGCCACCCGGCAGGATACTCTGGAATGGTGGCAGGCCACATCATTATTGCTCCTGTTGGCACTAAACCAAATCCAGGTACTATATGATTGGACTTGATCACCTTATCTTTTATATGATTCGAACTAACTGTTTTATCTAAAATATGATTAGACAAAACAGCAGCATTCTTTATATGCTTCGATTCAATAGAATTATCAACAATTGATTTCCCATTCACACTAACAGCATATGCACTTCCGCTGATCTTACTTCTCGGAGTCATTTCCGCATCACTGCCGACTTTTATACCAAGCCATAATTCATTTGTAAATAATGTGTTTTCAAATTCATCAAGACTGCCAAGCAAAACACTATAATTTCCCTGAAATACATTTACATCATGCGTTTCTTGCCATATAAATGTACCTATACCTACGTTTTCATTTATATATAATGAAAATGTAATTTCAAATGAACCTGTCAATACATTATTCTGCTTGTCTGTCAATTTTCCCTGAAAATTAATTAATGGCCCACCAAATAGATTGCCTGCAAGTAAAATAAAAATGATTATTAATAGAACTTTTTTTAACTTCATGATTTTCCTCCTTATTAAAATATTGTATTTATTTGCCCGCTAAATTTTGTGTAATTATTTTAATTTATTTAACTCTCATGTCAAGAAAAAAATTAAAAATAATAAAATATTAAAGAACTCCCACAATATTAATAAATTTTTCTTGACACTTCTTTTTTATATATTAATATTTATAAAAATAACACGGGCAAAACAGCATTCATTTAATGAAAACAAAAATCATATTAACAAGTATATTACTTCTCTTATTCTCTGTAAGCTTAAATGCAATATCGATCCCTCTGCCATCAGCACCGGTTCCCTCAGGAGTAAACTCAAAAGATAAGACACCTTTTCAATCCTACTCAAAGAACCACCAGGAAAATGTAAATATTTCATCTCTTGATCTAAACATCCTGACAGTTGATCTTGAAATACCCGGAAGACAGCTTAACCTTATTGTTCAAAAATCCTACTCTTCTTCTCCATCTGATGCTTTGAAAGATTTCAACATTCCTTCTGAATTAGGCAACAACTGGTTCATATCAGTCAATGGTGTAAATGGTATATTTATAGAATTCGATTCTTTTTCTGATGAATACTACACTAATGTCTATATCCGTCTTGCTTCAGGTGCAGTGAATAAATATATAAGAGACAGAGTTGATGGGGATATTGTATTTTTCAAACGAGCTGATTTAAAATGGACAACTGAAAAGAATAAAAGCGGGACATATATTGACACAACTAAAAACATTCTTATCTATGACAAAGACACTGATGAATACATCTATAAGACAATAGATTCCGTTAATTACCATTTTGGATTTCAAACCGGAACTAAATTTAATCTCACAAAAATCACAGATATATACAACAACTCAATTATCCTCTACTATTCAGGTACTTTCAGGATATCTAAAATAAAAGATACACTTGACAGGTATTTTACATTTAACTACAATACCGGCAACCTGCTGGATCATATCTCAGCATACCAAAAAGGCGGGACAACATACCAGCACAGCAGGTATAAATACTCAGAAGGAAAATTAATTGAATACCTGGATGCTGAGAACCGCAAGACACAATATATTTACAGATCAGATAACAAACGCATAGAAAAGGTCATCTACCCTTCAGGCGGATATACGGAATATGAATATACTGAACTGGAACAGGAAATAGAAAGTGATGCTTATTATAACCAGGGCACCACAGATCCTATGAGCTGGGGAGAAGCAATCAAATCCATTGGGGGGACACATAAAAAACAGACTCAAACTCAGAAGACAGGAAAAACTAATATAAAAAAAAGGATACGAACAAGGTTTTCTGACCCAAACATCAAAGAAACAACAGAATATAAAAAGCATATAAAATACCATAATGAAATAGCGATCTACTTTGAAGGGAATTTAGAATGGAAGGAATATTGGGTTGATAAATATGGAAGGCCCATCACAGAAGATAATGAAGAAGATGCAGACCATGAAGAATGGTTTGTCACAGGTAACGGGACATTCAATAATAAAGAACTATACAATACCATTGAACTGGTATATAATTACACAGAAGTAAAAGATCAGCTTAATAATAAGACCTACTATTATTCAGACTCTAGTGGAAGTATAGTTAAAACAGTCAACCCTCCTTATTCAGACAGCAGGGGAAATACTTATCAGGAAATAATTAAGAATAATTATATCTATTCACAAACAAATGTAAGCACAACCAATGAAATCAAACTGGCGATATATAATAAATGGTATAAAACTATTTATACAAATGGCGTACTGCTTTCCAGAGAAAAAATACCGGCACCAGATCAAGGGAAAGGATCAGATGAGACCAGAGGAATAACAAATATAGTCGAAGAAAAGATCAAAACAAATATTACTGTAACAAATATAAACATCCTATTAATCATCATCCTCATCATCATCATCATCCTCCTT
>SDBV01013105.1_pt1 | contig 10582 bp, 19 predicted proteins | sample 2277081 | NCBI WGS metagenome assembly SDBV01 (sample SAMN10402039, study PRJNA504765) | marine sediment metagenome | isolation source: marine sediment core GS10_PC15, 223 cmbsf | place: Arctic Ocean: Southern Knipovich Ridge | collected 2010
TGTGTAACACTTCCATCCTTACAAAATCCCGCAACACTATATGTTCCAAGTTGGCTTGTTTGTGTTGAGTTTAAAGTAATGTTATGAAACGCTAGACTAGCTGATTGTGTTGCTTCAACACCATTTAGAAGAGTAACTTGTGATGGACTAAAAACTGAAACATTACATTGAGCTGCAGCAGTACAAAATCCTGCATTGATACAAGTTATTTTTAAATCAACTTCTTCTGATTGTTCAAAAGTTAATGCTGCAGATACACTACTAACTAAAAATATTCCCACTAAAATCATTAACCATATTTTTTTATTGACCGATAGCATATTGTACAAAATCCACATTTACTTCTACTTCAGATGTTCCAACGGAAGTTAAAGCTGTCCCCCAAATATCTGTTTTCTCATCAAGAAGAATTCCTGCTTTTTGTTCAGCATCAATTGGTACACTTATTCCCTTAACAATTCTTGGAATTATAACTGGTGAAAATGGCGCAACAGTATTATCTGCATTTGCTCTGGTTTTTAACATAATATCAACTTCTTTTCCCGTATCAACAGAAACAAATATTCTGGTTACAATAAGTCTTTGTCCTGCTGGAACGGTATAATGTGATGATTTACTAACTCCTTCTCCCAAAGGAATTTCTATTTGAACTGTTCCACTAATGGCTGCAGTTGCTGTTATAATTCCTGCATTGCTTACAGTATAAGTTCCAACTTCATTAACAACTAATCTATTTATTCTAATATATTCATTGGAAGTATTTACTGTTGTTGCAGATAAATTAACTACTTCTGAAATTTCTATGAAATTTTCATCCAAGCCAACAATTAAAACAGAAGTTGCATTTGCCCCTCCAAAAATATCATTAACAGTATCTGAAGAAACAAGTCCTATAATTTCTGCATTTTGTAAAAATATTAAAGTACCACCTTGACTTTGAATATCTTCTTCTATAGTTCCAACCACATCATTTTGGGCAAAGATGTTTCCTGTTGTTTGCCCTATAATATTTCCCTTAGTTGTTTCAACAAAAAAATCTCTTACTTTTTCTGTTAGTTCTATAACTGATGTTCCAACAACTTGGGAATAAATAAGTGGTATTGCAATTATTAATAATAGGATGGAAATTATTATTTTACTTTTCTTGCTTGTTTGTTTCTTTAATTTCATCCCCATGTTTTAGGATTCATCATACTGAATTTTTTCTTGTTTTGAATTTGACCTGGATTAAAAGCAAACTGCCCCATCATAGGATTTTCTGTTTGATGTACTGTTCTTGCTGTTCTTAACGAATCTCTTTCACCACCTCTTAAAGCTCTCAAGTAGGCAGCTTCAACAGTATCAACAATTGTTAATACAATCATAGGGTAATGTTTTCTTTTCTCTTCGGTATCTAATCCAAATTTTTCATAATTAAAGAATAAGAAATCTGTGAATGTTCTACTGAATTGATGAACTCTTAAACTAATCTGGTCTTCATCAAAATTAGAAAGGATAATATTTTTATTTAAATACCATGATAATATTTTAAGAATTTCTGCAACACCTTTATCATTAAATAATCTATCACCATCTTTTGCTTCTTCGAAAAATTGATTACCAGCTTTATCTATTTTTGGAACATGACCTTTGAGAAGATGTTCAATTCTTTCCAGTTCTTCTTCTATATCTAACTGCCATTTAACTAAGTTTACATGGTGTTCACTATTAAACATAGCAGTCATTCCCTGTTGGACTTGTCCTGTTTTCTGATCTGCTTGTTGAATCTTTCCTTCTAGTTCAGTTATGTAAGCAGCTTCTTCATCATTCATTTTATCTCCTTGTTACTTTTGGAATTTTAGTTCTTGAAATAGTTCTGAATTGTTTTCTTTCAGAAAGACTTAAGTTCTTTCTTCCCAGTTGAGCTTTCGCTCTTGTCCTTGCCAAAGTTAAAGCTCTTCTTTCTCTAAGAGTAACTCCTCCTTTCTTGAGTTCCATGATACTTCTATTAAAAGCTGCTGGACTTGTTATACTTATTTTCTCTGCTAAAGCTTTACTTTTTGGTTTAAAGAAAATACTACTTGGTCTTGATTTTAAGTGTGGCATCTTATTTATTATCTCCTTTCATTTTACATTCGTCTTCTTTTTAACTCTTGTTTTATTATTCTAAGATCTGTTCGATTAACTTCACTAGGTGTAAATTGAAATTTTTTAGCAAGTCTTTGATGTTCTAGTGTAGATTTTTTAAATCTCTGTAAATCTGTAGCTGAAAGTTTTTTAATATCACTTCTAAATCTACTGGCTGTACCAACAGTTCTTAATCTTCTATCATTAACCATATTATTTATTACCTCCTTTCATCTTATTGGGATTGGCCTAATACCAACGCCTGGAAATCTGGCTATCCTCTTTAATTGTTTTTCTGATAACACAGCAGTAATTCCTAATTCTGCTGCGGTGAAGCTGGGAACAAATATTAATTCTTCTATTCTCTTCCTTCTTCTTCTAGGAGCTGCAAGAGGTCTTCCTCTTAAAAGAGGGAACGCAATAGGTGGTGGAACAATTGGAGGTATTAGAGGAATAACTATTGGTGTAATTATTCTAGGAGTAATTGCTGTTGGAGTTGGTATTCTAAATTGTAATGCTCGTCTTTGAATCTGTCTTTCTAATTGTGGAGTTATTAATCTCTGACCTAATCTACTTGCCTGTCTTTCAGCCTGTGTAACTATCTGACTTGTTACAGCAATAGTTCTTGTTCTTTGTCTTTGAGCTTGTCTAAGTCTTAATGCTTGAACTGGCCTTGCTCTTTGTATTGCAGTAATACGAGGTACTGCCACAGGAATTTGTGCTTGTGTTGTAATTTGTCTTATGACTTTTGTAACTGCGCCAACTCTTGCTCTAGGAAAAACTGCAGGAACAATAGGAGTTATTGGCGCTTGTCTTACAGCAGCACCGACGGCTTGTTGAACATCTGTTAATGCCTGTGCAGAAAGAAGTCTTGCTAAAGGAGCTGCTCTTGGAATTGGAATTTCTCTTGCAACTATTGGTACTCCTCTCCTTGTAACTCTTGCAGCTATTGGAATACCTCTTACTCCAACTTCTGCAACTCTTCTTATTGCTTGTCTTCTAAATATTATTCCACCAGAAACAAATTGTCCTAACGCTCCCCTTCCTCTTGAAACGGCTAGAGTAAGTCTTCTTTCTAAAACTCCTGCACTAATTCCAAAGAAAGGTTCTACTCCTATTCTTCTACCAAGTATTCCCCTTGTTGTTCTTACAACCCCAACACCAACTTGTTTAAATGCCCTTGCAAGTGGAATTCTAATATCTACACCTCTTACAGATAACCTAGCAATTAATGTTCCTTCTCTTATTGCAGAAATTTGTCTGGCAAGAAATGGCCTTGTTCTTACTAATATTTGTCTTCCCAAAGGAAAAGTTATTCTTCTTCCAACAGCTCCAATCGTTGCTGTTCTTGTTAATTGTGTTGAACCAACTCTTGCTATTCTTTCAGTAATAGCTGCTACTTGTCCTGCTCTTATTCTTCTACCACCAATTTCAAATGCTGCACGAGTTATTATTCTCCCTCTTGTAACTGTTTGTTCAAGTCCTATGAATGTAACTTTCTGAAGTTGCCTAGCTCTTCTTCCTGCTCTGAATATACGAATAGCAGTTCCAAGACGAATTAAAGCTACATCAATTGCTACTTCTCCAGGAGTTGTTGGAATAAATGCTGCAGCAATTCTTCCCACTTTTGGGATTCTTTCAACTTGTGTTGCAATCTGTCTAGCTGTAATTAAAGGTAATGGTCTTCCAGGAACTCCAATACCAATTAATCTTTCCCTTGCAGCTCTAGGAAAAATTTCTCTTCTTCTAGGTCTTCCAGTAATTAAAAATTCTGCTCCTGTTTCTGGAACAACAAATCTCGTAACTCCTGCTTCTCTTTCAGCTCTGGTAAATTCTCTCTCTTGACTTTCACCACTAATTACTCTTGCTTCTTCTGGTCTTAGAAATATTACTCCTGTTTCTACAGGTTCATCTCTTTCTCTTGCACCTAATAAAGTTTGTCTGACCTGAACATCTTCTCGTTGTGGCAATGGTTTTCGTCTTAATAATCTAGGTCTTTCAGTTGGGGTTGGTTCAGGCGTAGGAGATTGAATAACTCTAAAACCTTTTCTTCTAGCACTTCTTAAAGCACTAACTCCTCTTCCTCCACCTAGTCTTCTTTCCAATTGTAACCTTGTGAGTGCCTGTCCTGATTCTTGAGCTTCACGCCTTATCTGTTCTCTTCTAATTAATGCTGTACTTTCTTGAGTTGTTAATTCTCCTGTTCTTCTAGTCGGTGCTTCCTCTTCTTCTTCAGGAGTTTCAGCAACAATCTGTGCAGCTTCTTCAGGAGATCTTACGGGAGTAGTTCCTCCACCTCCTCCCCCACTAAAAGTTCTAACCTTAGTACCTTCCTTAAAAACCTGTGTTTCTTCAACTTCTCCAGTAGGACTTATCTTTTGAACAGTTCCTGTAAAAGTTCCAAACTTTACCATCTCTTCTTAATTGTTACATTGTAACAAACAATTAAATAAATGAAAAAGTAAAACTATTTAAATATATCTTTTTTTTATTGAGATATGGTATTTGATAAAACTCCAAGCCAACCATTAAAAGTTTCTGAATATAATGCTGCAGCTTTCAAGATGAAAAGATTGCATGATATACTTGAAAAAATTAATAATCTGAATGTAGATTTGTTAGGACATGATATTGAAACAGGGGAAGAAAACTACAGGATAAAATTTAACAGTTGTAAAAATCTTTATTTGGAAGTTAGATCTTATTTAAAAAAACCAGATCAAGAATATGGTGATAAACTTTCAAATACACTTGGAACATTAATCAATAAATGTCCAGTAAGAATAACTATAATGAAGTGGGGAAAGCCAACGGACAAAGTTATATTTGATTCTGATACATGGAAATATATAGAAAAAGGATTAGATGTTTTAGAAAAACTTGTGAGAGAACTTATAGTTAAAACAAAGATGGATACAAAAGAAGCCGACGACAATCGTGGGCTATAAACTTGTGGGTTAATTCCCTCTCTAAGCTGTTAAGATAAAATGAAAGTACAAGGAAAATTTGGTGAATATTCTATAGATGAAGAAGTTTCTAAGAAGTTTGACCTGATGATTAAAAGATGTTCTGAAAAGAATAAGTTTGATAACTTAGTTGTTGTTGATGGGGAAGAAGGATTAGGTAAAACAACCATTGCTATTCTCTTTGCTAATTATGTTTCACAAAAGACAGGAAGACCTTTTGATTTGGAGAATGTTTTCTTTGATGCTGATGAAATGATTGAGTTCGCTGCAAAAAGTGATGCGCAGATAATTGTTTGGGATGAAGCTGCACTCGGTGGTCTTTCAATTGAGTGGAGTAGTAAAGTTCAGAAGAAATTAAAGAAGTTATTGATGATAGCCAGGAAGAAAAGACATTTTTATTTCTTTTGTATCCCAAAGTTCTTTAAGTTAACTGAATATCTTATCGTTGATAGAGCCAAAGCATTAATTCATGTCTATTCTCACGACGATATACATCGAGGAAGGTTTGTTTACTTCAGAAAGGAAGCTAAAGATAAACTATACTATGATTGGAGAAAGAAAGGAGCTAGAAACTATAAGATAAGATATAGTTTGAGGGGAACATTTCCCAATGCAATGGCTAAAGTGATTGATGAGGAAGCTTATGATAAGAAAAAGGACTTTGCGATTGTGAAAGCACTTCAAACAGAAGAGATGAACTTTGATAAAAGGAGATTAATCAAGTTACAATACAAATTAGCTAGACCAAATGGAAAAACCATTGTAGAAAGAAGCATTTACAATGAAATACCTCTATCAAACATGCAAGAATGGTCTAAATTAGCCCTAAAATACCCTGAAATACTAGGAAATGAAGAAAAAACGCCTATTCAGGAGTGAAGATATTATTAAAAGTTATAGGAAAAAAGAATTTTTTTTTGAATCTAACCAAATCTTATTGAATCTTGACAGAAGCAGGTTGTGTGTTGTGCTTCCTGGTAATATAGTATAGGTTGTTGAAGACATTGCAAAGCATCCACACTAAAGTATTTAATAAGAAAGATTAATCCTATTACCACTAATACTAATAGGGAAAGTATACCCCAATCAATCCATTCAATCTTTCTTTTCATTTGGTGCTAAAGATCCTATCGAAACTCTTATCTCTTCCAGTACTCGCAGGAGATGGTATCGGAACATCTTCTTGTCCTCCATCATTGTCATCAGGTCTGTTACCTTCAGTTCCTTCTCCAATGCTTCCTTCTTCTCCTCTATTTCCTTCACTTGTTTCTCTAGTTCCTTGATATTCTTTTCTTGCATGTTCTTGTATTTTTTTTATTTTAAAATACCAAATTAAAAGCATAGTAGGTATTGTAATAAATGCAGCTACTACGAATGCTACAAAAATAAACTTTAACCACTCAAATATTATTGCAGATACCATTATCTTATCCCACTTGTTGAACGAACATTATCTATTGCAACCAATGTATCTTTATTAAGTTCTAAAACTTCATTTGCTAATTTTATTGCGCTGTTAACTGAACCCATAAGATCGATCATCTTATCAACAATTAACCATAAGAAAACCATAATGATTACAATGGCCACAACATTAATAATTACACCAGCATATTTTTCTAAAAACTTAAACTTCTCAAATCTTTCCTTGAATTTATCCTGTAAAGACAAACGGCTGTATCTCATATCGTGATCTACAAAATAAGCTCCAGCTTTCCCTGCTGCTTCATCCAAATCTTCCATAGCAAAATTAACCCACTCCCCATCTTTTCTTATAAAATACCAATAAGTATTTCTTCCTGCTTGTATTGTTGGATAGGGTAAAACCTTTTTCTTTCTTTTTACATAGAGAATTTGATCACCAGATTCTCCAACGGCCATTAACATTCCTTTATCTCTAAAGACAACTTCAAATCTACCGTTAATCTTTTCAAAGATAACAATTTTCTTGTTGAACTTTAGTCTTAAAATTATAAACCAAAGTAAAATTCCCATTGCAATAAGAAAAAAGACAAAAATGAATAGTGTTGTAATTACACTAAAAATTCCTGATACACTTAATCCTGGAATTAATTCCCTTGCTGTTCCTGCTATATCTAATGCCATTTTATTTTATAATACCAACAGAGCCAGTTCCCCCTGTTTTGCTCAAAAAAGCCTTCGGTGAAGAAGTCAATTGGGTATTTTTATTCTGTTGGTTATTAATATTCATTTTATTGATTTTTTCTGTTTATATTCTCTGATTGCATCTTGTTTTATTAATTCTCCCGTTATCACTGCCAAAACCATTGCTACTAAAAAAATGAATACCGCGCCAACCCAATCTTTTGTAAATAAGAAAATCCCGGTGAACATAAACAAAGAAATTTCTAGTAAAAAGAAAATTCCTTGTTTGATTTTTAGTTTATCCATTTTAAAATAACTCCTCGTATTTTTCAAGAGCTTCTGTTGGATTTAATTCAAGATAAACATTTGTTGTTGAAATATTAGAATGCCCCATCAAAGTTCTAACATGATGTATTGGAATTCCTTTCTTAACAGCTTGTGAAGCAAATCCATGTCTTAAACTATGAAAATGTAATGTTGGCTTGATTTTTAATAACCCGGCATCCGAACAAGTTCTTTTAAATGCTTTTTGTAATGCCCTATGGCCTAATTTAATAGGCAGCATATCAAGATGTTTCGCTTTGAATCCTTTTGGAAGAGGAACAATTCGATCCTTTCCACCCTTTCCTTGTCTGATGAATATTTTCTTGTCATGGATATTAACATCTCTCGATTCAAGCTTAGTAACTTCAGAAATTCTTAGTCCCGCACCAAATCCTAACAGAAAAGCAATCTTATAAGTATCTTTTTTTGTATTTTTGATAAGTTTAACGAATTCTTTCTCATCAATTGCTATTGGTAACTTTTTCACCATGTTCTTCTTCTGTATCTTCTACGAACTTATTGCTTTTAAATCTTTAGATTTAAATTCTCCACCTAATCCTTTCTTTCTACAAGTCCAACACCTTTTACTTGTTCTTTGCTTTATTCCTTTACAATAAAGGACAAGTATTGTGAGTTCTTGTTAAGTTACTCATTTCTCATCACCTCGTTGTTCTCCATTTTTAAAACAAACCTTTTTATGATTTACCAAAGCCCATTCCATCATATAACCTTTTTTACAATAAGGACATTTATGTCTATTTCTTAAAGTATTACAATTTGTATTATGGCTCATTTTATCCCGAGTTTTTGTTTAATTTTATTGGCCATTTCTATCTGATTAATGTGTTCTATTTCTTGTTCTTCATATTTATCTCTTTTCATACATTCTTGTTCTGTTTTTATTTTTTCTTTAACCAGAAAAACTTTCTTATCATCCCATCATAGTCATCTATTTCTCCTTTTTGAATTATTGAAAAGTTCTTGTTAAGTTTTATCCTTTCTTCTATATCATGCTCACCTGTTTTATAAAAAACACCATGACTTTCGAAAAGAACAAGTCCTCCTTTATTTAAATGAGAAGCTAACTTATCTAAATATTTCTTAAAGCTCAGTCTAACCCTTAACCCATTTGTTCCTTCAAAATCATGCACAGCAAGACTTAATATTAAATCATACTTCTCACTCTTTCCAAAATCCTCAAAAGGTTCATTAATCAAATACATATTCCCTATCTTTTCTTCTTCCATTAACTTCCTCGTTATATTTATTAAATATTTCAGTGGTTCTAAGGCAATGATTTGTCTTACATATTTAGAAAGATACGCAGAAAAGAACCCAAGATTACTTCCAATATCTAAAACATTCATATTCTTATTAATATATTTCTCCATGTTATAAGTTTTAAATCTGCAAATTGTTCCCCTTGTTCCTATTATATTTAAAGGTGGATAGCTTTGATAAAAATGTATATCTTCTTTTCTCCCTTTCATTAAAAGATCTTGTTTTAAACTGTGTTCTAGTTTGCAAATTATTCCTTTTTTTAATCTTTTATTATTTGCAATCCATGCTTTTATTTTATTTATCATCTCAATTTTTCTCCTTTTTTATTTCCAAAGCTCTTCTAAATCCGGCAATAAAAGAATCTTTATAACCTTCATAATTTCCAGCAAGAATATATCCATCTGGAAATCTTTTTTCAAAATATTTATCAGCTTCTTTAATTATTTCTTTTTCTTTCATCTCAATTTTTCTCCTTTTTTAGTTTATCAAGTTCTTCTTTAAACTTGTCCATAGTCTCTTTATATTTTTCTGGATGTTTATGTATTTCTTGTGACATCTCGTTGCTTTTATTAAAATCATAAACTTCATAAATTTCTTGAACATTCTTTTCAGTTATTTTTATCTTCTTTTTTCCATTCTTGTCTATCCAATCTTGTAAAATTGGAATAGAACACTTAAAGCAGTGAAATTCATAATAAGCCGTATTAATATTCAACAAAAACAATCCTTTGTCATTATAATTCTCTATCTTTCCACAAACTTTGCATTTATTCTCAATAGGTTTCATCTCGGCATCATAAGACAATAATTTTAACTTATCATCATCATCTAATGCAAATGCCTGATTACATTCTTCACAAATATAAACATAAATAAAATCTCCTGTCTTTTGATTAGTCATAGTTCCTTCTCTATGCAAAACTAAATACTCCCCACAAAGTGGGCATTCGTGTTCTTCGTCTGAATTAAATTTATCTTTCATCTTCGAGTCAACTCCTCTCCCGCTAGTTTGTTTATTCTTCTACAAATTCTTGAATATAGATTATTTAAATCAAATTCAAAAGAACCATTCGTTTTATTTATTTCTTCAATGATAATCTTATCATTCTTCTTGATGAAAATTTTTATATATTCTATATTAATATTTTGAGAATAAATCTTCTCGCTTAAATTATCAAAATCGCCCGATGACTTTACGATAGAGTCTTTGTTAGAACTATCAACATCGGACGACTTGTCCTGTCGGGCAGGTAATAGCGAAGCTCCCAAATCTCCTTTTACCTTAGCAGAACTATGATTTTTCTCGGCTGGTTTAAGGTCAGTACCAAACATTGCCGTTCTTGAACATTCTTCGCAAAATGCGCATTTTTGTCTTTCATTACAAATTAAAAGTTCTCTTTTACCTTTGACTAGAACCCAGCCAAACTTCTTGCCACAACCTTTTTGTGATTTTAAGGGATTATATTTAAGTTCTAATTTTGCTTTTTCTACAGAAGTATCTTCTTCAGCTTCAAATTTCTCGCATTCATTTTCATATTCACTTGCATAGTGGCATTCCTTTGTTAGCCCGCAATTTTTACATTTTTTTGTCATTTTATTAGATTATTTTAGGTGAATTATATTTTTGTGCAACAGGAATTAATGTTGGATCTTCGTTAACTGTGATAAAACATTGATCTAATTCTTCAATATAAAGATACCCAAAATCTTTGGCCATTTGTTTATGTACTTCTCTTATTTGTTCGTCTTTTGATTTTGTCATTTTTTTAATTCAATTTCTTCTCCCCATTTCTCCCTCT
>SDBV01013106.1_pt1 | contig 10581 bp, 10 predicted proteins | sample 2277081 | NCBI WGS metagenome assembly SDBV01 (sample SAMN10402039, study PRJNA504765) | marine sediment metagenome | isolation source: marine sediment core GS10_PC15, 223 cmbsf | place: Arctic Ocean: Southern Knipovich Ridge | collected 2010
GGTCGATTATGGTGCACCGGACGAGGTGGTCGCGGGACTTTCCGTAGAGCCCGAGCTTCATGCACCACCTGGCCATCTCGAAGTGGTCTTTCGCAGAAACCGGTTTCCGCTCACCGAGTTCCCGGTCGTAGAGCTCCTCCAGGGCGAAAACCTCCGTCGCGGGGAGCCTGACCTTTTCGATGGACACGACGTCGCGCCTTCTGATGCCGAAGTAGGGGGTGACGCTCGTCTTGATGAAGACCTCGTCTTCCGTCTCGCGCTCGGGGAGGAGGACGCCCGTCAGCCTCCGGCCGTTCGTGAGAACTATGACCACGGCGTCGACCATGTCGACGGGCGCTTTGGGGCGTTCCTCCTCTGTCGCGCGGCCGATCAGCTTCTTGACTCGCTTCCGCTCGCCGGGGCTGAGCACGGACCAGGAGAGGCGGACCGACGTCGCCGCGTCGACGGGACGGAAGGTGAAACCCTCATCGTCGTGCTCGACGATGACGCCCTCCACCACCTCTTCCCCGATGACGATCTTGAGGACATCCTCCGCCCTGGCGTTCGCTGCCAGGGCGACCAGCACGACTCCCGTCGCGGCCATAGCCTTACCCCCTGCCTTCTATGGTATCATACCCGATGTCTCTGCTCTGTCAACAGAGACGGCTGCGGTGGGCGTTCCGTGACTGCCGGATCATCGGGCCGGGGCGATTTCCCTCCGGAAGAGATTGTCATGTTGACGGCGGTGGCCCGGCGTGTATGATAGGGAGCAGACGAGTCGTTGATCCGGCACCACTGGTAGCGCAACGGGGACGAACCGAAGGGTCTTTCTGTGGGGGGCAGGAGATGAGGCAGGCACAAGCGGCTTTCATGGCTGCATCGGGCAGAAGAGAATCAGCGGCCGTCCCGGTAGTTCTCCGGGTAGTTCGGGGATTCTCCGGGGACACTCGCCGATTGCCTTTCCCCGCAGACCGCGGATGCCGTAGTGCCCGACCCCGGGACTGCAGCGCTCGCCTGCCTCGCCATGCCGTGAGCATGATCCCGCCCGGATGGCACGTCAACGGAGATCGGTGAGTGTCCCCGGAAGGCGTGATGGCCTTGCGCGGCAGGACTGGGGCAACCCTGGAAAAAACCACCGAACCCTTGACACCTTCGATGACTAGAGGGGGGTAGAAACCGATGCTTGAAGTTACTTCACCAGATAAGTTGTCATGCGCGATGGTCAGAAGCCTTGCAGCGCTAGTCATGCCGTTTATTGGGGGAGCTCTCGCACACGCTGAGGCAGGAGAAAACCTCCCATGGGCAGGCCTTCGGGCGCCGCGGGAAGAAGAGAGATTGGTGGCTCAACACAGACTCATGGTGCTCAGGAAGGCTTTTTTCGAAGACCTGAGAAAGACGTTTGTGGACGACAAGAGCCGAAGGTTTCACGGGCCCGGACACCTGGCGACTACGCAGATGGGTTTGTGGCGGTTCGGTGAAGCAGTGATGTTGCTGGCAAGAAACATTGACTGGTCGCTTGACAAGAGCACAATGCCGCAGGGAAAGTCGTACACGGAATCTATGCTATTTCCCGCGGCCACCGCGCTCTGCCAGATAGGAGGAGGACATGTCCGGAGCAAAGCAATCTTCGAGATACGCCTCACGGATGACGAAAAGAAGTTGAAGCTGTTCGCCTGGGTGCTAACCAGGGTCGAGGGTGCAGAATACGCCGTGAAGTATCTCGGCGAAGAAATCGAGAAGCCACATGTTGACCGCGTCAGGAAACGACTTGAGAAGGCCAGAGATTACGCCGCCAAAGGCGACCTGATATGGGCGGACTTTCCTTGAGGAGAATTCGGGGGACACAAACCATCGATAGGAAGCAAGTTGCGGAGGACGACCATTGACCGTTGAGGCCTGCCCCGCCAACGCGGCGGCCTAGACTTCCATTATCTCTTTGCTCTTGGCTTCGAGGACGGAGTCGATCTTGGATACGTACTCGTCGGTGAGCTTCTGGGTGCCTTCTTTCGCGCGGTAGCAGTCGTCCTCGGACGCCTCGCTGCCCTTCTTCAACTTGTCTATCTCGCGGTTGGCGTCCCTGCGGACGTTGCGCACGGCCACCCGGGCCTGTTCGGCCTCGTCCTCCGCCATCCGTATGAGCTGCTTCCGCCTCTCTTCCGTGAGGGGCGGGATGGGGATCCTTACGAGCCGGCCGTCCGACTGCGGGTTGAGCCCGAGCTCGGACCCGGCGATGGCCTTCATGATCTCCTGGATGGTGTTCTTGTCGTAGGCCCTGACGACGAGGAGCCGCGGCTCGGGGGCGGCGACGGAGGCGATCTTCTTCATGGGCGAGACCCCGCCGTAGCACTCGACCTTGAGGCTCTCGATGAGACCCGGAGAGGCGCGGCCGGTACGGACCCCCCTCATCTTCTCCTCGAAGGCCTCGGCCGCGCCCATCATGCGGAGTTCCGCGTCCTCCTTGATCTCCTCAAGCGACATCGGGCATACCTCCGATAAGCGTCCCGATATTCTCCCCCGCGACCGCCCTGACGATGTTCGCCGGGGGGGATGCGTTGAAGACGACTATGGGGATGCCGTTCTCCATGCAGTGCGTGATCGCCGTCGTGTCCATGACCCTCAGCTTCCGCGCGACGGCATCCATGTAGCTCAGGCGCTCATACCGGACCGCCTCCGGGTGCTTCTTGGGGTCCTTGTCGTAGACGCCGTCGACCTTTGTGGCCTTGAGCAGAATCTCGGCTCCCATCTCCGTCGCGCGCAGCGCGGCGGTGGTGTCGGTCGTCTGGTAAGGATTGCCCGTCCCGCCCGCGAGGATGACGATCCTCCCCTTCTCCAGGTGCCGCAGGGCCCGCCGGCGGATGTAGGGCTCGGCGACCTCCTCGGCGGTGAGCGCGCTCAGGACGCGCGTCTCGATGCCGAGATTCTCGATGGCGTCCTGGAACGCCAGCGCGTTTATGACCGTCGCGAGCATCCCCATGTAGTCGGCGGTCGCGCGGGTGATGTGCTCGCCGGCCATCGCGGCGCCGCGGATGATGTTCCCGCCGCCGACGACGACGGCAATCTCCACCCCCTGCGCGCGCGCCTCGACCACCGCCTCCGCCAGCGCGGCCGTGGCCCCTATGTCTATGCCCTCCGGCCTCCCGCCGCGAAAGGCCTCCCCCGACAGCTTCAGGAGCACCCGCTCGTACCGCGGCTGTCCCATTCAATCACCGAGCTCGTACCTGGCGAACCTGCGAACGGCTATCTTCTCCCCCGACTTGGAGGCGAGCTCCTGAAGGACCTGCCCTATGGTCTTCGCGTTGTCCTTGACGAAGGGCTGCTCGAGCAAGCAGACCCGCGAGTAAAACTCCTTCCGCAGCTTGCCTTGAACGGCCTTTTCGCGCGCGCGCTCGGGGACGTTCTTGAGCTGCTCGGAGACGATGTTCTTCTCGCGCTCGATGGCCTCCGGGTCGAGCTCTGAAGGCTCGACGCAGAGCGGGTTCTCGTGGGCTATGTGCATGCAGAGGTCGCGAACGAACGCCTTGAACTCGTCCGACCGCGCGACGAAGTCGGTCTGGCAGTTGATCTCGACCAAGACGCCCACCCGGCCGTTGAAGTGGATGTACCCCCCGACCAGGCCCTCCTTCGCCTCCCTGTCGGCCCTCTTCTGGGCGATGGCCATCCCGCGCTTGCGGAGGATGACCTTCGCCTCCTCCTTGTCGCCCTCCGCCTCGACCAGCGCCTTCTTGCACTCCATCATGGGGAGGCCGGTCTCGTCCCTGAGCTCCTTGACCTGTCTCGCCCCTATTTTGGCTCCCATATCGACCTCTCCAGCGGCTCAGACGCCCGCGCGCGCCTGCCCGGGCGCCGCTGCGACCGGGACGCCGCCGCGGCTCGCCCGCCCCTCGATGATGGCGTCGGCCAGCTGCCTCCTCATGAGCTCTATTCCCCTTATGGCGTCGTCGTTGGCCGGGATGACGATGTCGACGGGGTCGGGGTCGCAGTCCGTGTCCACCATGGCGATGACCGGTATCATGAGCTTGTTCGCCTCGATGACGGGCACCGCCTCGCGCACGGAGTCCACGACGATGACCCCCCGCGGGAGCGTCGTCATGCGTCTGATGCCCTCGAGGTTGCGTATGAGCTTGCGCTTCTTGCGCCTGTGGACGGCGAGCATCTTCTTCGACATCGTATCGATCGTCCCCGAAGCATCGATCGCCTCGATCTCTTCGAGCCTCTTGACCTGCCTGAGGACCGTCTCGTAGTTGGTCAGCGTCCCCCCCAGCCAGCGCTCGACGACGTAGTGCTGCCCGCAGCGAACGGCCTCGCGCTTGACGATGTCGCGGGCCTGCCTCTTCGTGCCGACGAAGAGGAAGGTCCCGCCCCGAGACGCCGTCTTCTTCAGGAAGTAATGCGCGTCTATGATGCCCCGGATCGTCTCCCTCACGTCGATGATGTGTACCCTGTTGCGTCTCCCCCAGATGTAGCGACTCATCTTCGGGTCCCAGCGTCCCGCGTTGTGGCCGAAGTGAAGCCCCGCTTCGAGGAGTTCACGAGCGGAAACCAGCGCCATTCTACCTCCAACTCGATGTAATGGGGCGAAGAAGAAGCGGCATGGTCGCCCGTTCGGCCATGCGGCGAGAGGCCTCTGCGATCAAGCCCGCGGAACCCCCTGGCTCTCCGCAGGCGTGACGTTGACGAGTCTTCCGGAGGCGAAACTCACAACCCCGTCGACGAGGGCGTAGAGGGTGTAGTCGCGCCCGCAGCCGACATTCCGGCCGGGCTTGAATCTCGTCCCGCACTGGCGGACCAGGATGTGCCCCGCGCGGACCGCCTGCCCGCCGTACCGCTTGACTCCCCTGTACTGGGGGCGCGACCGGCGGCCGTTGCGCGAAGAGCCCTGTCCCTGCTTATGCGCCATACATCTCTCCCAACTCGTCCCGACTCTACCCCGGAACGGCTCCCGGGTCAAGCGAATTTGCAAAGAGGGCTTGACTCGTTCCGCGGTGCAGGCTATAGTCCCTTCTGGAAGAGCCGAGTGGGGGATTAGCTCAACTGGTAGAGCGCGAGGCTGGCAGTCTCGAGGTCACGGGTTCGAGCCCCGTATCCTCCACCATTCGACGCGCGCCTCGACGGGCTCGGCGCTTGCTCATGGCAGGCCATTGCTCGAAAAGGCCGAGCGCTGAGGAAAGAGTGTCAAGCGTCGAATGGTGTCCTGAGCGAGCGACCGAAGGGAGCGAGTCGAAGGGCAGGGGCATGACCGAACCGAGACCCGAAGACGGCGGCTCGACTCCCGCGATCGCCCGGCCCTCCAGGGCGGCGGTCCTGCTCGTGGCGGGGGTCTGCTCCGCATTCGGCGGCGCGGGCGGTGCGGTGGTCGAGGACTTTGAGGGCGCGGGTTCGTTGGTCTATTTCATCCCGATCCACGAGGACAGGCCCGAGTTCATGGAGATGATAGATCGCTGGCTGGCCGGCTACGTCAGGCGCAAGCTTGACGGGGCGCGCGAGCAGGGGGCCAACTGCGTCGTTCTTGAGATCGACTCGTTCGGCGGCGTCGTCAACGACATGCTGCGGATATGCGAGCTCCTGGTCTCCTACCCGATACCGACCTGCGCCTTGGTCAAGACCAAGGCCTGGTCTGCCGCGGCGGGGATAGCCCTCGCCTGCGACGAGATTCATATGCAGAAGGGCTCCTCGATAGGCGCGGCGCACCCGGTCGCGCAGACCAAGGAGGGCATGAAGCCGCTGACGGAGAAGTACGTCAGCGCGGTAAGGACGTCCTTCAAATCTTACGCAGAGGCCAAAGGCCATTCTCGGGCGCTCGCCGAGGCCATGGTCGACCCCGACGTCGAGGTCGTCTGGGCGAGCGTTGAGGGCGCGAACAAGGTCCTCTACCGCTCGGAGTTTGAGAACATGAAGCTCAGGGGCGACGCCCGGATCATCGAGGTGATCTGTGGGAAGGAGAAGCTCCTCACCCTTACGGCCGAAGAGGCGGTCAAGTACGGTTTCGCCGAGGGCGTGGTGACCGGCAGGGCGGAACTCCTCGACGCGCTCGGCTACGCGGACGCCAGGATGGTGGACGTGGAGATGACCGCGGGCGAGAGGGCGAGCAGGTTCGTGAGCGGGCCTTGGATATCGGGCATCTTCATGGGGGTCGGGACGATAGCCCTCTTCGTCGCGGTTTACTCCACTTCGGCAACGGCCGCTGCGGTCGCGGCGTTCGCGTTCGGGCTCTTCTTCTGGAGCCAGTTCGTCGCCGGGAACGCGTCGGGCCTGGAGATGTTCGTCTTCTTCCTGGGGGTCATCCTCCTGGGAGTGGAGATATTCGTTCTGCCCGGCTTCGGCGTGGCCGGGGTCTCCGGGGTGGGGCTGATTCTCGTCAGCCTGGTCCTCGCGCTCCTGCCGCCCGGGATATTCTCCATTACGCCCGGGCTGGGCGAATGGAAGGGCAGGGCGCTGCTCACGTCTCTGGGCACGGTCTTCGGGGCGCTGGTGGGGGCCGGAGCGGGCATCGTCGTGCTGATACGTCTCATGCCGAGAATACCGTTCCTGCAGCGGGTCTTCCTCCTGACCGGCACGGGCGGCGAGCCGCTCGAAATTCCCCGTCCGCCCATCGAGGAGGCGGCGAAGGACCTCATGGGGAAAGAGGGTCTGGTCGTTACCACCCTGAGGCCCGGCGGCAAGGCCGAGTTCGGGGACGAGGTGCTGTCCGTGATCGCTGACGGCGAGTTCATCGACTCGGGCGCCAGGGTGAAGGTGATAAAGGTCAGCGGGAACAGGATCGTGGTGACCAGGGCATGACAGCGCTAGTAGTGGCCGAGGCATCGGGGACGGCCGGGTACGTCGTGGCCGCGCTCGCGCTCACCGCCGTGGCGTTGATGCTCCTGTTCGCCGAGATATTCATCCCGTCGTTCGGGCTCATCTCTCTGGTCGCTCTGGGGTGCATGGCGGGGAGCATCGCCCTCGCCTTCCAGGCGGGGTCGGGGACGGGGTACCTCTTCATAGTCGTGAACGCCCTGGCTATTCCGGTCGTCGTGGTGGTCGCCTTCAAGCTCCTGCCGAGGTCGCCGCTCGTCCTCTCGGAGACCTTCACGGACGACAAACCCAGGGCCCCCGCGGTCGAGTCCGATACGGATCTCCTGGGAAAAGAGGGGGTCGCGGAGACCGACCTACGGCCCGCGGGCGATGTGAGGATCGACGGACGCAAGGTTGACGTCCTGACGGACGGTGAATATATAGAGGCTGGCGTGCGCGTGAAAGTTGTCCGCGTCGAAGGCGCGCGCGTTTTCGTCAGGACGGCGAAAGGTTAGATCGCAGAAAGGAGAAACGCAGTGAACGTTCAGCAGCTGTATGGCATCGGGATCGTCGTACTTGTTGCCCTTGCAGGTATCCTGGTCCTCGTCTTCCTCGCCTACGGAAGGCTGTGGATACAGGCCCTGTCGAGCGGGGTGCACATATCTTTCACCTCGCTCATCGGGATGACGTTGAGGAAGGTGCGCGCGGGCGTCATCGTCGAGAACATGATAATGTCGCACAAGGCAGGAATGCCGCTCCCCCGCAACGACCTCGAGGCGCACTACCTCGCGCGCGGGAACGGGCCGGTCCTGGTGAGGTCGCTGGTCATGGCGCACCAGGGCGGCGTGTCCATGTCCCACAAGGCGCTCGGCGCGCACCTGCTCGCGGGAGGCAGCGTCGAGAAGGTGGTGCGCGCGATGATCGCGGCCGCGCGCGCGAACATCAAGCTCGAATTCGCGCAGTGCTGCGCCATCGACCTCGCCGGACGCGACATAGTGGAAGCGGTCAACACGTCGGTCAACCCGCGCGTCATCGACTGCCCCGTGCGCGGGGGGCGCAAGGACTCCATCGATGCCGTCGCCATCGACGGCATCCAGCTGATGGCCCGCGCGCGAGTCACCGTCAGGACCAACATCGCCCAGCTCGTCGGCGGAGCGACGGAGGAGACCATCGTCGCGCGCGTCGGCGAGGGCATCGTCAGCGCCATAGGTTCTTCGCTCTCGCACAAGGCGGTGCTCGAGAACCCAGACAAGATATCCAAGGCCGTCCTCGCCAAGGGCCTGGACTCGAACACCGCCTTCGAGATCCTCTCCATCGACATCGCGGACGTGGACGTCGGCGAGAACATCGGCGCCAGGCTCCAGGCCGATCAGGCCGAGGCCGACATGCGCGTCGCCCGCGCAAAGGCCGAGGAGAGGCGCGCCATGGCCGTCGCCGTCGAGCAGGAGAACACGGCCGAGATCGCGAAGAACAGGGCCCTTGTCGTCCTCGCCGAGGCGGAAATTCCAAAGGCCGTGGCCGAGGCCTTCAGGAGCGGCAACTTCGGGATGATGGGCTAGCGCCGGCTCGGAAACGTCAAGACTGCCGCCACGCTCTGGATGCCGTCGCCGCGGAATCGTCCGAGAAGCCCGCCCCTGGCCCCCGCGACACCAACGACGGCATCGACGGCAGATGCGGCGCTCCCGCGCTGGTCCCGAGAGTCGTGCGCATGATCCTGGCGGCTTGGCTACTCAACGCGCAGATGCTAGGTGCTGTCGCCGGCAATCAGTGCCAAGTGCGACTTTCTCGTGATGACGTAGCTTCCTGCAATGAAATCGCGGAGCGCACGCTTCTTCTCGTTCATCAGTATGACGAGTACGTCCACATAGAACACGAACAGCCATGCGTGCCTGATCCAGTACCAGATTCCGCCATATGCTGTCGCGACCCTCTTCAGTTCAGAATAGTCCTGGGGGTTTGCCGAGATTGGCAAGGCGCTGAAGACGTGTGCCGCCAGTAGCCAGTTCAGAACGATAAGGACGAGCCCCCAGGAATGGCGCATCAGGGCGGCAGTCACCGAGACGAACTGCCCTCTTCCATTCACCACTCGCATGCCCAGCAAGAGCTTCCCCGGGGTTCCTCCGAACTTGACCACCAAGAAGACGTCGAAAAAGGCGATCCCCAGAGCTGTTACGAGCACCGCGGGCACGAGCGTTCTATGTTCGTAGCAGAAGAGGGACATACGTATGTCTACTGGAAGCATGGCAAAGCCCACCACAGCATCGACGAGCAAAGCCAGTACCCGCTTCCAGAAGCCGACGTACTCGAACTGCACACCGCCACCTGTCGCTTGCACGCGACGTGCCCCCACAAGTAGAGCCACGTGCCATGGTAGAGGATCTTCCTGTTCGTGCAAGCGCCTCTCCGCTGGCCGCGATTCGGTTGCGAGATGGTTGAGCCATGGCCGAGGCAACCGGATTTGAACTGCCCATTGGCCGAACGCCTCGGTCATCACGCCGTCGGCCGGGCTGTCCTCTCTTTCTCCTGCCTGATGGTCTGACGGATCCTCCGTGGCAAAGGTAGACGCGCTCGGCGATCTCAGCAGTCGATAGGCCCTTGCTGCCCATTTTCAGATGCCCAGTCTTCTCCTGTCGATAATATGCGTTATGATCAGCAAAGGTAGTACTCCGGCCTTCCGGAGCCGCGACAGAGCGGCGCTGCCCTTGGGGGCGTTCGGAGAAGGCGGCGGCGAACGGTAGAGGCGGTCAGTTCGAATGCGCTTGCCCCAACGGTCCTTCGGCAAGCCGTCCGCTGGCGCTTAGAATCTGTATACCAGCCCGGCGCCCGCCGGACCGATGAAGAGCCGGGTCTGTTTCTCCTTCGCGTGCTGCCTGTCGAGCACCATGCCCGTGATCTCGGCCCCGAGGAGGCCGACGGAGAAGGTCACCATGCTCGCCACGAGCACGTCTTCGTCGTCGACGCCGAGTTGGGTGTAGAGCCCCGCCCCCCCCACGCCCGCCACGCTCCACCAGACCACCTCGGAGGGAGTGAATCGACACTGCCCCGCGCTGAGTCTGTGCACCCGGCGCGCCCTGCGGATCGCCCTGTTCTCTTCGTCAGAGTTGTACAGCACGCTGACGTAGAGAGACGAGAGGAAGAGGACACCGAGTGCGAGCGGCTCCGGCTCGGGGCTGCTGATGCCGCCCAGCCCTGGATTGCATCCGCAAGAGGCCGCGAGAACGCCCGTTGCCACCAACACACGTGCGTGCCATTTCATCTTTCCGACCCTTTCGACTGGTCCTTTTCGAGGACAGGATGCTTTCATAGTCCGCAGGGCAGCACTGCCCCGGAATCCCCCGCGAGCTCCTCCGGAAGCGGAACCGTCGGTCGCGGGCACCCGTAACCCGCAGCCGGCTTCGAGAGCTGCTGGATCTCGTCGTCGACTTCTCGGAGCTTCTCTCATGCCAACATGCCGAAGTCTCGTTGTACTGCCAGCGCTAGAACCTGTATGCCAGGCCGACGCCCGTGGGGCCGATCAACAACTGCGTCTTCATCTTCTCGGAGTGTCTTCGATCAAGTTCCATCCCCGTGAGCCAGCCCCCGAACCAACCGACGCCTATGGCCGCCACGCTTGCCTCGGCCACGTCTGTGTCGCCACCACCGGCTCCAGTGTAGAGCACCGCCCCACCCACGCCCGCCACGCTCCACCAGAATATCTCGGAGCGGGCGAATCGGCACTGCCCCAGACTGAGTCTGTACTCCCGACGAGCCCTGCGCATCTCCCTAGCGCCCTCGGTGGCCCATGCCCAACATCCCGAAAGAGCCGCCAGAACGCCCATCGCTGCCCACATC
>SDBV01013107.1_pt1 | contig 10580 bp, 3 predicted proteins | sample 2277081 | NCBI WGS metagenome assembly SDBV01 (sample SAMN10402039, study PRJNA504765) | marine sediment metagenome | isolation source: marine sediment core GS10_PC15, 223 cmbsf | place: Arctic Ocean: Southern Knipovich Ridge | collected 2010
GACAGAGACGTTTTCAGAGGAGGCGCGATAGTTGTAGGCGTGTCGCGGATCGTCAGGGTTTGGGTCAAGCCCACTCCGAGCGGAATAGTCGGCGTAGAACTGTTGGAACTGTCAAACTCGACCTCGTTGGGCCGCACACCTACAATACGGTACTTCACATCAGGGCCTGTACCTTGGTAACCTGTGGTACGCGGAATCTCCTCGACCCAGATCGGTCTATCGTATATCTCCTTGTAACCTGGGTTCAGAGCAACAGCTGTATGGGTAGTCTGCCCCCTGAGACGTATGTACGTGGTACCTACTCTAGGCCCGGCCATTATCTGACTAGCAAGAGGTGAGCCCATCTGTGCAGGTATTCTCGTATCCACGAGAGACTTGATGGGGTTAATGTTACCGTAGCCTGGAGTCCTACGTGGGCCCTCGACTATACTCACAACACCGTTCTCAAAGTCCCTCGACGGTGTATCAGCAGGGCCTCTTCCTTGGTGTTCTATGGACCAACTGTCAACGGCAGACAAGCCATCAGGGTAGGTATCAGGGACCAACTGAAGGGTTGTCTGCACCTCCCCCTGTGCAACGTTATACGCCTCATCAATAGATAGTATCCACATATCCTTGGCAACCCAGGCCAGGCCTCTAGCGGATGGGTCGTATGTCAGCTGTAGTCTCTCAGGCATACCAACATCGAATAGACCATAGTTGCCTGCCATTGTGAGCGTAATACTTGAGATTATCCTAGACTCCCAAGCATACATAAGTCTGGAGAGGGACTCTGCATGGTCTGCATCATCTAGTACCTGAGACCCCAGAGTAACCAGTTTGCCTTGGAAGCCTAGTGTACCGCCCGGCGTCGTCGCGATGTGTGCAGAGTACAAACCTACACCGTCGACCGATACGCCCTCTACACGTACTCTAGATGCCCCCCGTACCCTGTTCATCTCGATCTGGACGTCCGTAAAGTCGCGAGTATCTACAGATAGGAAAGACATCCACAGGTTACGTTCGGCTACAGGTATAATGTTAGGGACCTGAAAGATGTGTAGAGCACCATCTCTATCTGTAGACCACTCTCCTTGGATATCTGATACGAGCGCAGACATTTGATCTGCAGGGGAACCTTCTGGAAAGTCGTGTCCTGTTATATACTGGTCAACATCCCAGTTTAGCAGAAACACATCTGTCATAGTCATAAGGGTCCAGTGCCACCGTATTAGGTGGTACATGGTTTGTCTGGTAGTGAGACCTGCCTTGTACGACCAACCTGGTGCATCTGAATCGAGCTGGGTGAAGTACACTGGGAAGTTAGTGAACCTCTGCATGTACATACCCAGGCCTTCAACAGACACCCTCACCTGGGAGCCTTCAGATGTCGCGCTTATCCCGGACTCAGATACCCAGCCGACCATCTTGATATTGCCGCGACCGTATGTGGTACCTCCCTTGGCTACGCCTGCGAACTCCTCCTCTGCGAAGAGGACGATCATCGCATTCGAGGCTACATCAACTTTGGAGTCACCATACAGAGTCAGCCCCGCTTGCCAGCCACCTGACTCCATAGAGCCCCCACAGGACTCCACGGAGAAGTCTGTGACGGGTACATTAGCCCCGGTGCGTTCGAAGATGAACACACGTCTGTATGTCGTATGTGTCTTACCGCTTACACCTGTACAGGATAACTTTGCGACGTACTGCCCTGCGGTATCGTAGGTGACATATAGGGACACAGCTACGGAGTCCTCAGGATCACCACCCTCAAACCACCAGCTGCGTGAGGCTATACCGCCGTACGGGTCAGGTGGGTGCCACTCCTCTGTTGTAGGTGGTACCTCATAGCTGTGTATGCTATTGAAGTATACATCAACTTCGCCCGAGATTGGATCGAGGAACGCACACACAGGGGGACCCATAATAGGTACAGGCCCCTCTACGAAGTCTGTATAAGGCAGGTTAACGTCCTTACGGACAAGGAGCACAGGGGGCTCCCCAACCTCCTCTGTTGTATGGGGTCTTGGCCAGAGCTCATGCATGTCAACGACTGTCAGGTAGGCTCCAACAGGCCAACTACTTGATACATCCGCAGCAACAGAGACTGTACAGTTAGCTGCGGGCCAGATGTTCGTGCTGAAGCCGCGAACCCTACAGACTCCCCAGTTCTTCGCTTCGTCTGTGGAACCTATCCACAAGGTTAGATCCACACCGAAGTCATTAACGTCGAAGGGCGCAACGCTATCTGCCGTGTTGGCCTGAATTTCCTGATCATCCTCGAATGGTTCCGTGATGCCTCTAGGTACCGTTACTCGAGCCTTCCAGATGATCCTAGGCTCCTCAATAGCCAGGTAGAGCTTTATGGTTTGAGGATGGTTGCGGGTCTCATGCGCCGGGAAACCTGAGCCAAACACTCCCATCAACTCAGGGGGTGCCGAGTGTATCACACTGATCGAGGAACTACCCTCGGCCGAGTCGGATACACCTAGACCAATTACAGCATCCGCGGTAAGTGTTTGCTCTGGCATGTTTAGCTTATCGTGATCGTCATGGTGACGGTCCAGGTCTCGCCAGCACCCTTAGTGCCTGCCGCCTGAACCTTGCGATTCAGGTTTGTGGCAGCGCCACTGTTGCCATTCGCTACGGTGAACTCGTTCCAGTCATACTCACCGTCGCCATCACCGATGGCCGCACGGAAGACAGCAATCTGCGATACACCCGATGTTGGATAGGTAGCAACCATTCCCTGGTAGAACTTGTTACCTCCCGCTTGTAGACCTGTCTGAGTAGCGACTGCGGCCGCATTGCTATCACCAACGCCTATGTATGCGTTCGCGTTGTTGAAGGGGGTGCCGCCCGCACCACAAGCCAGGTCCCAGAGCAGGTTGATGCCTTCATTGAGGAAGATGTTACCTTCGAACTTGACCACCTCATAAGGCCTGTCCTCGCCGTTGCGTACCTTCTCAATTCTCCAGACTGTCTTGTGCGTTGCGGCATCTATCATGTTGCCTCCAGCCAGGTGAAGCGGACCGTAACTTCTCGCCACCCGCCTATCTCCCAGTTCATCTCGTTGCCCTGTTTTGGTCGATGCATGATGGCAGAGTACGCTACGTAGCTTCCGTCTTGCAGGCGCGTGTTGATGTATACAGTACCCGATTGCGTGGATGCGCCTAGGTATCCCATAAGTGTATCCAACATTTCTCTGGTGAGAAAATCGAAATGCCACTCTACCTCCGGGAAGCCGTCGCCGTACTCGAGCCCACCTACAGTGGTACGGAACACCGAGAAAGGCTTTACAGCTGACCCGGTAGGTGGTGGAAAGCCCGTCTCCAGACTCTCCACGTTTACCTTACCCCCAACCGTCGCACCTATCTGGTAACTGTAGTCAGGCATAGTTATCTCCGAACCTCTCTGAACGCTTTACGTATACCCGCTTCAGTAGACGCCTCTACCATATCAGCGAGGGCGTCACGGTCAGTCTGAGATATACTACTATCGAACGTGTTAACCTGATCTACCTGTATCTGAATGCCCCGAACACCGCCAGTTCCCTCTTGCACCCCGCCTCTAACGTCTCTGTACCTTTCGGGCCCTGGACCAGGTACCAATTGTGCGTTGATGTTGGTGTTGAGCACAGGGGGCTGGGTTCCGTACCTACTTAGGTCGAATTCGAAAGGATCGCCCTTGCTCCATGCATCTATAGCCCTTTGGTACTCTTGCTCCATAACGTCCGCCCAAGCCCTGGATTCATCGGCGAACTGCATATAATTGGTGGTCATATCTTCCATGCTTTTAAGCTCTGCGGCTGTCATGTTCTCATTCAACCGCATGTACGCGAGTTGTATGTTAGTCATCGTAGCGACGTTCTGTGATAGGATCGCCTCTTTCTGGGCGGCCTGTATCTGCAACTGAATAAGCTCTCGGGCGTACGACTTTTCACGTATGTCGTTGAGCTTACCTAGTTCACTACTGAGCTGCATGGCATCCTTGTTGAACTCTCTAGCTAGAGCCTCCCTACGTTCCTCGGCCTCTTCTTCCATACGATCGAGCTTCTGCCCATGGTCGGCCTTCGCTCTCAGGCCTTCCAAGACTAGTTCTGCCTGGGCATCTAGGACCTTCTCCCTAAGTTGCTCCTCGCGCTGGCCCTTCTCATACTGGAACTCCTCATCTGCGATGGCCTTCTTTGTCTCGAAGGCATCTGCACGCACCTGGGAATCATGTACACGTTCCCTCTCGGCCGCTTCCGCTTTGTTCTTCTGGTCCCGTAGACGACCCTCTCGTACAAGCTTGAAGTCTTCTTCTCGCTCTCTCTGCTGCTCTTCGAAGTCTCTGGTGCGTAGTTGTCTATCGAGGTCGAAGTCCCTAAGGTTCTCCTGTATCTCTCTGTTTCTGTCATCCACTCGTCGCTGCTGCTCGTACCTTCTCTCATCGGCTTCCAGTTGCCGTTTCCGCTCGAAATCGTCTTCAAGGTCCTGTACACCTTTCTCGTAATCCCCACGGGTATCATCGAGGTTGTCTTCTCTATCCTTAGATGCCTTCTCACGCCTATCCCTGAAGTCCTCAATCTCGTCGGCAAGGGCCTTAACATCACGAGATAGGAGAAGATCACGCATCTTCCTATCGTGATCCTTCTGCATCTCGCGCAACTTCTCGTAGTAGTCCTCATTAATGTCGAGGACCTTTTCTGTATGATCTTCTTCCTTCTCTTCAAGGTCGCGCGTATGTTCATCAATAGCGAGTGAGTCGTCACGCCGTTGATCCTCGAGTATCCTGGCGTCCTCAATAGCCCACTCAGCTATCTTGTCAGCGATATCTCGCCTGTAGCTATCATACTCGTCGCCTGCATCCTGGTGGAAGTCCTCGATTAACCTGGCACGCTTCTGGAGGTAGTCCCTGTAATCTCCATTAATTTGCTCTGCGAGGGCACGTTCTGCCTTCGCCTGGTTCCACCTGAATTCGTCCAGGATCTTTTGCTCGTTTATAGCACGGTCGCGGTTGGCTTCCGAGGAATCTCTATCGAAATCTGCTCGCTGCTTGATCTCCTCCCTCTCAGCGTCCTTGTTCATATCTATTATGGAGAAGAGCATGTCCTCTATGGCTTTGACCTTACTATCCTCATAGTCCCTGTTCGCATCACTCAGGTTGTCTAAGTGGGTACGTTCAAGGCCCTCCATATCCTCATCATACTTCTCCTGCCGCTTCTTGATGTCCTCGTTATACTCCTCGCCACTCTTCAGAAGTTCCTCGTTGTGCTTCCTATTAGACTCTAAGAGGGACGCCTTCATGTTCTTGTCTAGACTAGCCAAACCTGTCCAGAAATCAAGCCAACCGTCGTAGAGCTTCTCCCAGGCCTCGTTCTTCACTAGCCTGGTACCCATACCTTCCCAGCTCTCACCTATCTCCTGGGAGAGTCTACGTATCTCATCTCGGACGCCTTCTACTGTGATGGTATCTATATCAGGTACTAGAAACTCTACTGGTATGCCAATCGTAGGAGCGAAGTACTCCTCCATAGTCATGAACTGTTGGTTCAGGTCCTCTGCTATATCGACGTTACCTTCCTTCAGCTTATCCGCGTAGTAGGTCACAATGCCATCTACGGCAATCTTTGAGAGGTCAGACCAGTTATCTATCTGTGATATATCGACATCGAACATTCTGAGAGGTATATGGCCTTCTCTCATTGCATCGTAGACTGCCTGAGCCTCCTCTGCCGTTTCAAGGGCCTCACGAGTTTCACCGAACATTATACGCATAACTCGCGTAGCTTCCTCAGTCTGTGGTACCAATTCTTTAATACGTTTGAACTGCTCTTCGAAGGGCAACTGTGCAAGGTCTTCGAGATTCCACAAACTGTACCAGAAATCGGAGAAACTGCTCCAAAGTGAACCTGTGGGGTTGAAGTGCTCCTCGATCCACTTGACCTGCGTAAGGGCGTCCTCGCTCCAGGGTCCCTCGTTGTCAGCTAACTGGGTAGCTGCTTCAATCATCTCAGCTGTTGAGGTCCAAAGAACGGCAGCCGCTGCTAAAGATGCCCCAGCCTTTATTAGGAATGGGCCTGCCTTTGCAAGGTTTCTTGATATCGCTTGCCAGTTCGATAACGTCTTAGAGTCACCGATTATGTTACCAAATGAGGACCACTGGGCGCCTGCGGCTCTCAATATAGGAAGGATAGCACCAATGGTTAGGCCCACCTCAACAAGGCGTATCATCCCCCCTGTGAACTGAGCAGCGACACCTGCAGTTGCAGTAAGTCCCGCAGCACCTGCAGCCCACTTTGCAAGACCCGGGTGTTTATCGAGGAGATCTGCAATGTTTGCTATAATCTTAGAGGCCGGCTCTAGTGCAACGAGGCTTAGAGACTGAAGGGACTTACCTACCGAAAGTGAAGCCTTTTCGTACCTACGTTCGATCTGATCTAGCTTCTCGGAGGTAGAGTCCGTAAGCCTCCCAAGTTGCTCTTCCATTGTCTGACGAGCACTCTTCATATCAAAGGGGATACCCTTGATTGACTCGCTCAGTTCGGCATACGCACGGACCTCTGTATCTATGAGGCCCTTCTGTACCTTCTCATACGATCGGAGGACGCTAATTCCCTCCTTGCGTGCACGAATCTGTTGGGTTACTAGTGTAGTAAGGACTGGCAATTCGTTCGCTGTTGCAATGGTTGCGAATAGATTCTGCCTCTGTGCGTCCGACATGTTCTCGGTAGCTTTGGCGAGAATGTCGACGTACTCTGCGAATCCGATGAACTCCCCGGCTGGGAATACAATACTCTGCCAGGTTATACCCAGTTCCTCAGAGAAGCCCAACGCCTTGTCCATTGCCTTGTTATGTGCGTCTGTTGGCCTAAGCATCTGCACAAACATCTGACGAAGTGCTCTACCGCTCTTGGTACCCCTGATACCGCTATCTGCTAGTAAGGCCGTTGCAGCTGCTAGGGTCTCCATAGTCACACCTAAGTCAGCTGCTGTGGGACCTATCTCCTTGAATGTAGCGCCGACCTCTCCTAGGGTTGCGAAAGACCTAGCGGCTGCGTAGTTAAGAACTTCTGTAGCTCTACTAATGTCACTAATGTTCAGGCCGAACGAACCCAACACGGCCCCTGTTATCGTAGCAGTGCTTGCGAATTCCTCTGCGTTGATCCTTGCGAGATTCTGTAGAACCGCAGCATCTTTCATTATCCTGTTTAGCTGCTCAGATGTCTTCACAACCTCGCCTGTGCCAGCTGCCCAAAGGCGGAGGCCTGCGGCCAACTCCCCAGCTGGGATAGCCTTCATAGATATTGCGGTGTCTTGCAGTAAGCTCTCGAACTCGCCCTGTAACTCTATAGGTAGCTGCATCGCAGAGGCTGTTAGTGTAGCTACCCTATTAAACTCCCTATACTGATCCATCGCATCGCCGAAGAACGAAAGGGCTCTCTGGCCTGCCTGAGTTATCTGCCGTCCGATCTGTTGCATAGAGACGCCCATACGCCAGAGCCCTCTATACTGCATAGAGATAGCATTCAGGGATCGTCTATAGACTTCGATGTAATCTATACCTGCAGCCTGGAGACGGTTCCTGGCGATTGCACCTCTCCGTTCGTCAGAGTCGATCGTCTGTAGGTACTTATGTAAGGTATCGAGATACTGTAGCTGCTCGACTATACCATTAACCCTGGCCTTCGTTCTCTGCTTCTGGCTAACACCTATGGCCTTCTCGGCCTTATGTAGTGCAGTGAGCTCCGCAGACTCTTGACTCGCAGCTTGTATGCGTTCCTTGACGACCTGCTGCATAGTCTTGGTCAAATCTATCTGCCGCTCTTGGGCAAACTCCATAGCCTCGGCAACTTTCTCGGCTGCCTGCTTCTGTTTCACTTGCTCAGCACGCAGCTCTGTATGTAACCGAATAGACTGGTTCATTCCCGGTCTCAGTACATCCAGCTTTTCCTTCGCACCCTCAAGCTCCTTCTCCAGAGTGCTTATGGTCGTTATGTCAGTAGCCTGTAACTCATTGAAGGTATCTATAAGTTCTGAGGTCGAGACATAGGCGCGGTCCATGGCTGTAGCGGCATCGTTGACCATCTCAGGGGTACGTACGCCTGCTGGGTCTTCTATGCTTAAGAATGCAGCGAGATGCTCTGCAGCCGTAGCACCCTTCGCACCCCCCGCGAGCTCGTAGAGCTGTGCGAGAGTCTCAGTTATATCATCAACGACGTTGTCCCACTCATGTGCATTCGCAATATCAGAGTCCTCTGGGATACCCGCGAAGAACTCTCCGGCCTCTACATCCCTACCACTCGCTACTAAACTATCTGCCAGGTCTGAGAGAGTCCTCATAGACTCCTCAGCCCTTTGCATGAGTAAAGATCGATATGTTAGTACCTTTAGTTCTTCTCTGGCACTAGCTAGTATCTTCTCCTGGTCATCTACCTGCTGGGCCATCCCACGGTACTCTTCAGCAGCACGGTCTATACTAGCCTGAACGTCCCGTATCTGAGTCATCTTGTCGATTATAGCATCATAAGTAGACGGGGCGTCCTCCAGACCAGATGTTAGCTTCTTACCAGCTAATATGGCCCGCTCCGTCAACCTTTCATACGCACGTACTCTCTCATGAGCAATCTTCGCAAGCTCGTTATAGTTAGCTACATCATCCTTCTGTTCCTCAGATAGTACCCTATCAGCACCAGGTCTGATGACCTCGATTCCGCCCCGCTGTGCATACCCAATACCTGCTTCAGCCAACCTTATCTGTGCTGCACGGGCCTCGCGGAGGGCAGGAATGACAGCCTCAACAGATATGACATGTTCCGATGCAGCCTCTGCCATATCCTTGTATGCAGACGAGAAAGCCTCAGAAAGCTCATGCACATCAAACGTCTGTGGGTCCTTGAGCATCTGATCGAGGACGCCAGGTTCCTTCCCATGTAGAATACGGAGGTCAAGCAGCTTCCGCAGGGCCTGGACAGCCTCCTGCATTATAGCAGCATACTTCTGTGTGAACCTACCTGTGAGGGCCTGGTTCGCTCTCATGGCTGACTCAACGTCCTTCTCAGCCAGAGGACGCATCGGGAGACCCACACCTGGTATATTCCCCTGCATGCCAAACTCAGCCAGAAGTGACTTGAGCCTATTAAGCATGTTGGGAATAATTGAGTGACCTACAACCTCATCTGACGCCTTCTGTGCCGAGCTCACAAGGCCTGTGTAGAAGACCTCTGAGATAGTATAGCCAAGAGCCTCCATATATGTGATACTGCTATGGACCATATCCTTCATGATGAGCGCGGTTCTAGTCGCAGAGCTCTGAATTGTTGTATGTGCTCTAGATACCCTCTCCCAGCCCGTAGCCAAGGCATCAACAGGGCCGGCTAGACCATGTACCGCCTGTGCCATCGCCGTGAGCTGGTTGAGCGTTTTGTCAGTTCCCTCTACAGGGGACTGAACCATCATAGTATCACGCAAGGTCTTCGCAAACGAACGTAAGTTCGTCTCCGCTTCCTTACCGTCAACTATGAGTTTGAATTGGTATACTGCAACTTTCGCCCCAGGCATTACTATCCCCCGGACCACTTTCGCATACTTATACGGAAAGCTTCTCGTCTACGCTCTAAGCCAGATAGTATCTCTGGTGGGCCCTGTGTAACTGGTTCAACCACTGGTTTGCCTGTGATCCATGTATTATACATTGTAGGCGTCATAGCACCGCCTCGCCATGTCCTAGCCTCGTCCATCATTGGGAAGAAGATGTTATCCCTGATCCGTGCAAACAGGTTCTGAGGCTTGGGATCAAAAACTTGGGTACGAACACGTCCCTGGTAATCTAAATATGTAACGCTAGGTTGCTCGATACTGAGTAGTCCCTCTGCATATGGCGATAGCTTGAGCATCGGGATTCTAACACCACCCTTTTGCACATGGTGCTTCTCACCCGCTCCGTAATCATAAGTGCTTTCGGAGATCGATGAGGTCCAGGCACGAAGAACTTCGGATACTATCTTCGTAGGACCTACACGGATAGTCTCGGCGAGTCTAGTAAGCACGTTAGAACCTGAGGCGACATTGACCTCGTAGTATAATATAGGCGGTACTGGATTCTGCGCGAGAACCGAGATTATCAGATTACGACTCGCATGTAGTAACTGCTCCGCATATCTCGCACGAACATACCACTCAGCTTTCTTGTCAAGTCTTGTGCCTATAAGAGAGACCGAGCGAAGAACCTTCGAGACGTCCTTATATAAGTCAACGGCCTCTTGCTTGGTAAGACCACCTAGCCCTCTTCTCTCTGCAAGACCGGCGATAACCTCCTCAGGAGATTGGGTTAGCTGTATAAGTACACTATCCGGAGATGCACCTGTTAATGCACCAGCCCAAATTCTGGCTTGCTGAAGTACAGGAGCACCCCTCTCAGACATCTTCCTACTGATAGCTACCTTCTGAGACTTGGTCCATGATACTGTACGAATCTCACCTGTAGCTAGCTTGTGCTGTGCCTTGGCCTCCATCCAATCACCCTCTAGCCAGAAGTCATACGCTTCCTTCGTGGTCATAGTCCCACTTGTGACTAGGGCTCTGGCCCAATCAGGCAACTCATCGAGATCAATCTCT
>SDBV01013108.1_pt1 | contig 10580 bp, 8 predicted proteins | sample 2277081 | NCBI WGS metagenome assembly SDBV01 (sample SAMN10402039, study PRJNA504765) | marine sediment metagenome | isolation source: marine sediment core GS10_PC15, 223 cmbsf | place: Arctic Ocean: Southern Knipovich Ridge | collected 2010
TATTTGTCAATTGGATTTTCGTCTTCTTTTTCTTTTTCTTCGAATTCTTCTATAACTGCTTTAATACAGGAGTCGATTTCTTTACCATTGGCACATGCTTTTACAAGTTTATACACCAAATCGATATTTTCATCGAGATTATGCTTTCGAAGCATTTCTTCGATCTTTTCTTTATCTAGTTCCTCTTGTTTATCAGGAGGAAGCACCTGATGTGGTGATTTATCTACCATCTTGATATCCCCCCATATACCAACTCTTCATGCGTTAAGTGATTTTGCATACACCATCTTGCATCTAAAATCCAACAAGTCTCAAGGAAGCCTATTTTCTGTAGATATATAAATGCGTCGATGTCTAAGTCATCGTTATCGATTCGTCTAAACAAGTTCATTTTTCTTTTTCTTTGCTTTCTGTTCCTCACGATACGCTTTTAATCTTGGTCCCCATTTACTGTGCAATTGCTCAGCAAAGTTAGTTTTAATCGCCTGGACACATGCTGCCCACGTAATGTTAATTTCTTTATATTGCACAAATAGTTTTACGGCTGCCTGTTTTATATAATCTTCGTCAAGATAACGATCGCGTAGTTCATGTTCTTTCTTGCCTTTAGGACTAGTGATAATCCCATGACGATGTTCTATACGTTTAAGAACATCAACAAGAACAGGATTAGCTCTACGTTCTCTTCTCATCATATTGTATGTTTTTCGCGAAACATTACGTGGCATAATAAATCTCCAATTTGATTCTAACTTAACCATCAATAGTAGACGTATTTTTAAGAAATGTCAACTAAATTTTTACTTATTTCTTTATTAGTGGTCCAAATAAAGTCTTTATTTGTGTTTTTTATCGTCTTTTTCGTTGGGATCTGGCCAATCAATGTTTATTACTTTTCTTCCAAGTTTAGGATCTTCATCGATTATTTTCTGCATTTCTGCTTCGACTTTTTCTCTGATTGCCTCGTTGTAATGATCAAGAAGACCTTGTAGCTGGAATACCGCATCAGAAGAACCCATAGTATAAGCGATCGAAAGTCGTATATTCAATTCGCTGATCTTGGCTAATATGTCTTCTTCTGACATTTCAGAAACTTTTTCGCCTTCAAGGCCGGGATAATACATTTTATAGTCCTGATAACATTAACTAATAGTATTTATCTTAAAGGTTATTATCTTTGTGATATTTTGGAGCCCAAAACTCGATTACATTTTTAGTAAAATTCTTCGCTAGTTTTAATTTTTCTTGATCCCTTCTGTAAGATTCTTCTATAGTTTCTTTATGATTTTTCCAAGGATACGCTTGTCCATTACCTCTTTCTTTGGTGTCTTTAATGGTATAATGAAATGGTCCATTATATTCAAGAATTTCAATAATATAATCTTTATTTCCTCTAAACCCATCTTCAAAAACAACTAAATCAAATAAATTCCATTTCTTATTAGCATAATATCCCCATTCATATAAACCGATTTCTGGATCTGAATATGCCACCTGTGATAAATTATAATTTTTATTTTTAATATATTCTCTAATAAAAACTCTTGCTTCTATACTGGCATTTGATCTGTTAAATGATCCATTTTTGATTTTAGTCCGCATCATTTTTCTTTTTATTTCTCTGTTTTGTAAAGGATGTTCCACTCCATATTTTTGAAGGTACGTTTTCTTATATCTTTCTTTATATTCTTGGGTTTTTGTGTAGTTAGTCACTCCATAATTTTTTAGAGATGTTTCTTTCTTTTTTTGTTTAATAGCAATTGATTGGGAGGGATTTTCCACCCCATATTTTTGTAAATTGGTTTTTTTAATTCTTTTTTTAATAATCTCGCTCTGAAAAGGATTTTCCACTCCATATTTTTGTAAACATGTATTTTTTGCTTTCTCTTTTCCACATTTTGGACATCCAGATCCGTTTTTATGATCACCAGCTCTCTGTTCAAATTGACCGTGTTGAGGACAGATAATAATAATTCTTTCTTCGATTTTTCTATAGATTACATTTGAATAATCATAAAATTTACCATTATCCTCTCGTTTTGTTTTTAAATTTCTCAAAAAATCTTTTGTTGTTATCTTTTTGGACATAAATAATCTCCTTCGTTCTTACCTTATTATTTATGTTTTAAACAAGAAATAGGAGATGTTATTTATAGGTCATCTAAATCTCGATTTTCACTCCGCCAAACATCAAAACCTCCAGGATAGCGGTTTTCCAATTTTTTGATATTTTCTTCTATAACTTCATATGGATCTAAGTTTAAAGCAAGACACGCCTGCATCCAATACCAGGAGATGTCGCCCATTTCCCGTTTTAGATGAAAAATGTTTTCCTCATTAACCGGTTTTCCTTGGAAGAGCATTTTTTTAACGATTTCATCGAATTCACCGCCTTCGCTAGCTAAACCAATCCCGGCAGTTAATAATCTTGCTACGTTAACTCCTTGTTCTTCCATCTCTCTTATACGAGAAATAAGGATTTCCGTATCTTTACTTTCGGGGCTCGTTACGCCGTCAACAAATTTCTTGTAATTATGTAGAAACGTTTTGTCCATTACTATACTCCATTGTTTTTTACAATAGTAATGGATTATCTTTTATTTGTCAAGATTAAAAATAACTTACGAGATTATACTGTCGCTTATTAATATAGTAGAATCATCAAGGGCGTCAAGAAGTTCCATTACTAAAAAATGGAGAGGGTGGCGAATAGATTATGTGCTCTGTATCGCATGTGTATGATAATATCCAGAACTTACACTAGACCAGTCAGTTAAAGAGCCAATCTGAACAGGAGAAGAGCGATCAACCTCATCTCCAAGTCCTGTTCTTCCATCGCTGCCCGAACCCCAAGCCCATAATGTTCCATCAGTTTTCAGTGCGACAGTATGTTTACTCCCACCACTAACATTATCCCAATCAATTAAAGAACCGATCTGAACAGGCGAAGATCTATTAGCAGTATCCCCAAGTCCGAGTCGGCCGTTATTTCCTAGTCCCCAAGCCCACAGAGTACCATCAGTTTTTACAGCGAGGGAATGAACATATCCAACACTAACACTTGCCCAGTCAGTCAAAGCACCAATTTGAACTGGAGAGGATCTCGTAACGTTTGTTCCATCTCCAAGATAACCCTGGCCACCCGCCCCCCAAGCCCATAAAGTTCCATCAGTTTTTATAGCATGTGAATGAAAATATCCAGTACTAACACTTGCCCAATCAGTTAACGCTCCTATCTGAACAGGAGAAGATCTATTAACAGTATCTCCATGGCCGGTTCGGCCATTACTGCCCGAACCCCAAGTCCACAGAGTTCCATTGGTTTTTATAGCAAGCGTATGCTTGAATCCAAGACCTATACTTGCCCAATCCGACAAAGAACCAATCTGAACAGGTGAGGACTTATTAATAATTGTTCCATCGCCGAGTTGGCCGTTTGGTGAATTATCACCCCAAGCCCACAATGTTCCATCGGTTTTTACTACAAGAGAATGATAATATCCAGAACTAATACTGGACCAATCAGTCAAAGCACCAATCTGAACAGGAGATGATATATTAGGAGTTGTGGTATTATTTCCGAGGCGGCCAACATTAGCACTACCCCAAGACCACAAACTTCCATCAGTCTTTATTGCATGAGAATGATAACCGCCAGAAGTAACACTAGACCAATTAGTCAAAGCACCAACTTGAACAGGAGATGATTTATTAGCCACAGTTCCAATACCAAGTTGCCCGTCAGCGTTTCTCCCCCAAGCCCATAAAGTATATGCAGTTGGAATTGAACCGACTGTGATTTGGCCTTGACTTATCTTAATTCCACTGTCGGAGATTGAAATTCCCATATGATATATCTTCCATTAAAACAGTATTTATTCTATTAATAATAGAATAATACTTTGATACCAAATAAATTATGTGCTCTGTATCGCATGTGTATGAGAAGATCCCGCATTAATACTAGACCAATTCGCTAGAGAGCCAATCTGAACTGGAGAAGATCTATTAATAGTATCTCCTTGTCCAAGATAACCAGAATAATTGGGTCCCCAGGCCCATATTGTGCCATTAGTTTTTATCGCAGTGGAATGTCGATTTCCAGCACTAGCACTTGCCCAATCAGTTAAAGCTCCAATTTGAACAGGAGAAGACTTAGTGATATTTGTTCCATCACCAACTGCACCATAACCGTTATTTCCCCAGGCCCATAATGTTCCATCAGTTTTTACAGCTATCGAACGATATCCTCCAGCATCAATATTTGCCCAGTCAGTTAATGCGCCAATCTGAACAGGTGAGGATCTATCAATATTTGTTCCATCTCCAAGGCCAATTTGACTACCATTATTGCGACCCCAACCCCATAACGTTCCATTAGTTTTTATTGCATGAGAATGTCGACTTCCAACACTAAAGCTATCCCAATCTGTTAAAGCACCAATTTGAACAGGAGATGATTTATTAACAACTGTTCCATCTCCGAGACGTCCACTACCTGCTTCGCCCCAAGACCATATTGTGCCATTTGTTTTAATTGCGACAGAAAAGTCTAGTCCAGCATTAATACTAGACCAATCAGTTAAAGCACCAATCTGAACAGGAGAGGATTTAGAAATAGCTGTTTCATCTCCGAGCTGACCATTGGTTCCAAGTCCCCAAGCCCATATTGTGCCATTAGTTTTTAAGGCGAAAGAATGATTGACCCCGGCAATAACATCTGCCCAATCAGTTAAAGATCCAATTTGAACCGGAGAAGACCTATCATTTGAATCGCCGATGCCAAGTTGACCATTAGCGCCATATCCCCAAGCCCACAAAGATCCGTCGGTTTTTATCGCTAAAGAATGATTTTCTACACTAATACTAGCCCAATCAGTTAATGCTCCGGTTTGAACAGGAGACGAATACGATGTTGTATTGCCGTGACCAGTTCGGCCGTTCGACCCGGAACCCCAGCTCCACAAAGTAAGTTCCGGCGGCGGACCTGCATTTCCAATCGCGTGTGAATGAAAATATCCAACACTAATACTGTTCCAAGTAGTCAGAGCGCCAACCTGAACAGGAGAAGATTTATTAACGGTCGTTCCATCTCCAAGATAACCCGCGCCATTTGCTCCCCAAGCCCATAAAGTTCCATCAGTTTTTATAGCATGTGAATGAAAATATCCAGCACTAACACTTGCCCAATCAGTCAAAGATCCAATTTGAACAGGAGAAGATCTGAAGATAGTATCTCCAAGTCCGGTCCTACCATTACCGCCTCGTCCCCAAGCCCATAAAGTTCCATCGGTTTTTACAGCAAACGTATGCTTGTATGCAAGACCTATACTTACCCAATCCGACAAAGAACCAATCTGAACAGGAGAAGATTTACTAACAACTGTTCCGTCTCCGAGCTGACCAGAACCATTAGCTCCCCACGCCCATAGCGTTCCATCTGTTTTTATTGCAGCAGTATGATAATATCCAATACTAACGCTAGACCAATCTGTCAAACTGCCAATCTGAACAGGAGAAGATTTAGCAACAACTGTTCCATCGCCGAGTTGTCCGTTCAAGGATCTGCCCCAAGCCCACAAAGTACCATTAGTTTTTATTGCGTGAGAGTGATATCCTCCACTACTAACACTAGCCCAATCAGTCAAAGCACCAATTTGAACTGGAGAAGATCTATTAGCAGTATCTCCAAGTCCGGTCCTACCATTATCGCCTTGTCCCCAAGCCCATAATGTACTATCGGTTTTTATTGCAGCAGTATGATAATATCCAGAACCAATACTGGACCAATCAGTCAAAGCGCCAATCTGAACAGGAGAAGATCTATTAGCAATATCTCCTAATCCAAGTTGACCTATACTATTATAACCCCAACCCCATAAAGTTCCATTAGTTTTTATCGCTAAAGAATGTTCACCTCCAGAACTAATACCGGTCCAGTCCAACAAAGAACCAATTTGAACAGGAGAAGATCTATTAGCAGTATCTCCTAATCCAAGTCTACCAGTGCCGTTAAATCCCCAAGCCCATAAAGCAAATTCTGTTGGACCTACATTTCCAGCAACAGCTAACATCATTATATTACGTAGAGTCATTCGTTGTCCTACTTAAAATCTAATCCAACTTCTGCACCATAAACAGTAATGCCAGCGTCATCTGTCCAAAGCGTGACAAAATCAACAGCATTGGCCGCAGTGCTCAATGTTGGTGCAGCGCCTCCAGCCCAATCAACGGAAGCAGGCCACGTGATAGTTCTACTACCTGTAGCATCCTGCTTGAGCCTCAATGTCAAACTTCCAACTTTACCAGTTGCTGGCCAGTTGAGGATGTCTATGCTTGTTACGTTGCCGGTGAGTGTAAGTTTTCTGTAAGCGCCCTCTGTGTAGTCTACATTTTCATCACCAAAAAATGTCGCATCTGTTACAACTGTTTCACTAATATCTTTAAGCTCAACATCACTTACAACATTTCCTGCTCCGACTAATTCGCCACCTAATGTTGGAGTTATATCTTCTGCAACGTTTTGTAGAGCACTATCGGCTAATGCGCCTTGTGCAGATGTAGCGGTGGTCGTATCTACATAATTCTTCGTAGCAGCATCTTGTGCCGATGTTGGATCAGTGACATTAATAATCTTTGATGTATCTACATCGACAGATCCTGTTCCTTTTGGTGAGAGTTTTAGACTAATATTTGTGTCTGCTCCAGTAGGACTGATAACTGGAATTGTACCAACTGATTCAGGAATGCCTATTTGGACTGTCCCAGTTCCACTCGGTTCAATATTGAGATCAATATTTGTATCTGCGCCAGCAGCACGAATAATAGGTCCTGATCCAGTCGCTTCATTTTCTATTTCAATATGATTAACAGCAGAAGCATCTTCCACAAAGTCAAGCAGCAGATTTATTCCGTCACCAAATCCTTTGCCGTTAACATCAAGCTGTCCACCAAGTCGTGGAGCTAAATCGTCAACAACATTTAATAATGCTGATGTAGTTATCGTTAGGATATCAGTCGAAACGGCTGTGGAGATGCCAGTACCGCCTGCAACTGTCAATGTGTCAGTTGTAGTATCAGCAGTGGTTGTTCCTGCATCGGAGCTAAATGTAGCCCATAAATTTTGATCAGCGGCAGCACCTGACTCAACATTCAATAATGTCCGTGCTTCAACTACAGTCATTGTTCCAACATTACCAGTAGCTTTACGTCCAACGAACTCGCTTGGAAAGACTGTGATAGGTAATGGTGTATCATCAACAACAGCAATTAAAATAGTTTGGGCGTTATAATCTGTTTCCATAACAGCGCCAGCAGCATTAACGTTAGTAGCATCGGTTACGTCTGCAAGTGCTTCGATAAGATCAAGTTTGCTTTCATCTACATCCGTAAAGGCATTTGTTTTTATTCCATTAAGTTTAATAACGCCTGTGCCTTTTGATATAAAGTTTAGATCAACATTTGTATCTGCGCCGACTGAACGAATAATTGGTCCACTACCCGTTGCTTCGTTTTCAATTTGAATGTTATTAACTGCCGAAGGATCTTCTACGAAATCGAGCAGTAGGTTTGTTCCGTCACCTAATCCCTTGCCGTCAACATCAAGCTGTCCGCCAAGCTGTGGAGTATCATCTTCAACAACGTTTTGTAGAGCACTATCGGCTGTTGTTCCTTGTTCGGCCGTAGCAGTGGTCGTATCTACATAATTCTTCGTAGCAGCATCTTGATTAGCTGTTGGATCAACAACATTAACAATTTTGCTTGTGGAAACATCAATGTCTCCAGTGCCTTTTGTATCAAAGACAAGATCAACATTTGTATCTGCGCCAACAGAACGAATGACCGGTCCTGTTCCAGTTTCGGCATGTACCACTTCAACATTGTTTACTGCGGCTTCGCCGCCGGAAGCAAAAGCAAGGACAAGCTGAGACCCGCCGAAGCCAATACCAAATATACTAGCATTTAAATTGCCACCAAGTTGTGGAGAAAGATCTTCGACAACATTTTGTAAAGCAGTATCGGCTGTTGTTCCTTGTTCGGCCGTAGCAGTGGTCGTATCTACATAATTCTTCGTAGCAGCATCTTGATTAGCTGTTGGGTTAACAACATTAACAATTTTGTTTGTGGAAACATCAATATCACCAGTTCCTTTTGTATCAAGAACAAGATCAACATCTGTATCTGCGCCGATCGAACGAATGATCGGACCAAATCCAGTATTACTATTTGCAACCTCTATATTGTTTACTGCGAATTCGCCACCCGACGCAAAATCAAGAACTACTTCTCCATTAGTAGTCAAAGCAAAGATATCAACATCAAGATCTCCGCCAAGTTGTGGAGTATCATCTTCAACAATATTAAAAAGTCCTGTGCCAGGGATTGTAGTAAAGCTAAGATTTCCAGCGCCATCAGACGTTAGTGCCTGTCCTGATGTACCATCAATATTTGGCCATATTAGGCCGGCTAGGATTAAGCTCCCATCATTACCAGCCTCGGGAGCAGTTCCAGGAGTTATCAAAATATTTCCACCATCGCCTGCCCCATCTCCGCTTCCACTACCGATAGTTAAAGACCGACCAGAATTACCTGAAGAGACAGGCGCATCTGCAGAGGTAATAACAGCATTAGCAGTATCGATTCCAACTCGAACCTCTCCAATGCCTTTTGGTTCTAATAACAAATCTACATTTGTATCTGTGCCGGCAGCACGAATAATGGGACCTGATCCAGTCGCTTCATTTTCTATTTCAATATGATTAACAGCAGAAGCATCTTCTACAAAATCAAGTAGCAGATTTGTTCCGTCACCTAATCCCTTGCCATCAACATCAAGTTGTCCACCAAGTTGTGGGGTTATATCTTCGACAATGTTTTGTAGAGCACTATCGGCCAATGCGCCTTGTGCAGATGTAGCAGTGGTCGTATCTACATAATTCTTCGTAGCAGCATCAGCACTTGCCGTGGGAGACCCCAAGTTAACAATTTTGTTTGCTAGGGCGTCCAGTGCTCCTCCAAGTTGTGGAGTTAAATCTTCAACGACATTAAAAAGTCCGCCGCCACCACCAGCGCCAATCACACTCCAAGTTATTCCATCACTAAAAAATGGAGAAGGCGGCACATTGTCAGAAACATAAACAAGACTTCCCTCATGATCAACTGCTGGCGGTAGTCCGGCAAGAGTAAACGTTGCTAACCCCAAAGGACCAGTTAGTACAGAAGTGCCGTCAATATTAAATTTACGAGCTTGAAGCTCTCCTATTTCAATTTTGGCTATTGCAAAATTATCTCTTACTACTTGTACTGGCTGATCGATACCGCTTATTGGCCGTGTTTCATCGATATTTGATACCATTTAGAACTCCTCGATCTTTTTGTCCCTTTATTATTTATCAATATCAAACGTAGTTTATGGATCGATTACTATGTCAAATCCTCTATCAGCAAAATTTTCTTCATCATCTTTTGCCCTGATTGAAAAATGAAAATTTTGTGAGATAGTAACGCCAGCGTTGACTGTTCCAGAGATTTCGCCTGTAGAAATATTTAAGCTTAATCCACTAGGAAGACTACCACTTAATAATGTAAACGTAAGAGGGTTGGTAATAGGACTTTCTGCTGATAATAGTATAGGTGAAATAGAAGTTGTATCTACAAAAGTTCCTAGTAATCCAACAGTTGTAATCCACACTGGATTAGGCGTATCAGAATTGAATTTTATCCATCCAACATTATCTACACTATCTTCAAATAGATATCTGTCGACAGTTACTACCTGCCCTAAGAAACGAAGTCCGAGTCCTTTATTAATTTGTATTTCAACTCCAGCAATTTTATCAAATGTCGTTGCGTCACCATCAAAAATAGCTCGAATTATTTCACCTGAAACAAATCCTAATTCAATTAACGCAGTTCCTGAAAGCGTAATTGAACTATCAGTATAAGTCAGCGTGAGAACTAGACCTTCTAATAATTCTGTTCCTGTAAATTCAGTTCCGACTGTAACAGTTGCGGTAATACCAGGAATAGATGCTGTATTAATCTTATCAGCAACATCGCTTAGAGTGTCCGACATCGACAAATTAACAGTAACTCCATCAATAATTATTGTTAACGAGCTACTAATAACAACATCTATTTTATTCCCAGAAAATTCGCCAACATCAAATCTCGTTTCGCTTGACGAAAGTGTTATAACCGTTATGGTAATTTCATTTAATAATTCAATGATTCCTGCGCCCTTTCCCGGATCAACAAACGCAACTTCAAGAGCTGGAATATAGCCAATAATAGATTTGGGATCTCCTAAGATTTGTTCCGTCGTCATCCAGTCCGGTAGTTCTTCGCTATTAGCAAAGGCAGATAGCTCTGTTCTTAGATGAGAAAAGTTTTGAGAAACAAACTGTCCGCTCTGTCCTGGCGTAGTAGTAATGTCAAAATCTGATCCTTCTTGCGGATCAATTATTCTAAGATATATAACGTCATAAATAATATTATCGTTGATATTTCTGACAGAAGCCAAATACAATGTCACAAACAATGACTCAAATGTCAGCTGACTTGGAACACAGATGTCCTAT
>SDBV01013109.1_pt1 | contig 10580 bp, 6 predicted proteins | sample 2277081 | NCBI WGS metagenome assembly SDBV01 (sample SAMN10402039, study PRJNA504765) | marine sediment metagenome | isolation source: marine sediment core GS10_PC15, 223 cmbsf | place: Arctic Ocean: Southern Knipovich Ridge | collected 2010
GTTTGATCAGGATTGAATATCGATATGAAAGTGCAAAGTCGCGAAACAAAATCAGCGCTGTATTCATCAGGGCCAAATTTGTTTTCATCCTGATCCCCGCCGATCAGTTTGAGATGTTCGGGTTTAACGTTCTTCTTATCAGGAAGTCTTCCAAAGGAGGGACTGTAGTGGATCTGTAATGTGTTAACGTTCACTTCTTCTTTTAGCAAACTGTTTGCCAGGTCAAAAAAATTGCCTGGCGGACTGTGTTCTTTTTGCTGAAGTTTTGCGTAGTTGAAAATGGTTTCCGGACGAGTGGAGTTAATAGTGGTTAAGTACATACGGCTTTGTTATATACCTTAGTGTCGGGATCTTAATAAGGTAACCCATCAATTCATAGTTTCTTTGTGGGTGCAATTAACAACCTGATTATATTGTCATTGTTGGGTTTCGTAGTTATATGACAAAGGGATTCCCGGGTCAAGCCCGGGAATGACGCGTATAATTTAGGGATCTCCCGGTCAAGCCCGGGAATGACGCGGATAATAATTAGATATCCATGGATCTAACACTCGAGAACGACGCCCTTTTTAAAATAGCACAAAAAAGGAAAAGCCCGGGAATGACGTGTATAATTTAGGGATCTCCGGGCCAAACCCGTAGAGCCCATAGAGGTAGAGGACGTAAAATTATAAATTATTTATTAACTCTTTTAACCCTAACAGCATTCATTCCCTTCATTCCACGCTCAAGTTCAAAAGTGACCTTATCATTTTCCTGGATATCATCGATCAATCCATTGACGTGAACAAAATATTTTTCTTCTGTATCGAGTTCCTTAATGAAACCAAAGCCTTTTGAATCATTGAAAAATTCAACCCTGCCTTTGTGTATTGGGTCAACCTTCTCCTTTTCCCTTTTAGGAACGCCAATTTCAATACTTTTTGCACTGACTTTCTTTTTCTTAGTTGGATCCGGTGGCGTATCAGTAATATTTCCGAATTCATCGACATAGGCCATCATGTTCTCAAGACTTCCCCCTTCGGAGTTCGCCTTTCGTTCTTCTTTCCTGGCCTGTTTCTCCAACTTTTTCTTTAATCGTTTTTTTTCTTTTTCTTTCTTGTTATAAGTATCCTGCGATTTTGCCATCCATTTTCATTTAAATTTATAATATATTCCTAAAACTGCTTATGCCCAAAAGTTTTCGGTTCCTTCGCAAAGATAGGTTTCTATTTTTGTTTTGTCAAAACACTTCAAATTTTTAAACCCGGATTATGTATTGGAACTTCGTTATGAGGGCTGAAAGTGCAATAAAACAGGCATTTATGGAAACGAAGCATAGCACCGCTATGGTGAGTTGAGATAAGTGAGTATAACGATCTGTTTTGAAGTAGTTTCAGCACGGAATAGATTTTCTAATGCATATTTCGGGTTAAAACAAAGGGTATTTTCAGAGAAACCAGATGATTCAGGAAATTAATGACTAACTTTGCAGCTTATTCTTAGCAGACTTTTCGTCAAGGCAGTTTTTCCCGTTTACACGGGGCCCCTCTCTTTACTTTCTGATTCGGCTAAGTCAGTGGCTTAAAAAAAGTCGCTCCTCCCTGCCTGGTACGCTAAACTATTTTGTGCCAAAATTGCAGGATTAAATTATGAGACGCTCAGTAGCCCAGCGCAGTTAGTGATTTGTTTTCCAACATTATTTTAAACTATTCCTGATTCGGACCAGCGCATGGCCGTGATCAAAACAAAAAAGCAGGCTTTTTGACCTGCATAAAACATTTATATGCAATACACATCTTTTAAAAACAAACGTAGAAATAACTCAACACAGGCAGGCAGCAAGCCTTCCGGTGGTTATAGAAGTAACAGAAGACCTTCAAGGCAAGGCCAGGGCAGAAAGAAATCAACACTGGACCCATCTTTGTTAATAAAAAAAGCAGCCCATACCGAGGTAATGGATTACCAATCGAAAAGGCTCATCGAAAACTTACCAATCAAATCAAACCTTAAGGAATGCCTGATTAATAAGGGATTCAAACGGCCGACAGAGATCCAGGACAAAACACTGGAAGTACTTTTACAGGGCCGGGACCTCCTGGGAATAGCACAAACAGGTACCGGCAAAACCGGCGCATTTCTCATACCGATCATTGAGCAACTTCTTGAACATAAGAAGAGGTCCTTCGCATTGGTAGTAGTACCAACCAGAGAACTGGCAATCCAGGTGGAGGAAGAGTTTCGCAGCATGACCAGGGACCTGGGATTGTACAGCGCCTGTTTCATTGGGGGCACAAATCTTAACCGGGACCTGCAAACGCTGAGAAGATCCAGCCATGTGATCATTGGCACCCCTGGAAGATTACTTGACCTGGCAAACCGCAAAGCGCTTGATCTGAGACAGTTTAACACATTGGTTCTCGATGAGTTTGACCGCATGCTCGACATGGGATTTGTCCATGATGTAAAACGGATCCTGAGTGGTATGCATCGAAGAAATCATACCATGCTTTTCTCTGCCACCCTGGATAAAACCCAGGAAAACCTCATAGGCACAATTCTTCAAAACCCAGCAACTGTAAAAGTGAGCAATGGTAATAGTACGGGCGATCACATTGACCAGGATATCGTAAAGCCGGTTCCCGGAAAGGAAAAATTCGATGTGTTGTACGAGCTGATCATCGATGGTGATTTCAGGAAGGTTTTGCTGTTTGAAGAAACAAAACACAAGGCGAAAAGGTTGTGTGCCAAATTGAACAAAGCTGATATCCTGTCAGACCAGATACATGGTAATAAAAGTCAGAACGCCCGGCAAAATGCCCTTAACGCTTTTAAAAAAGGGAGCATTCGTGTGTTGGTGGCAACAGATGTGGCTGCACGGGGTATTGACGTTTCAGACATAAGCCATGTCATCAACTACCAGGTACCGATGACATTCGACAGTTACATACACCGTATCGGACGCACAGGCAGGGCCGGAAAGGCAGGAAAGGCCCTCACATTCGTGGACTAAGGTTGTTTGAAGGCTTGTATTCCTCATAACCAATGAAACAATAAATGGAGGTCTCCCGCCCTCCAGCATTTCATTCCGGACTGACAAAACTACCTTTCCGAACTTGCATTATGTTCGGCCAGGGGTCCTTTTTCCCAGCCGAAAAAGTGAAGTGATTGTCTCTAAAAAATGTTATACCAATCCCATTACTATTAATAATACCCTGAACATTCTGTATGAAAGAGGTGTGTACTCATGCATTCGTAGCTAATGATTGTGGAATATCTCGTGAATCATTCGTGAGTAGTTTGCTAATATAAATTGAATATATTATATTTATAACTATTTTTATTATAAACAGTTAGCTTAATACCTGATTATTTTTTAGATTATATCATTAAAATGCCTCAAAAACGTTCGCAGGGAAACTCCTGTAGAATTGAAACCAGGGTGTAGATACCGTTAATCTTATTCTGACGAGTGTTCAGAATGAAGTGTGAGATTCAAATGAAAAAATGAGGAAATATATTTTTTACTTCCTACTTTTAGTACCCTTGGTTGTGTGGGCTACGGCTACCACTATTATCTCCGGTGGTGACTGGAATGACCCTGTGATCTGGAGCGGCGGTAATATAGCGGATGATATCTCCAAAGATGCAGAAATGAATAATACTTTACTAGGGCCAGTCATAATCAGGAATCTTGATGACTATACAATTTCAGATTTGGTAATGAACAATGATAACACGCTGACGATAGACGCCGGAGGCTCCCTGACCATCGGTTCTTTTACTGACCCCCGGGATCTTACTGCTGGAAATGTAGCTGTAATAAACGTAAATGGAGACCTGGAAATTTGGGGAGACATGATTATTCTTAACGACTTAATTTTAAATGTTACCTTTCCCGGAACAGCAATTGTTCATGGCGACCTGGATATAGGACCTAATGCAACTGTTGATGTACAAGGTTTACTAACCATTGAAGGAAACTTATTGGGTGGAAATAATGCTAATGTTAATGTTGACGGGACATTGAATGTAAATGGTTACATTGATATAGGAAACAATTCAAACCTCACCGGAACAGGAACAGTAAATCTTGGAGAAGGATGTACCGGGCCGGCAAGTTTTTGTGACAGTGGTCCGCTATCAGGCGTAACTACTGCAGGGGCAGGCCCTGATGCTACAGTATGTTACAACACATCACACACGTTGGTCGGCGCCGCAACAAATGGCACCATATTATGGACCACAAGTGGAACGGGCACATTTGATGATGCGACACTGGAAGACCCAATCTATACTTTTTCCGCTGCCGATATCACAACTGGTACAGTCACCTTAACGATAACCGTAACCGGTACCCCACCGGCTGATGACGATGTAGTTTTGACTGTGGACCCGGAAGCTACTGCTGCTGCAGGTGCGGATGCAGCGGCCTGTTTGGTTACCCACCAGTTGGCCGCCTCGGCAACAAATGGCACTATATTATGGACCACATCAGGAGATGGCACCTTTAATGATGCGACTTTGGAAGATCCTGTTTATACCTCCGGAAGCGGAGATATTAGAGAAGGAACAGTCACCTTGACAATGACCGTAACGGGTAATTGTAATGCGGCATCCGATGATGTTGTATTAACCGATGAAATCGGCCCGGTGATCTCCGACTGTCCCGCGGATATTGTTGTAAGCATTAGTGGTTCCGGTTGCGAGGAAGCAGTAAACTGGACGGCCCCAACGGCTGAGGATAATTGCATTATAGTTGCCTTTACCAGTACCTCCAGTCCCGGTGACACTTTTCCAATGGGCAGCACCACGGTGACCTATACAGCCACTGATGCTTCAGGAAATTTCTCGACATGCAGCTTTAATGTGACGGTAGAGGATAGAATATCTCCTGAATTTGATTTTTGTCCTATGGAAGTGAACATTTCCGAGTTTGACCTGGATACCCAAAGTGCTGTGGTGTCATGGCAGACGCCGGTCGCGTCGGATAATTGTGGTTTTGCAACAATCGGAAGTAGTCACAATTCCGGTGATAGTTTTCCCCGGGGGTTAACCAGGGTGATCTACATAGCAACCGATGAATCTGGCAATGAAACAACTTGTGAGTTTGAAATAAACATTAAAGGAAATTCATTTCCAATTGCCTCCCCTGTATCAGTAGATGCTTTTGCCGGGGAGCCGGAAGAAATATGTCTGGAGGTAATAGATCCCGACGGAGATAATCTTTTCATAAAAGAAATCAATTATAGTACGCTGAATGGAAAAATTGACCATACAGATGAGAGTGGCCTTTGCCTCATTTACATCCCATTTGATAAATTTGAAGGCGAAGATATTTTCAATGTAAAAGTTTGTGATGACGGCTCTCCGGTAGCCTGCATCGATGTGGAAGTCAAGGTACAGGTAACTATCAATTTGACTTTAACTATTTACAAGGCTTTTACCCCGGATGGCGATAACATCAATGACCTTTGGACCATTGAAAATATTGATAACCACCCCGACAACCAGGTGATGGTCTTCGATCGTTGGGGAGGACTGATTTTCAGTGCCAGAGGCTACAACAACGAAAATGTAGTTTGGGATGGGCGCTCTAATCAAAGCGGCCAGGGCCCGGCGCCATCCGGAACATACTTTTATAAAATAGATCTGGGGGATGGATACCCTACTCAAAAGGGCTTTGTTGAATTGATCCAATGAAGGGACAGCGTAATGAAAATTACTGCACTTCAATGCTTTGTGATGTACCTGGGATTATATCTATTTCCTATTTTAACAAAGCGTGAGGTTACCCACCTGCTTTCATAATCCTGCAATCGTTAGTGAATCGGTTACAAACAGTACCTGAATAGGTATTAGTTAGTTATGTAATAGTTATTGTTTTAAGTACATTATTATTTAATTAAAATTTTATAATTTAAATTAAATTTATTATATTTAAGAAGTCTATTACTTGATTATTTTTTAAACTACCCAATTTAGGCTATATTTTTTGGACTTTATTTTTTAAACTTTCTAATTTTTACCATTCATAATTTGTCTTTAAAAATGGATTAAACACTACTAGAATTTGAAATTATTAGTTGGTCTCTTTCTTTTATTATCCCACGTTGTTTTGGCGCAGAACTGGAAAGGTCATAAATTGAGTTTATTATTGGGCCTTTCTTTGATTTTTTTGTGTTTTCAAGCCAATGGGCAAACTACATATACGGCAATTGGCTCTGGAAATTGGAACACGGCAGGAACATGGGATGCCAATGGAATTCCTCCAACGACTTTACCGAGCACCGACTTTATATTTATTAGTTGTGGTACATGCACAATATCAAATGATACCGGGGGTGCTATTGTTATTGACGGCTCACTTACAGTAGGAGCCTATACAACCCTGGATATGGAGGACCAGGATTTGACAATTGGCTTTAGTGCCAATACTGCGACACTTACTATTGATCAAGATGGGAATCTTGAAGATGTCAATTTTTTAAAAGCCAAAAGGGATATTTCACCAGACGGAGATGTAGGAAATGGGCCCTTTATTAACAATTCCGGAACCATCACAGCCGTAAGAATTCCTAATATCGGACAAAATATGGGTGGAGGAAAACTTACCAATACAAGTACGGGGGTCATAACTATAACAGGAGGGAAAATGCATGTAGATGGCATAATAGATAATGCGGGAACAATAAGTGTGACTGGAAACATCGATCTCCATGGTGCGATAGTTACAGGAGGAGGAAATTTTAATGTTACCGGTGAAATTAAAATGCATAAGGGAGCTGGAGCTGGTGGAGCAACCCAGGGAGGGCCTGTCTCTGTACTAAGCCAGGCATTTGGTGATGGTGCAGGATGCAGCAGCGCTGATAGTGCTACTCCTTTATATTCAATTGATGGCAGCACCTATACGTACCAGGAATTATTAGATGCATTTGGAGCAACCGACGGGACGCATTTCTCGGTGGATGCCGATAATGTTAGTTCCTGTGGTGAAGCACCATTAGCCTGTGATCCGGAAGCTACGGCGGCCGCAGGTACCGACGCACTTATCTGTTATAATGCTACACACACTTTGGCAGCCACGGCAACGAATGGCTCCATATTATGGAGCACCTCGGGAGATGGAACCTTTACCAATGCTACATTAGAAGATCCTGTGTACACCCCGGGAAGTGTGGATATCAGCGCTGGCACGGTTACCTTGACGATGACCGTAACGGGGAGTTGCGATGTTTCTTCAGACGATATGGTATTGACCATTGATCCTGAAGTTACTGCATCGGCAGGCACCGATGCACAGATATGTTACAACGCTACGCACTCACTAGCAGCAACGGCAACGAATGGCACCATATTATGGACAACTACCGGAGACGGAACATTTGATGACGCTACGGCAGAAGATCCCGTCTATACCTTTGGAAGTGGAGATATCTCTGCAGGCTTAGTCACTTTAACAATGATAGTAACGGGTAATTGTAATATAGCACCTGACAACGTGGTATTGACCATCGATCCGGCAGCTGCTGCACTGGCAGGCTCCAGTACGCTGGTCTGTTTTAACACACCCTACTCACTGGCCGCCACGGCAACGAATGGCTCCATTTTATGGACCTCTTCAGGGGATGGCACCTTTGATGATGTAACACTGGAAGATCCTGTTTATACCTTTGGAAGCGGAGATATTTCTGGAGGCATAATCACCTTAACAATGACAGTAACGGGTAACTGTAACATAGCGTCTGACAATATGGTATTGACCATTGATCCGGAGGCTACTGCACAGGCAGGTGCCGATGCGCTTGTATGCTACAACGCACCTCACCTTTTGGAGGCCATGGCAGCAAATGGCACCATATTATGGTCCACATCAGGAGATGGCACTTTTAATAATGCTACGCTGGAAGATCCTGTCTATTCCTTTGGAAGTGGAGATGTCTCTGCAGCCATAGTCATTTTAACAATGACCGTAACGGGTAACTGCGATACAACAACAGATGATGTTATATTGTTTGGGGATACTGAGGCCAGCGCAAAAGCAGGTGCCGATGCGATTGTATGCTATAATACACCTTACCTTTTGGAGGCCACGGCAGCAAATGGCACCATATTATGGTCTTCATCAGGAGATGGCACTTTTAATAATGCTACGCTGGAAGATCCAGTCTATTCCTTTGGAAGTGGAGATGTCTCAGCAGGCATCGTCATTTTAACAATGGCCGTCACGGGCAACTGTAATATAGCACCAGACTATGTGGTATTGATCAATGATATCGAACCTGTCATCACCAACTGTCCTTCAGATATTGTCGTGCTTGTGAGCGGTACCGGCTGCGATGAAGCAGGAACCTGGACAGCCCCAATGGCTGCAGATAATTGCAGTATAGCTGCCCTTACCAGTACCCATAATCCGGGGGACATATTTCCCATGGGAACAACAATGGTAACCTATATAGCCTTAGATGCTTCAGGTAATTTCTCGACATGCAGCTTCAATGTGACGGTAGAAGACAGCATATCTCCCCTATTTGAGATTTGTCCTGACGAAGTTAGCATATCCGAATTTGATCTAGATACCCAAAGCGCTGCGGTTACTTGGCAAACGCCGGTCGCATCCGATAATTGTGGTTTAGTAACAATCAGCAGCAATTACAATTCGGGAGACAGTTTTCCCCGGGGGGTGACTAAAGTGATTTACACAGCAATTGATGAATCTGGTAATGAAGCAACTTGCGAGTTTGAGATAGACATTATAGGAAATTCGTTTCCAATTGCCTCTCCTGTATCAGAAGATGCTTATTCCGGAGAACCGGAAGAAATATGCCTGGATGTAATTGATCCGGATGGAGACGATGTATTTATAACAGAAATCAATTATAGCATGCTGAATGGAAAAATTGATCGTACAGATGAGAGTGGCCTTTGTCTCAATTACACCCCATTTGACCATTTTGTAGGCGACGATATTTTTTCTGTTAAGGTTTGTGATGACGGGACGCCAGTAGCCTGTATTGATGTAGAAGTTCGGGTACAGGTAACTATCAATTTGACTTTGACCATTTATAAGGCTTTTACTCCGGATGGAGATAACATCAATGACGTTTGGACCATTGAAAATATTGACAACCACCCGGACAACCAGGTGATAATCTTTGATCGTTGGGGAGGACTGATTTTCAGTGCCAGGGGCTACAACAACGAAAATGTAGTTTGGGATGGGCGCTCTAATCAAAGCGGCCAGGGCCCGGTGCCATCAGGAACATATTTCTATAAAATAGAATTGGGGAATGGATACCCTGTTCAAAAAGGCTTTGTTGAATTGATACAATGAGATGAAAAGAGGTATTAACCTATTGGTTATTACAAAAAGTCATTATACTTCTTTGTGGGTTAAGAATGACAAGTATTAAAGTCTTCGATGCAGTTATTCAATATTTTTTCCTGTTTATTTTCCAGTCGATGCTGTAAAAAATATCAACACCCTCAAGGGATGATTTTGACCATTTTTTTTTAACCCGGAATTGTCATTAGAAATTTACTGCGCAGCCTAATTTTCTGCAATTCAGGCACTTGCTCGAATTTCGATGCTCATCATAATGATACTATGCCTCCGCTTCGAAATCCTGTGCGAATACCTGGCTCACACCAACTTAGACCGCTCGCTACAAAGTCCAATGACAATTTCGGGTTTAAGTGGCGGGTTATTTGCCATTCTCTATCAGATTTCTTATTTTTTAGGAATGAAGGACTTTCTGCTAAATAGAATTGATGAGTGGGTAAATGAATTACATTCAGGAAGCACCCATGATAAGGAACGCGCCGATCTTCTTATGGAATTGAAGACCGAGTTGCAAAAGGAGTCTGAATCGCTGGATCGATTAAGTAAGAGGGTAATTACCCTTGAGGAAGAGTTGTTAAGAAGACTGCATGTTAAGGTAGGTGATTATGCTGTTGCAACAATCGATGGTGAGGAAAGAATTGGACAGATTTCCGAGATACATACGGTTGCCCTTTCGCCGGGTATCGTTTTAATCGCTTTATCTCCTCACTTTTACCCTGAATACCTCGTAGATATTGATAAGCTTCGGAAACCGTTACCAGAAGAAATCCGGAATTTTGAAACTAACCGGCTGAGTATTGAAGAGGATATCAAACGTAAAGAGGAAATTGATAATGATTAGAATTAAAATTAGAATGGGTTGGCCTTTCAATGGGAGATGATGATCAAGGAAAATTGTGAGCATAAAATAAATAAAACGGATCTTTTTTGGACAATATGAAATATTCAGATGAAGTAATAAACAACAATATTTTAATGCTCAGGTTATCCGGTGATTTAATTGGTGAGGATAACGGTGCAAGTATTCTCGAACTCGCCACAGAATACCTCAACAAAAATATGCGACACTGTATTGTAGATATTTCAGAGATCAGGTACATTAACAGCAGTGGGATTGGTGTATTAATAACCATACTAATTCTACTTTACGAAGTTGAAAACACTAAAAAAATACTGCAAAAATATTTTATAATGTCCTGTTACATAGTAAATTAGGATTGTAAAAATCATTGTATAACGACCGATTGAATTTAATCAT
>SDBV01013110.1_pt1 | contig 10580 bp, 11 predicted proteins | sample 2277081 | NCBI WGS metagenome assembly SDBV01 (sample SAMN10402039, study PRJNA504765) | marine sediment metagenome | isolation source: marine sediment core GS10_PC15, 223 cmbsf | place: Arctic Ocean: Southern Knipovich Ridge | collected 2010
GGCAAGGCCGGAGTCACTTATTACTTCCGCACCCTGGTCGTCGATAACGCCCACAATTATGACTGGTCGAAGACGTACAAGACGATAGTCCCCTTCAATGAAGGCATCTATAAATCGAGAACGGGCTTCAACGGCTACACCAAGGATGGCAAATCTCAGAATCACCTAACATCGGCGAGATACTCGTACGGCGCCGGCCATACGCTGAGATACAAGCTCTACAGCAACAACGGAATCGGCCTGGTCGTCACTAAAGGCCCCAACATGGGCCGGGCCCAGATCTACGTTGACGGTCAATACATCACCACTGTGGACGCGCACAAATCAACAACCAAAGCCAGGCAGCTTATTTTCTACAAAGGTTTCTCCGCTAAAGGCACGCACTGGATAAAAGTGGTAAATCTCGGGACGCCCGGGCGGGCCAAGTTCGAGATCGATGCCGTGGTGGTCGGACGGTAGGCTGGGCCCTTGGGCCCTATTTCCGACGATGATGACGACCCAACAAGAAGCCGCTGACACCGCCGGCCACTAGGGCGATCGTTCCAAATACCACATAGATTACCGTCTTCGAACCGGGGTCTGCTTCGGCCCCGCCTGCCTCCACCATCCGGACGTCTCCGGTTTCCGTGCTTTCAACGATCGAGTCTACTTCGGCGCCCGACGCGACAAGAGTAAAGGCAAAAACGCCAATAGCCGCGAGCAAAATGATCGCTAAGGTCTTCATGCGCAAGCTTCCTATCCGGGGCCGTTTTCCCGCTATAGCGCTACCTTGGTCGTCTTGAATTTCTTCGGAGACAAGTCAAGCTTGGCGATCAGATCCTCTATGCAACGACAATCCATCGCCCGGCATGCTTCGGCGGCGATGGTTGCTGCTGCGGCTGCATCGTCCCGGGGGTCGTGGTGCTTCAACTCGAGACCGAGATGGCGCGAGACAGTATTGAGCCGGTGGTTGACCAGGTCCGGCCAGACGGTTTTGGCTATCGAAACAGTGCACGTGTATTTGAAAGGCGTGCTAACCAGCCCATATACATCCAGGGTGTTCCGCAAGACACTCATATCAAAACCGGCATTATGAGCCACGACCACCCTTCCATCCAAGTATTTTTGCAATACCGGCCAGATATCGATAAACTCCGGCGCACCCATCACATCTTTGGGACTTATCCCATGAATACCCATATTAAAGGGAACGAACCGCATTTCAGGCGGCCTGATGAGCCAGGCCCGGCTGTGTACGACCCGACCGCCTTCCGCCACTGCAATGCCTAGAGCACACGCACTGGCCCGCTGCTCGTTGGCGGTCTCGAAGTCGATGGCAATGTAGTCTCCGCCCTCGTATCCGCCGTCCTCTTCCATCGATCGCAAAGAGTCGTCGGAGAACCAAGAGCGCAACTCGGCAAAGTCCTTTGTTATGGCCATATAATCCGTTTCATAAATTAGCGTTCTTTAGGATTATATTGGATAAGGCCGGTAACTAGAAAGGCCCGATGGTCTCAACGAGACCGACTACTACCCCGCCAAGAATAGTGATCGTGACCACTATCATGGCCCCGACGAAAGCTGCCAAGAGAGAATACTCCATGGCGACCGCTCCCCGTTCACCGAAGACCCGGCCAAGAAAGACTTCCAAATACCTTTGTGACATTTCATCGCCCCTAACGACTGCGTGCCCTGTGTTGAGATAGTTGTCCATCGACAGCAGCTTGGTTTGTCTTAATAAGCAGGCGCTCTAGCCAGCGACACTCGTTAACTTTTTGGACTTCGGATCACCACTTTGATGCTACATTTTCGCCCTTACAGCCACAAGATGCCCCTCATGCATTTCTTGAAGTACAACTAATTCCACTTCGCCTTTATGCAGGACAACCGATACATTGTTAAAGGAAGTGCTTACCGGCTCATTGTATAATAAGCTCTTAACATGACCAAGGTTCTCAACATCAGTCTCATCAGTCCACGTTGGCTCACCAATAACCTCTTGTACCTCGCCCTCTGTCATGCCGACCCTTACCTGATCATAAATACGATTTAGAGATTGAGGGTCATATTCATCTTTCTCACTATTCGGTACACGCGATTCCTCGTCGCCCTGGTGCTGTTCTTGCTGCTGCAAATCAGACGAGCTGGCATTGCGCGCGCCGACAACTCCGGCAATTATGGCGATCATACAGAACGCAATCAGGATCCTTCCCCACCACTTCTTGTACTGGTAGGTCTTTTGGCTATTAGAATCGATTATCTGCACTTCTCCACCCCGATGTAATGGTATTTTGCCCCGTATTTACCCAGGTTGACCTGATAAGAAGACGAGCGGAAGCGGGCAGTTATATGGGTTGTTTGACTTTGGCACGCAAGGGACTGGAGCTCATCCAGATTCCAGCTATAGCCCCAACCACTCCATGAGAGCGCAGAGGTTCATTTATGGGTGTCAATGTAAGCGGGTCAATTCCCGCTCCATCGCTTGCAAGCGTTTGGTATACTTACAGCGATGATTTCCGCATCAACCTGAGAATCCGGAGAGGAGGCAGCATATCAGCGATTCTAAGAACAAAGAGCAAGGCAGAGTGGTCGACATGGGCGTGGCGATTTTAGAGGCTTTGACTGAAGTTACAGACGAGCTTGGCCAACTGCAAGATGAAATTGCCAAAGAAGCACATTTGAAACCGATGGGTGAAAAGCTAAGCTTGACCAAAAGAAAGGTTGAAGCCGTACTGTTGAGGCTTGAAATGATCGGTCAAAGTCTCTCGTATCGCTGACACCATTATCTAGCCGTGTTTCAGCTTTTCTCAAGGCGTGTGTGCGTTGCCCTACACATACCTCTTTCCCCTGCTAGTTAACAGTAGGCCGGGGGGCTTGAACCCCCACGAGCTTATGCTCAACGGACTTTAAGTTAGATTGTGGGCTTTGTACGGCTTTGCACGATTCCCCCCCCCCACCTTAGCCTCTACCTGCAACAATAAAGGCTATCCCTAGAAGCATGCAAAGCCATACAACACCGGGATAGGCTACTGATGTTAGAAGATTCAAGAATCTTGACGCCTGCCTGCAATATTACATAGAGTACTTAGAGAAGATGTGTATCTATGCTTGATAAGCGCACCGCTCTGGCTCTAGCCTTGGGAATAGTAGCTGGTCTAATTGGCTTAGTTGGGACAGCAATCATCAGCGACCTATGGTTGTCGTCTGCGCGTCTCGCCGTGACAACTTCACCGGCTGTGATCGCGCAGTTTCTCCTACCGTTCTTCGTTCCCGGAATCGCCGCGAGTGTGACCACTCACGTTCTTCTGCTTAGAACCGGTTTGGCCCCCCGGTTTACATGGCTCATGTTGACGACGATTTTCATAGCCGCAAACTTCCTGGTGTGGATAATTTTCTACATAGTTGGGGGAATCGTCGTCCATCTTCGAGTACTCCTTCAGACAGTCCAACCCGTAGCCACCTTTGGGCTATGGTTCCTCCTGGCGACTCTTGGCTTGCGAAAAGCGCTCGCCCATCCCGATGAGGGTGTTTTGACTAAGAAAACGGACGCGATTTTGATTCGCACAGCGACAGGCATGAATCTTATGGGATTTATGATGATTGGCCCCTTTACGCCCTTTACTTTCTTAATTGGCTTACCCGCCGGAGTGTTCGTAATTGTCTACGCAAGCTGGAAAACCTTGAGTCTGCCCAGTAAAGTGCCAGAGCGCTTGAGTACTGGGCTTTTAACCATCGCAAATGCCTTTATTTTGTACCTGAGCCTCCGCATGATCTAAGTCAGCCTGAGCGGAAAACAACTGTCAGCCGTCCCTCAAAACCCATTAACAATAGCCTGCTTTTTCTTCTTGGTCGGCACCGTATAACAACTCAATGTCGTGCTGATATCCGAATGTCCGAGCTGCTCCTGAAGACAAGCCAGATTGTTACGAAGACGTATGAATTCACCGGCATTGCTACGCTTGAGGCGAGCGGTTGTCAAATAATGGGTTGAGATGAATACTTGATAGTCAACTCAATTAGCGCGACCAATGGTGGTTCAATAAGTTCAAAGGCCTCTATGCCAAGCGTCATGACTGCACCTATGATGACACCCGCAATCATTGATGCCAGGACGGCGTACTCGGCAGAGGTTGCACCATATTTTCTGTGGAGAGTTTTTTGTGAGAGCTTAAGCATTTTCAGGCATTTCAATCATTTGATTCCTTGATTCCTAGCAAAGGTATTTCCTAGTACAAGCGATTTCAAACCAAAGAACAGCAAAGCCCCTGTTGGCGCAATGCTAAGGGACCTGGAGTTGGAGTTGGAGTTGACCCGCTTTCGTTGACACCCTGAGATGAGACACAATAGGTGTCTTGAGAAGGGAGTCAACATGGCAAAGGGAGTTCCATTCCCGCCAGAATTCCGAACGGAAGCGGTAAGACTTCATCAGATGAGCGGGCGGACCGTGAGAGCGACGGTATAACCTTGAAGGTCTACGCTCACTGCCTAGAGAGTTCCGAGGCGGGCATTCAGGATACGCTCAACTGAATATTCGATCAGCCTGTTAGAAGTTTGTTAGAAGATTCGAAAAATGACAGCACTTCAAAATCCATTGAATTGCCTATATCCCCTGTTCTTCCATAGTAGGCCGGGGGGGACTTGAACCCCCACGAGCTTACGCTCAACGGATTTTAAGTCCGTTGTGTCTGCCGATTCCACCACCGGCCCCGGTGTGAATAACCTGCTAACCTCTGTCTTTTATTGAATCGCCAGCCGTTGATAGTGACGCTTCTGCTAACAGACAGCTAACAGTATTATAAAAAGCAGCGCCAATCCTGGCGCCAGCGCCTATTCTAGCATCAGGCAGCATATGGCTGTAAACCCTTAAAGTGATATCTATTGAGCCATGCCCTAACTGCTCGCTAATAAACGCGATTTCCTTGGCCCCTAAGTATAGGTATGTCTTAAATAATGTGGCGTCACATTCTCGATACCAGCATCCATGATTGCCCTTTTCCAAGGGCCGTGCAAAAACTTTGTCCAATCTATCGGCTGGTCATCCTTACTGAAAACCAGCTCATTATCTCTTCCACTGCCCCGATCTTTCCATTGCGCCAAATAATGGAAGCAATGAGATTGACACCGCTAAAAGCGATTAAGGCTTATTACAAGAATTGTGTCTGTGGCACTCGCTATGTCCACGACTGTGGGGGTGAAGATAATTGTGCGCTTTTCCTCTTATGGGAAAGGCAATAATCCCGCGAGGAGGGGCATAGGTGGCCCTGCGGCCAAAATGGAGGCCAAAGCAGTGCGTTGAGTAACGGTTTCATTGATGTCTGGATGAGACTTGGGCCTGAGGAATGTGGAGAGAGTGTCTAGCAGGCTAGGCGGAGGTTGTCAGCGGCGGAATTTCACGAGAAGGCAGGGGGAATTCTCCTTGAACACTTCGCCGACAACATATACATTGTTGGCCGAATCCGCAGCGGCGCCAGAAGCAGAACCATTGGCAAAGTCACGAGTCCATCGGCGATTGCCGCCTGAATCATATTTCCGGATAAAGGCCTTGCCATCATTGCCCATTCCGACTATGTAGATGTTTCTTTCTCTATCGACCGTTACATCCAAGGCCATATGTGAATCCCACGGCCTTGTCCAGAGCCGCCTGCCTTTGTGCGTGTACTTCACGGTGAAAGTACCTCCAAATATACTAGTGCCAACAATTGTAACTTCACCAACCCTATCGACGGCAATGCGACTCAGCGCAGCAAAATATGGTTTTAGGCGGCTGACACGACGCGTCCAATATACGCCACCTCGTGGGCTAAACTTTCTAAGGAAAAGACCGTCGTTTGCTCGAGATTCCGAGTGGTCGATTCCAGCAACATAAACACCTCCGCCAGGGCCAATTGCGACATCAAAAGCGTTGGTGCTGCTCTCGAAATTATTCAGGCTAAATTGACGCGTCCAGTAGATTTTACCAGCCGGATTGTACTTTCTAATAAAGGCATCGCCGGGTCGGCTCGACCTGGACATGTTGGGTAATGCCCCGTAGGCATTCCCAGCAACATAGACGTTTCCGCCAGGGCCGACATCAACTCCCGATATGTGAGCGAATGGGTCCTTAGGGAACTGGCGTGTCCAGTGATGCCCTCCTTTGGGGCCATATTTGCTAACAAACGAACGAGGTGGATTAGAATCTTCGTAAGTTTCGCCGACAACATAAATGTATCCATCTGAGTCAACCGCTATATCCCGGGTTATCGTTTCAATTACCGGGAAGTTGAGTTGCCGATTCCAAAGCTCTTGTCCGCCACCACTGAATTTGCGAATAAATGCAGGGCCACCTTCGATTCCCCCGACAACAATTACATTGCCGTTTCTATCAGTGGCCACACGCTGCGGAGCCACTCCCATCTCGCTGAAAGACTCTCGCCACACAATCTCATTAACAGCCGCCAACGCGGGCGTGAATAGGAGGGCGACCATGATGGCCGCTATTGAGAGGATGAATAATGTTCGTTTAAGGGACAGATGCATAATCAAGAACCTAGTCGCTCGCTAATATAAACAGTATCAAGCGCTTTGTTGATAAAGTAAATCCCTGGGTTGGGGGACAAATGGGGCTAGTCAAAGGGCATAGGTCGCGAAAGTGGCCCCGCGTTTAAAATAGAGTCAGAAAACGTGTGTTGAGTAAGAGCTTCGTAGGCGTATGGATTGGGTTAAGGCCTGAGAAATGTGGAGCAGGTGTATAGCGGGCTAGACCGGGTAGTCACCGACGGAACTTGGCGAGAAAAGAGGGATAGGGATCCTCTTTGAATGCTACTCCAGTCACGTAGAGATTATTTGCCGAATCCGCTGCGGCATCAGTGGGCCAGCCGCTGACAAAGTGGCGGGTCCATCGCAAAGAGCCGTCCGGGCTGTATTTTCTGGCATAGACTGTGCCTATAGTATTTTTTTGCCCGATGACATATATGTTCCTATCTCTATCGACTGTCACTCCCATGGGCGGCATATGTCCCTCGAGCTGCCTCGTCCAAAGCCGTTTACCTTTGTGCGAATACTTGACGGCAAACGGGTGCATCATGTCTCTACCAATGATTGTAACCGCACCGATCTTATCGACAGCAATACTACCCTCGCTAGCATAATAAGGTTCACGGCGGCTGACCCGACGCGTCCAATAGATGCCCCCCCGAGGGCTATACTTTCTAAGGAAAAGACCGTCTCTCGTTCGAAAAGAGCCTAATTCGTCAAATCCAACAACATATACCCCTCCGCCAGGGCCAACTGAAACATCGAAAGCGCGGGTCCCATCCTTGAAATCATTTATACTGAATTGACGCGTCCAGTGAATTTTGCCATCTGGGTTGTATTTTCTGATGAAAGCGTCGGAGCCCCTGCTTGATGACCTAGCCATATTGGGCAACTTGCCCCAAGCCCACCCAACGACGTATATGTTGCCACCAGGGCCAACAGCAACTCCAGTTATCTGCGCATTTGGATTTTCAGGAAACCCTCGCCACCAATGATGACCACCTTTTGGTCCGTATTTGCTGATATAAGCGGATCGTTCAGAGCCACTAATACGACCAACGACATAGATATAGCCGTCTTTATCAACGGCCAAATCTTGTACAGATGTATAAGCTCCTAACGACGCGTCAACGCGCCAGAGCTCCCTACCGCCTCCACTATGCTTGATGACAGATGTATAACCATCGACAGTATTATCGGCAACAATCACGTTGCCGTTTCCGTCAACGGCCACTCGCGCCGCGAATCCCGTTTCATTGAAAAATTGTCTCCAGACAATCTCGTTGATGGCTGCCCGGACAGGAGTGAATGTTGCGACGAGTATCACAGTCGCCAACAAGAGGATTAACGATGTTCGTTTAAGGGACAGATGCATAATCAAGAACCTAGTCGCTCGCTAATATCAACAGTATCAAGCGCTTTGTTGATAAAGTAAATCCCTCGCTTGGGGGACAAATGGGGCTAGCCAAAGGTCACAGGTCGCAAGGGTGGGCCAGGAGCGTAAGGGGGGTTCCTGGCAGGCTAGACGGAGACCGTCAGCGGCGGAACTTGACGAGGAATGATTGGGCGGAATCCCCCCTGCCCGCTGTTCCAGCTACATAGAGATTGTTTGCAGCATCAGCCGCCACACTTGAGTAGTAGCCGTCGTTGGCTATGTCGCGAGTCCACATATGGTTGCCATTCGCCTGATATTTGCGGGAAAAGACTTTTCCACCTCTAACCCGCCGTCCGACGACATATATATTCCTGTCGCTATCAACCGCCAAAGATGTGGGGAAAAGCCCAGGCGACAGTCTTGTCCACATCCGCTTACCCTTGTGGGTGTACTTGATGGCGACTGCCTCTGTGCCATTGCGACTGTCGCTGTATGCTTCCGCCACAATCGTCACCTCGCCACGTCTATCAACAACGACATCGGCATCAAAAGCTAAATATGGCTCGTTTCGCCGAACACTCTCTGTCCAGTAGATGCCCCCTCGGGGACTATATTTTCTGAGGAACAGCCCTCCGTTAGGCCTAAGCTTGTTGCCTGAATAGGCTGAATAGTCATAACCGACGACATAAATACCACCGCCAGGGCCGACAGCAACGTCGTAAACTTCTGCACGGTCTGTGAAATCGCTGAGGCTGATGAGCCGTGTCCAATAAATCTTGCCATCTGGATTATATTTTCGGATGAAAGGGTCGGGCCAATCGCTCCCCGGGGGCATGTTGGGCAGCTCTCCAAATGCAGTGCCGACAACGTAGATGTTTCCACCCGGGCCGACATCAACTTTCTCGATGTAGGCTTTCTCAATTCTCTTTGTCCAATGGTGGCCGCCTCTTGGGCCGTACTTGCTAATGAAAGCTTTTGGCCTTGGCTCTAACCCGAAGGTGAAGCCGACCACATAGATATAGCCGTCGGAGTCAATCGCAACATCCTTCACGCCTGACTCGCTCCCGGTTACACCGACTTGACGAGTCCAGAGCACCCGGCCTCCTCCACTCATTTTGGTGATGATAGGAGAATCAATTAGCGGAGACCGAACTGTAATGACATTGCCGTTCTCATCGACAGCGACGGGCAACTCGAGAACCGTCCAAGCGGAGAACTTCCTCCAGACGATCTCATTAACAGCCGCCAGCGCGGGCGTGAATAGGAGGGCGACCATGATGGTCGCTATTGAGAGGATGAATAATATTCGTTTAAGGGATAGACGCATAATCAAGAACCTAGTCGCTCGCTAATATATACAGTATCAAGCGCTTTGTTGATAAAGTAAATCCCTCGCTTGAGGGAGATAACTGGGGGCCAGGAAGGGCGTAGGCCATAAAGGTGGTCATGCGTCCAAAATAGGGGCTGAAACTGTGCGTTGAGAAGGGGTTTCTATGAAATCTATGTCCTTATAAACAAAGAAAGGAGAGAGTGTTTTTGCACAGTCCGGTTGGACCCTGGAACTTGGAGAGAAAAGACGCGGGATTCTCCCCGTATTTTAGCCCAGTCACATAGAGATTGTTGTCTGAATCCGCAGCGACACCGGTAGCAGCACCATTGGCAAAGTAGCGAGTTCGCAGACGAATACCGCCGGGGCTATACATGCGAATATAGGCCCTATCGTCACTCTTGTAACCAACCACGTAGACATTTCTATCGCTATCAACTGTGACACCCGAAGTTGTATGTCTACTCCATATCCTGGTCCAAAGTCGTTCACCCTTACGCGTGTACTTGATGGCACCGGAATATTGTTCCGCATAGCTTGTCGTAATCACGATCTCGCCTGCTCTATCAACAGCGATACCGCTGACATAATCCCAATCCACGCGGCTGTGAACATGGCGTGTCCAATAGACACCGCCACGAGGACTGTACTTTCTAAGGAATAGACCATCACTTCTGCGAGAGCGTACGTCGTCCTGCCCAACGACGTACACTCCACCGCCAGGGCCAACAGCGACACCGAAAGCTATTGTTGCGCTCTTGAAATCATTTACGCTGAATTGGCGTGTCCAGTAGATTTTGCCCTCTGGATTGTATTTTCTAATAAACGCATTAATGTTTGGACTCGACCGAGGCATGTTTGGCATGGACCCGTGGATATTCCCAATGATGTAGATATTTCCGCCAGGTCCGACATCAACCCCAGCTATGCGACCAAAGATGCCCTTGGAAAGCGGCCGGGTCCAGTGATGCCCTCCTTTTGGACCATATTTGGCTATGAAGGGGTACGGTCCGTCCGTCCGCTCTCCAACGACGTAGATGTAGCCATCTGAGTCGACCGCAACATCCCACAGCGCTGCTTCATCACCAGACACGTTGACTTCGCGATACCAGAGTGCCCGACCGCCGCCGCTCAGTTTACGAATAAAGGCAGGCCCATCTTGCGTTTTTCCGACAATAATTACGTTTCCGTTGTCATCAACGGCGGGAAAACTCGGGTACCGTTGCGAGTCGTCTGCGAAAAACTTCTTCCAGACGATTTCGTTGACGGCTGCCAAGACAGGGGTGAAAGTTATGCCGACCATCAAGGCCGCCATCGATAGGATGAACATTGTTCGCTTGAGATATCTACGCATAATCAAGAACCTAGTCGCTCGCTAATATAAAC
>SDBV01013111.1_pt1 | contig 10578 bp, 18 predicted proteins | sample 2277081 | NCBI WGS metagenome assembly SDBV01 (sample SAMN10402039, study PRJNA504765) | marine sediment metagenome | isolation source: marine sediment core GS10_PC15, 223 cmbsf | place: Arctic Ocean: Southern Knipovich Ridge | collected 2010
GTTTGAGGCAGAGTACAAAGGCCAATACGAATGGGAATATGAGCAAGAAGGGCCAAAAGACTGGGTGGTAAATATAAAAAAGGTTTGAAGAGATGGTTTGCGAGGCATGGTTTAGGCTTTAAAAGAAGAAGCGGAGGAGGGAAAGCTTATGCTAGAATAAGCACTAAACTGTAATTATTTTATTGTTGATATTATAATTAGGAAGAGTTATCATGGCAGACAAATTAGACCCAATCGTTGAGTTCAGGGAAGACCATCGAAAAGTATTAAGCGAACAGGTTCTCCCAACAGAAGCTGGATGAATTAGGTGAACGCTTCGCCCAATCTCATGCTGCAGGAGTGCCCCTCCTTTGTCGGGCGGATACTATCCGGAAAGGACAACACTAAAGTTGACCGCAGATACCTCACCAAACAAGGAACGGGTAACCATAATCTTGCATAGTGGCGCCTATGATAGAGCCTCGTATGCCCTATCTATCGCTCTTGTGGCATTAGCTTCTGGGATGGAGGTGCATATGTTGCTTACCTTTGAGGGTCTGAGTAGGTTCACTAAGGGACATCTGGCGGATATAGGAGAGGAAACCTCCCCAAATGTGAGAACCAACATCGAGCAGGGACTAGAATCAGGAGTTATCCAATCCCTGGAGACCCAATTAGCTAATGCCAGGAAGCTAGGGCTAAAACTTTATGCCTGCCCCAACGCTATGGCCGCACTCAATATTGCGTTGAGTGATGTGCTGGATGAAGTGGATACCGTAATGGGACTGGCTGCCTTCTTAGAATTTTCCCGCACCAGCACTATTAACTGGTATATATGACATGGTATGTGTATGTAATACGTTAACGACTGTTGATTCATCGGCTGCAACCATATAAGAAAGAAAGAAAATGACCGAAGTAATACAACCTTAGAGTAAGGTGTAATAAGACACTGAATAAAGAGAGGTGGAATATAATGAATATTAAACTTGAAGAGAAGGTGACATCATCCTTGGTGGGCGACTATTTGCCTTGTGCCATCGCCTTTAAGATTGCCAAGGAATTAAAGGTCAGGCCACAGGAAGTAGGGGAGACAGCAGATGAACTCGGCATAAGGATTTCACAGTGCCAATTGGGTTGTTTTGTTGTAGAGAAAGCAACTCGCCCGGGTCTGGATGACATGGAAATAGCAACTGCGTTAGCAGAAGGATTACAGGCGGTCATGGTTAATCAACAGTTACCTTGCAGCGCAGCTTTCGAAGTAGGCAAGAACTTCAAAGTCAGCCGCAAGCAAGTTGGTGACGCTGCAACCAAGCTAAAAATCAGGCTTATCGATTGTCAGTTGGGTTGCTTCTCATGACATTATGTCAACTTTGTGTGATGAAAAGGAGGTGACTTCAATTCAATCGATGATAACTATTCGCTCGCAGGATATAAGGAAAGAATGCCCAAAATACTTGACAGGTTAGACAAGAAGAAGGATAAAGACATAAGAGTGTTGGGTGATTTCATCTCTATCTTCTGCCGGGAAAATCATCAGGCGGAAGCCAAAGGTGTCTTCCCCATCAAAGATGTCAGATTACGCCATAGCCTGGGCAACAAAGACTTGGTGCTATGCCACAATTGTCAGAAACTACTGAACCATGGTATAACCAAATTGCTTTTGTGCCCATATGACCCCAAGCCGATGTGTAAAAAATGTCCAACCCACTGTTATGCACCCGGCTACAGGGAAAGGATTCGGGAGGTTATGAAATTTTCCGGCTTATACCTGGTCAAACATGGTCGGCTAGATTTGATGTTTCATTACATATTTTAACTGCTGGAGAGAAATAAATACCAACAAAGAGACGCCGATTGGCTAGTGAATTTGAGAGATGAGTATGATATTCATGATAGGGGCAAACTAAGCAACATTATTGATAATGTGTTTCTCACTCCAAGCGATAAGGCTCTGGCCAGGGAAATCTACCCACAAAAGAATGAGTGAGACCGCAGCGAAGCCAGTTGTTTAAGTCAGAGAATGAGTTCTTGATGGAGACCAAACGGTTACATTTCGAGGCTGGTTGCCAGACTACGGCTATGGGCATTATGCCCCACACTAATGTGGATAGAGCCCTAGACTTAGTTCTTGAGCTGGACATACCATTCTGGCCTCAATTACCCAATATTAGTTTCTACGAAGATATGTATGTCCAGATATCACAGAACTTCCCCGGGATAGTTGTTGACCCTGATAATAGAAGAATTAGCTTTAATAATACCAGATTTGAAGAGGAGCTGGACGATTATTCCCAGAGGATGGCTGAGCCTGAAACCTTTACCTTAAGCCAGAGCTACTCGGCTGTATATCATAAGTTCCTTGCTGAAGCTCTCCAAGACTATCCTGCCATTCGGGGACAAGTAACCGGGCCAGTAAGTTTTGGTTTTAGAGTTACTGATGAGGACTCCAGACCAATCATCTACAATGAAGGGGTCAGGACTCTCCTCTTTGATTTCATTCAGAGGAAAGCCAACACCCAGTACCAGCAACTGAGGGAGAAAAATCCAAATGCCTTCATCTGGCTGGATGAGCCCGGGTTAGGGTGGGTCTTTAGCGGTCTATCCGGTTATAACGATGTCCAAGCTAAGCAAGACTATCAAAGTTTCCTGGCTGACTTTGACGGACCTAGGGCACTGCACCTTTGCGCCAATGTCAACCTGCCCTACCTCTTGGGGATGGGTGTCGAACTTCTATCGTTTGATGCTTATCAAATAGAACTCATGCCCAAAGGATATGCAAATGCCGTTGCTGACTTTATCAGAAGCGGCGGCGTTATCGCTTGGGGCATTGTACCCATTGACTCAGAAAGTCTCGGCAAAGAAACACCGGAAACACTGGCCAAATTACTTTTAAGTTACTGGGAGGTAGTAACTCTGAACACCGGTTTATCGGTCAGGGGGATTGCTGAGCAAGCCTTAATTGCACCGGCGAGATGCTGTCTCAAGAATATCGGACGAGTTGGTGCCAGTGATGATACAATAGCCGGTGAGATTAGAGAAAATCCCAACTTGACCGTTGAGGAACGATTAGTTGAGACGGCGTTCGTTCACTTGGGGACACTTTCTCAAATTCTTAAGGATAAATTTAACTTATGATTCTAAGGTGAGTCAGGTATCTATCTGACCCGCTCTAGAGCCATGCAGCATAATGCCAAAATATTTAATACTAGCTCAAAGGTGGCTGAATAACTATTGACAAGAAGGAAGTCTAGGACTAATATTAATCTCTCTAATCCCAGTAAATATCTTGGTAAATATCAAACCAGGTAGACAGTTATATTGTATGCAGAATTACTGCTCAGCCTAAGAGGTTACTTTGGTATGGTTATTGAGGGAAATATCCGCAGACTACAAAGAGATGCCAACCAGATTAAAGGTTAGCATCTCTTTTATTTTTACCAAAATGTTATGACTTTGTAACATTTCCCTCCCTTAAGTTATGATTTTTTTACTACTTACAGTTTATAATCTTAGTACGAACTTAAAAATCTTGGAAGCGGAACCTTGTTCGAGGCAATAAATCAAGGAGGTGTTAGCCTTCCCAAAGCCGCCGAGGTTAAACCAAAGAAGGTTACAGTCTCGGCTAAAAAGAAGGGGGAAACCAGTAAGTATTCTATTGCGCCTTTACTATCCCACTTCTCGACCTCCAAGTTTCATATTAAAGAAATTCGTCTACCAGGAGGAAATCGCCAATGATAACTGAACAGGATAAAACACTAGAAGCACTTCAGGCAGCTATCAAGATGGAAATTGATGGTAAGGAATATTACCACAAGGTAAGCCGGAGCAGTGATAACCAACTGGGCAGAGAACTTTTCCAATCTTTAGCCACTGAAGAAGACATTCACCGGCAAAAGTTTGAGGAAATATATAATGCTATCAGCAGTAGAAGGGCCTGGCCCAAGACCGATTTTCAACCTGATGGGGGCAAAAAACTGAGAACTATATTTGCCAAGGCAACCGAGGAGATGAGCGTTAATATAAAGACTCCTGCTACTGAGCTTGATGCCATACAAACAGCGATGGGTATGGAAAACAAAACCTATGATTTCTATAAAAGCCAAGGCAATAATGCTGCTTATGCTGTTGAGAGAGACTTCTACGAGGCCTTGGCTGCCCAAGAAAAGGAACATCATCTAGTTCTGCTCGACTACTACGAATATCTCAAAGACCCGGCAGGGTGGTTTGTTACCAAAGAACATCCCTCTCTGGATGGCGGCTAAGCAGACGATAGATATGTTAAAACTAATAAAAAGGGGAAAGGAGATAGCACCCTAAGTGGTAAAATATGAGTGCACTATTTGCGGCTATATCTATGACCCGGAACTAGGCGACCCGGATGGTGGTATCGCCCCAGGAACACCATTTAAGGAAATACCAGATGACTGGGTGTGTCCTGTCTGCGGAGCTACCAAAAGTGATTTCGAAAGGATAGAATAAGATGAAACCAAGAGAGATAAGACCTGGAGTCTACTGGGTAGGCGCCATTGATTGGGATAGACGATTGTTTGACGGACTTATACCACTTCCTGATGGCACAAGTTATAACTCATACTTAGTAAAGGGTAGTGAAAAAACAGCTCTTATCGACACGGTAGACCCTACTATGCAAGATATGTTGATAAATCACCTGAATGAACTTGAAATTCAAAGTATAGATTATTTGGTTGCCAACCATGCCGAGCAGGACCATTCCGGTTCTCTCTCCAAAGTCCTCGAAAGATACCCTGATGCAAAGGTCGTTGTCACGCCCAAATGTAAAGATATGCTCATAGACCTTCTGATGATTCCAGAAGAAAGGTTTTTAACAGTCAATGATAAAGAGACTATTTCTCTGGGGGATAGAACCCTGGAGTTTATCTATACTCCCTGGGTCCACTGGCCGGAGACAATGAGCACTTATCTAAGAGAAGAAAAGATACTCTTCTCCTGTGATTTTTTTGGTTCCCATCTGGCTACTACCGACCTGTATGCCACTGATGAAGAACAGGTCTATGAAGCCGCCAAGAGATACTATGCCGAAATCATGATGCCCTACCGAACAATTATCCAGAAGAACTTAGAGAAAATAAAGGACTACGCCATTGATATCATCGCTCACAGCCACGGCCCAATGTATGACAAACCGGAGTTTATCTTGAAAGCATATCATAGCTGGGTTTTTGACGAGCCCAAAAATATTGTGCTATTACCCTATGTCTCTATGCATGGTAGTACACATAAGATGGTAGAGTACCTTGTCGAAGCTTTAGCCCGAAGAGACGTGACAGTAAAACAGTTCGACCTCACCGTAACTGACATCGGAAAGCTAGCAATGGCGTTGGTGGATGCGGCGACAGTTGTTATCGGCACACCTACTGTTCTCGCCGGTCCACATCCGAATGTTGTTTCCGCTGTGTTCCTGGCAAACGCCCTGAGACCCAAACTAAGATTTGTCTCTATTATCGGTTCCTATGGCTGGGGAGGTAGAACTGTCGAACAACTAGTCGGGATGATTGCCAACCTAAAGGTAGAAATACTGGAGCCGGTGCTCTGTAAAGGGGGCCCTAGAGAAGCGGATTTCAAGGCTCTGGATAATCTGGCAGCGACTATTGCCCAAAAGCACAAAGAGCATAACTTTGTTTAGCAATATTTTGCTGATAGGAGGTGACATTAACAGAAACAAAATAGCTTTAACTCCTAAGCCTAGAAAAATAAATAAAGGAGGGGTAAAATGCTGAGAATCTCCACAACAACCAAGCTAAGTCCTGAAGAGGCAATTAAGCAAGCGGTGGAGTTCTTCAACTCTGGCTATGGATTGGAGGTCAAAGAACAGGCTCCTAACTGTGCCTCCTTTGAGGGAGGTGGGGGTAGTGTTAATGTTACCGCCTGTGCCCAGGAAAAGGGAACCTCCGTAGAGCTGGAATCTCGTGAGTGGGATTATCAGGTTAAGAAATTCATTGACAATATCAGCTAATTGCTAAAAATGAGGTTAATAATGGCTGACCAAAGGTTACTGGATATCTTAAATGAGTCGATTGCCCGGGAACTGGCTGCTATCATCCAGTATATGTGGCAACACGTCATGGTTACTGGTTTGGAGAGTGCTGAGTTTATGGATATCCTTCAGAAGGTCTCTGTCCAGGAGATGAAGCACGCTGAAAAATTTGCCGAGCGATTGGATTACTTCGGTGGAATGCCTACCACCAAACCATCAGAGATAAAGGTAGGCGGTGATGCTAAGCAGATGCTCAGGGATAATATAGCCTTGGAGAAAGATGCGATCAAACTCTATAAGAGGGCTATCAAGCTTTGTCAAGAACTTGATGACCCCGCCTCCACACACATTTATGAAGATATTTTAGAGGAAGAGGAAGACCACGACCATACCTTCTCCACCCTGCTTGGCGAATAGAGCGGGGTAGAGAAGGTAAACCGAGGAAGGAGGAAAAACCAATGGCTTACACGGCAAAAGATTACAGTAGCCTTATTGGAATAGAGGGATTTAGTGAAACCCTGCTCAAAAACCACTTTACTCTCTATCAGGGCTACGTGAATAACACCAACAAGCTCCATGAATTGCTAAACAGCAAGGCTAAAGATGCCACAAATCCCGAATATGCGGAACTAAAACGTCGCTTCGGCTTTGAATTCAACGGTATGCGTCTCCACGAGTACTACTTTGAGAACCTGGGAGGGAAAGCGCCTCTGGATAAATCGAGTACTTTAGCCAAAAAGCTGGCTGATGCCTGTGGCAGCTATGATGCCTGGGAGCAGGATTTCAAGGCGACTGGAGCAATGCGTGGTATCGGCTGGGCGATACTTTATCAGGACAGCGTAACCGGCTGGCTATTCAATCAATGGATTAATGAGCATGAAGTTGGTCACCTTGCTGGCTGTAGCCCCCTCCTGGTAATGGACGTCTTTGAGCACGCCTTCATCACTGACTACGAGTTAAAGCGAGGCGACTATATCGCAGCGTTCTTCAAAAACATTAAGTGGCATGCTGTGGAGGCTCGCCTAAAATAATAAGCATTCAAGGAGGTATCATCATGGCAATCGAGTTAAGCAAACTGATTGAATTGCTCAATAAGGATCTGGGCCTAGAATATACTGCTACGGTGCAGTATATCCAGCATAGTGGCGTTTTAACTGGCGCTGAGTATGGGGATATAACCAAGGAGATAAAGATACATGCTAATGAGGAACTACAGCACGCCATCATACTCGCTGAGCAGATAGACTACCTCGGCGGTTTTCCCACCGTCAATGTCCCGCCCGCGGTTTCATCAAAGGACAACAGGGAAATGCTCCAGCAGGATCTGACAGGTGAGGAAGACGCTATTGCACGATACAAGCAGCGTGTTGTACAGGCTGAGGAACTGATGGAGATAGCACTGGCCCAGAAACTAAGGGAAATCCTCAGTGCTGAGCAGGAGCACGCCATGGATCTCAGAAATGCGCTGGGTAAGTAACTAACCGTGGAAGGAGGTGATCAAGGATGACAGAGCAGATTTGTCCCGTATGTGGTTGTACTATTGGCGATGAAGCCTATGAGAAAGAGGGGGTAACATACTGCTGTGAGCCCTGCAGTACGGGACAGGGACAGTGCGAATGTGGTTGCTGCACAGTTGCTGAAGAACAAGAAAAGTAAAGCACAAGGAGGTATAGAATGGCTAAGGTAGCACGAGAGATGGTGGAAAGGGCAGGGATCAATGTTGACGAACTGCTGGAACTATTGGTTAACAATGCAGCCGCTGAACTCACCACTTATTACTACTACACAATTCTACGATTGAACTTGATCGGACTCGAGGGGGAGACAATCAAAGAGATTGCTGAGACAGCCCGTATTGAAGACCGGAATCACTTTGAGGCTCTGGTCCCCCGTATTTATGAACTCGGCGGTAAGTTACCCGATAGCATGATAGATTTCCATAACTGTTCATCCTGTCCGCCCGCCAACCTGCCCAAAGACCCAACCGATACTAAGGCAATGTTGGCGGTACTGGTAGAAGCAGAGAGATGCGCAGTTAGAGGATATAACAACATCTGTAACATAACCGCAGGCAAGGACCATCGCACCTATGATTTAGCGCAAGCGATTCTCAACGAAGAAATAGAGCATGAATCTTGGTTCTCAGAATTTCTGGGTGAGGGTCCTTCTGGCCATTTCCTGCGCCGCGGCGATACTTCTCCCTTCGTGTCCAAGTTTCTAAAGTAAGGTCACAATAAGGTATAGGAAGGTACGACATAAGCTTAATCCTTCCCAAAACTTCTGAGTGCCGCTACGGAATTTGGTTGGTAGAATGACAAATTTCTTTCAAAACCTTCACCCGGTGGTACAAGCGCTTCTGGCAACATGCTTTACCTGGGCAATGACAGCTTTCGGGGCAGCCGCAGTATTTATGGCAAGGGATATCAGCCAAAGAATATTGGATGCGATGCTTGGTTTTGCCGGTGGAGTCATGATCGCCGCCAGCTACTGGTCACTACTAGCCCCAGCTATTGAGATGTCAGAAGGCAAGGATATCCCGGCGTGGGTTCCGTCCGTAGTGGGTTTCTTGTTTGGCGGCATCTTCCTGCGTAGTATTGATAAGGTACTGCCTCATCTACACCTTGGCTTTCCCACCAGGGACGCTGAAGGGGTCAAGACAAGCTGGCAACGAAGCACCTTACTCATCCTTGCCATAACATTGCACAACATCCCTGAAGGTCTTGCTGTTGGAGTAGCCTTCGGGTCGCTTGCTGCCGGTTTACCATCGGCTACTTTTGGAGCAGCTGTTGCTTTAGCTATTGGTATCGGCATTCAAAACTTCCCAGAGGGACTCGCGGTTTCGCTACCTCTTCGTCGCGAGGGTATGTCTCGTCGAAAAAGCTTCTGGTATGGACAACTATCGGCAATTGTTGAACCTATCGCCGGTGTTATCGGAGCCGCCACCGTTATTATCGCTCAACCTATCCTGCCATATTCTCTGGCTTTTGCAGCAGGCGCCATGATATTCGTTGTGATCGAGGAGGTTATTCCTGAAGCCCAGCGCGGCGGCAATGCGGATTTAGCTACCATGGGCGGCATGGTTGGCTTTGCGATAATGATGCTGCTTGATGTCGCCTTTGGTTAAACATAAACTTATGATGAGATGAGAGTGTTCATTAAGGAAGAATTAAGAAAATACGATGGGAGCAATGGCCCCGCTTATTTTGCCTACGAGGGTAAAGTATATGATGTTTCGCAGAGCTTTCACTGGAAGAGGGGTGTCCACCAAGTCACGCATCACGCCGGATGTGATCTGACCAAGGCCTTAAAAAGAGCCCCTCATGGTCCTGATATGTTAGACAAGTTCCCAATAGTGGGTGTATTACTTGACCCAGAGTGAGTCAGGTACTAATATAGTGCTCATATGAGAGGTGAGTCAAATAAGTAGTTTGGTAGAAGTCGGTAAGACCAGCGAACTAGAAGATGGCGCTATGAGAGAGGTCTTGGCTCAGGAACGTGAAATCCTTCTAGCTAGGGTCAGGAATAATTACTATGCCACAGATAACCATTGCCCTCACAGGGGAGGTAGGTTATCACAGGGCAAGCTAGAAGGAACTATAGTCACCTGCCCTCTACATGGCTCTCAGTTTGACCTGAGGGATGGTCAGGTAGTCCGCTGGCTAAAAGGGACTGGGCTGATTGCAATGGTTGGCAGAGTTCTAAAATCACCCAGACCACTGGCTATATACAATGTAAAGGTTGAAGGTGACAAAATCCTGGTAGAAATCTAGTCATTAATCGGCAATAAATAGCTATAAGGAGGTATTAAGATGACTGTTAAACAAGGCTCTAAGATACGTACCGGTATGAGGATACTTCTGACCAGCGGTCTTGTTGTGTTCGCTCTGTTGTTTGTCATCTCCTGTGGAACGCCAGCAATAATCGATGAAGAAGGGACAACCCCGACTCTGAATCCTAATGAAATAAAGATAGCTGGCTTCGCTTTCGTGTCGGGAACTATAACTGTCTCAGTGGGAACCACTGTCACCTGGACTAATGATGATTCAGTCCCTCATACTGTAACCACTCGGAGTGCTCTATTCGATAGTGGCAATCTGTCTCGTGGCGACACCTTCAACTTTACCTTTGCTCAGAGTGGTACTTTCGAATACTACTGCACAATCCACCCCTACATGACGGGAAAGGTCATTGTGGAATAGCCATGTTGGCACTCAGATTCATATTTATTCTTGGTATTGTCAACCTGGTGACGGGGTTACTGATTTTCTTTTCATGCCGGTGTCTCCCTGGCTCAAAGATAGGCACTTGGCTAATGAAGTACCGGTCATACCAACGCTTTTATAAATACCACTGCTATATCTGGAGAGTATTCTGGCTATCAGTAATCATACATGGTATTCTAGCTATAATATTTTTGGGTTGGCCTACCTAGCATTTATTGATTGAAAGCGTTGTGACCAAGGGGTTATAGATGCCAGACGAACTGACGGAACTATGGGATACCGCGATATATAGAGAAATCGCCTCCCAAGCTTTCTATATAGCCGGGCAAGCTAAAACTCAAGACCATGGGGCTAAGG
>SDBV01013112.1_pt1 | contig 10577 bp, 6 predicted proteins | sample 2277081 | NCBI WGS metagenome assembly SDBV01 (sample SAMN10402039, study PRJNA504765) | marine sediment metagenome | isolation source: marine sediment core GS10_PC15, 223 cmbsf | place: Arctic Ocean: Southern Knipovich Ridge | collected 2010
TCATAACACAAACAAAGGAATCTACCTTGTCCGATAACAAACAGTTTCACCTTATCGTCAACCAGCACATCGCTTTTTACAGCGAACAAGGGCTGCTGGATATCCGCCTCAAGGCGGCCACCGCCGGCCGCCGTGCGTTTTTGCAGAGGCCGCTGAGAAACGTTGTGAACTAGGCTTCGTATTCGCCCAGTTCGGCGACCAGATCGCAACAGGTTTTGAGATCCAAGACGCTGAGCGTTTGGATGGTGCGCAGCACGACGAGTTGCCGGCTCCAGGTGTCCGGGTCGCGGGCCACGTCCAGCAGGATATGGCGGGCGACATTCAAGGGGTCGTCGAGCGGGCCTGGGGGCAGATCGTCGCGCGGTTCGGCCGACATGGATTGCGAGGTAAGGCCACGTGCGGTTTTTAGAAGCGGCCCACGCCGGCGACATATCAGCCGGCGGCAGGCCGTCTGCCGCGCGCCTTGGCAGTGGCTGAAAGTCGCAAGCGCGAAGAGCCGGCGAAGCGTGCGGTGGTAGCGGCAGGCGGTCCACAGCCCCACAAGCCAGCCGCCGATTCCCGTGGGCCCGAAGCGGCGTGGGCCGTCGTTCTCGACGGCCGCGGCAAAGGCTCGTTCCAGCTCTAGTACCATTTCCAGCCGGCGGCGAACGTCGCGGTAGTCTATCGTGTAGGCAATGGCCATGGCCCGCAAGGCGGCGGGCGATTGGTCGCCGCAATCGAGTCGTTGCAGCCAGCGGCGGAATTCCACCACCTGACGGCGGCGCTGGCCGGCAAGACGACGAATCGAATCGCGCACGCCCGGCTGGGCGTCGATCGTGGCAAGATCTTCGTCGACGGGCGCGGTGGTTGCCTTGTTGGCGGCTTTGTTCAAACCGGGCAAGCGGATGCCAAGATATTCGGGATCGAAATCGGCCCGCATCCGCAGACACTCCAGGAAGATCGGCTTGCGCATGCGGTGGATCTTTCGCACGGCCACGTCATAAGGATCGACTTCATGCAAAAGACCGCTCTGGCCGACCTGGGGGTGCAAGACCTCGCCCACGAAGCGACAAACCATCCGTGCTGCTCGAAACAGCAAGACGAGGCTCCAGAAAACGAGCTTCAGCGGCAAGAGCAACACGCGTCCGCTCTGGAAGTGCTGCTGGTAGAAGGCGAAAGGGTTGAAGGTGCGGCTGTGGCGGGAGAGATGGTGCAGCGGATATGTGCGAAAGACGCGGCGGATGTTGTCGCGGCGGTCGCGGCGCATGAGATCGGCCATTTGATCGCCGTAGCGGGCGCGGATGCTGCCTTGCAAATCTGCGTCGGCCGAAAGGAAGTGCACGGCGGTGAAATCGTTGCTTTGGAAGCCCTGGCGGCGGACCAGCCGTTTTGGTTTTATGTTGGAATCGTCCCGCGGCGCGGCCGCCGTGCCGGCGTTGCTTGCATGGAACGAGTCGAGGCGGCAGCGAACGGCCCGGGGCAGGTCGGCTTCCTCCATGCTTTTACCTTGGCGGCGTGCCAGCCATTGCGCATATCGGCGGACGTGAGACGCCCTGGCCGTGGCCGCGCGGCGAAGCGGCATGGCGTGGGTGTTGTAATCGACAACCAGCTTGGCCGTCTGCTGCACGAGGCTGCGGGAGATGAAATGGAACCACAGATGCGGACCGCGAAACGATCCCTGCGAGTTGGCCAGATCCAGCCGCTGAAGTTGCTTGCGGCGGCTCCGGCCGTAGCGCAGTCGCGTCCGCCTTATGGAGATCAATACCAGGTTGCCCAGCAGTTGGTTGGTGGTTTTCGTGTCGCTGTGGTGGAAGGGCGCGCCTTCGAGGTAATTATCCCAAAGCTGCTCGACGGCCTCTTGTATTTCGGCGTTTTGCTCGCAGCAGCCGTTCTGCTGGGGTGTGTTTTGCCGATTAATATCATTTTCGGGCTCGATCACCCGCGTTTGCAGAAGCGAGCGGTATTGTTTGGCCAGTCGTTGTTTGAGGCGGCGGGTTGCGGCGAAGAACTGGGCCTCGGCCACGTGATTGTAGAATTCGGCGGCCTCGCCGGCGATCTGCCGGAACCAAAGTCCCAGGATCAGTGGCAACAGGCACAACAGCCCCAAGATGATCAGCGGCGCCCCCAGCAGTTTTTCCAGCGATTGGCTCATGGTTTTTAAGGTTTCCACGGGCAGCAGGCTCCCCAGGTAGGAAACCACCAGAAGAGAGAGGCCCAGCATGAGGAAACGCCGCGTGGGCCGGGCGGTGCCTTTGACCATCCAATCGCCCAGTGAATCGACCAGTTGCGGGGCGGTTACCGTGCCGTAGAGATCGGCAACCCAATATACGCGGTCCAGCCCGCGGCGCAGGAACACGCCCATACGGTTCGCCACCAGGGCCGCCGTTTCATAGGGGCTGGATAACCGCCCGGCCGCTACCAGATCGCGGACCAGCGGCAAGCGGCGAACGCCGAAAACGTCGAACGCACGGCACCAACGCACCGTACTCTGGGCCAGCTTGCGGCCGATTCGATCGGCCACGCCGGCCGGCGTGGCCGACAACAGCCGGGCTATGGCCCGTTCCAGTGAAATCTCGCGGGTGGCCGAGGTTTTCAGCACACCAGGCGGAGCCACGTGGCCGGCCTCCGTGGCCGATAAAACGACCATCAAGTCGCGCAGACGGGCCTCGCTAAGACGTTGTCGCGACTGCCGCGGCAGCCCCTCGATCACTTCCCCCGCCCGATGGTTGAACCGCTCCCGCAATGAAATCAGTGCCTGCCGATAGGGCGGCTCTTCGGTGGGAATCGACGCTCGTTCGAAGAGCACGAAGTTGCGGTTTAAAAGCGGCGCCAATTGCCGCACCAGGCGGTCGGAAGCCTGTAATGCAAAGCCCAGCAATCTGAACACGCGGATGACCGGTCGGGCCACGCGCAGCCAGCGAACCATTCGCGGCAGCCGCAACAACCGCAAGAGCAAGACGCCCTCGGCCAGTTCCACAACGAGCACAAGCTGGTGCAGGGCGACGGCGATGAAACCGAAGGGTATGGAGGGCAGCAGCATGGTCAACCAGTTGCGGCGAAAGAAGAGCCAGCGGCGCTTGACCAGCCATATTTTCAGACAGAATTCAAACAAAAATACCAGGCAGATGCCCAGATCGAGGCAGGCAAAGGTGATCTCCACGACCGTGCCCTGATGGGGCCAGTGTGTGCGTTCGAACTCGATCAGGGGTGTTTCCACAACCAACAATACGCAGAACATCAAGAGCAGGAAGAGGATAAAGCGTTCCATGGCCGCAACCGCCCGACGGCCGAACATCGCTTCCATGCGCCAAGCGAGGCGGCGTTCCTGCATTTCGGCCAAGAGGTGCTTTTGCCGACGTCGCAGGGCCCGTTGCAGCTTGCGCGTGGTTTCGTTGCCGTGTTCGCGGACGGCGCGGCGGCAAACCAGGGTGTCGTCGTGCAATAGCTCGACCGTGCGCACGGCTTCGCGCAACGATGCTTCTTCCAGGAAGGCCAGTGACTCGGCGGCAACCGCCGCCAGTTCTTCGGCTACATCTTCCAGCGCCGCTTGCCGCTGGTCTTCGTCCAGATCGGCCAGGCTCGCGAGCCACTGTTCTTGCGCGTGGGCGTGATAGTCCGCAAGATCGGCTTTGGCCTTTTCGTACAACTGGGCTTTGAGTGCCTTGCGATTATTGGGGTCGGGTTTTTCTGTTTCTGCTTCTGCGGCGTCTTGTTTCCGGGGCTTTTGGGTTTCAACCGTGCTTCCGGCCTCCAGGTGTTTGAGCAGCCGGCTGGATGCCTGCCAGGCGTTGTACCAGCCGTGCCAATCGTGCGGCTGCGGCTGGTTCAGCATTGCCTTTACCTGCTGGGAAAAGACCGCCTCGTGGACTCCCATGGCGATTTCGCGGAGCCGCTGTGACGACAGGCGGGCCGCCGCTTTGTCGGCTTTTCCGCCCAACGGCATGGGCACGCCGGAGCTTGTGCGGTCATCGTCCCAGGCGTCTATCTGGCGACGTAGCGACTCCTCCTCCAGGAGAACGCGACCGAGGAAATCGACGCCTTCGCTGCCTTCGAGCAACGCCACTTTGGTTCCCTGCCAATGCAGGTCGTCGCGAAAACACTCGACGGCAAAGGCAACCGATTCTCTCGCAAGAGTGTGGTCGTCGAGCAAACCGGCCAGATAGCGATCGTCTTCGTCGAGTTGCTCCACCACTACCGCAGAGATGCCGGCATCGTCCCGCGGCTCATGGCCGTCGCGCCGCTGGCGCTGGGCCAGGCAACGGTGGCAAACGCTTTGGGCCCTGGCCAGCAGCCGCAAGAGGTGCCGTCGCTCGGGGGCTGTGGCGGCGAACTGGTCCCAGCGGCGGCGCAGCAGTATCCCCTCGCGGACCATCTCCAGCCACTCTCGGCAACCAATCGAGCTGTCACCCACGGCGGCCCCGTCAATGGCGGCCCCGTCAATGGCGGCCCCGTCAATGGCGGCCTCGACACGCTCGCACCATGCGGCGGTTGTTTCGGAGAATATTTTGTCGTTGAGTTCAGCCATGGGATACATACATTGTCAGCCGCCGAGCTTGCCCGCGTTTGGCGTACGAAAAAACTGCCGCGTACAAAAACCATCGCCAACGACCGGTATAAACGGGATTGCAAAGTCGATTCTACCCTGCTTTGAGCAAAAATCCACGACATCAACAAATATAGTATGTCGCTGCCGCCATATCCCACCATCATGCGGGGCTTTGCATGACCCGCTGTGATCGTGTACGATCAGGGATAACAGCATAACAGCAAGCGACAACGGTTGTTTGCCCTTTCAACTTCACTTTTTGCCGACAGCCGCGACTGTTTGCAAATTGCCAGCCTTTTGCCTTCGAGAGGAGAGATTCGATGTGCGGACGTGAGACGCTACTTATGGTCGCTGGATACCTGTGCGGCATGGCTCTGCTGTTTACCGACGGCGGAATCAACGCCGCCATTGCCGCCGACGCTCAAAACGAAAGTGCCGACGCCAAAAAACAACCCGCAGCGAAAATCTCCGTCGATGCCGGCATTGTGCCGCAACCGGGAGAGCCGATGGGGATTGCCGTCAAATTCGACGTGCCCATGGATCGCAGCAGCAGCCCCACGGCCACGCTCGCAATCGGCAAGGCCCAGCCGCAACGTTTCAGCAAAGGCCGATGGGATGCGGAGGGCACGAGTTGGACCTTTGCATCGACAAAGCTGGGCTCTGCCACGGGCTTGGGACAATTGATCGTCGAGGGCGCCAGCAACAGCGACGGCCGCTGGATGATCGACCACCGCCACGAGTTCATCTTCGTGGAAGGCTACGACTACCGCACGCTGTTGGCCTTGTACGAGATCACCGGCAAGCAAGTCTATCTGCACGCCGCTCGCAAGGGCGCCGACAACCTGCTGGGGAAACAACAGCCCTACGGCCATTGGGGCACCGGCTACGGCAGCATCTATCTGGCCGATACGGGCAGCGCCCTGGGACTGTTTATCAATCTCTATCAGTTCGCCACGCCCCAGCAGCGAAAGAAGATCGACGCGGCCTTTGAACTATATTGCGAGATGGTTCTGGTCAAGGGCGACGGCACGGGCAAACCGTTCATTCACAAAGAAGGCTGGGTGGGTATCGGCTTCCGCAGCATCAAAGACGGCAAGGTCGTGGGCCCCATAAATAACCCCTACACCATCGCCACGTCGCTGAGCGGGCCCGCACATCGGCTGGCTGTTGCGAATGCAAAACTCCGACGGTAGCTGGGGCAAGGACAAAACGTTCAATTCCACCCGCTGCAAAAGTGGCCCTGGAAAGTGGCCGGAGAATACGTGAGTTCGAGTCTGGCGGGTCGCGCCTTGGCCGAGATCGTCAAGCCGGACGTGGATTGTTATCGTTGGAAGGATAAGACCGACAAAAAAGGAGAGTGACAACTATGCGTTATAACTTTATCGTCTGCTGCTGCCTGTTTTGTTCGAGTTGCACTATTGCTTGGGCCGACGATGCCCAGCAGCGGAAGATCCTCGCACCTCCGCGGATTGAAAGCGGCGGTTCCGCATTTAGATCCTAATACGCACCGCGGCGGCTCAGCACGGAGCGGGGGGTTTGCAGCAAGAGTTTCAGGTCGTTTGCAAAGTTCTGGTGCTCGACGTACCAGATGTCCATTTCCACCCATCTCTCGAAACCGATGTCCGAGCGTCCGCTGACTTGCCAAAGGCAGGTCAAGCCCGGCTTCACCGAGAGTCGGCGACGCTGCCAGGGTTTGTATTTTGCAACTTCCGCGCCGATCGGCGGTCGCGGACCGACCAGTGACATGTGGCCCGCCAGGACGTTGAAGAGTTGCGGCATTTCGTCGATGCTCGTGACCCGCAGGAAGCGGCCGATGCGTGTTATCCTGAAATCGGAGCGGTTCTTGAAAATGGGTCCGTCCTGTTCGTTTTCGACCTCGTCTCGTTTTGCTTCCGCATCGACGCTCATGGTGCGAAACTTGAGCATGACAAACGGCCGGCCGCGGTGTCCCAAGCGGGTCTGCCGAAACAAGGGCTTGCCTCGCGTTGTGATCGCCAGGACGACAAACGTCGCCAGCATGATCGGCGATAGGAGGATCAACAGGGCCGCTGCTCCGGTAATATCAAGTAGCCGCTTGGCGGCCAAATAAACGGACGTTCGATTGCCCTCGGCCGGTACAATCTCCAAACCGGCCGCCAGTTGCGGCTCGATTGAAGGGAATAGCTCGGCCCCACGATTGCCTTTTACTATTGTCTTTGCAAACGGCTTCCAAGCAAGCATGGGGTAATTCAAGCCGGGGTTGTCGATTTGCAGGTCGAGCAACTCGCCGAGCAAGACACCGGTTTCGGAAGCCTTATCTTGGGACTGAAGAGTGTCGGCAGTATTATATGCCTGGGCCATGACTGGTGTGCCTTTTCAGTTGGATACTATATCGAGTAATACCGATGCCATGGAAAACTGCATATCTTGTGCCGAAGCGACATCAAAGCCCAGCGGTCGGGCATAAAGAGAGCAAACGGCGGGCCTAAGTCTTTTCGGCCGCCAAAAGCAACACGACTAATCGACGTAAGTAACGAATCAACAAGAACTTGCGGTCGCAATACAATTCCCACGGGGGATTGCCTCTAGTGTCGAGATACGACAACACGTTGAGAAAAAGAAACGCCCAGTAGGCTATTCTTGAGGAAAACTCGCCTGTTTCCAATGAGGTATGATTTAGAGTGTATCAACAGCCGAGGGCGGCTGTTCTGCATCAACAGCCGAGGCCCGATGGAAATCCTGTTCTTTATCGTTGCGATTGTGGGACTCGTGTGGGCGAGTGTTTTCTTCATCCGCGGGAATCTGCCGCTGGGCTGCCTGATCGTGCTTTTGGCGGGTAGCTGTTTCGGCCACCCGTTTTTGAACGTATCTTTGGGACCCATCCCCTTGACCATATACCGCGTACTATGGGTAGGACTGATCGGCGTGTGTGTCCTTTGGCGACGGCATGGAAGAACCGAGCCGAAACCACTGGGCCCGCCCGAAGTTGCGATGTGGGCTTTTGTGGCGGTGGTTTTCCTCAATGCCATAACGCACGACTGGAAAACCAATAACTACAATCCGCTCACAATGCTGGTGCTCTGCTATATAATGCCGGTGGGGATATACTGGGTTATTCGCCAGGCCAAATTGAGCGAGGGGGCCTTGCGCGGTGTTTTTGCGGGCCTGGGCGGCTTCGGACTGTATCTGGCCCTAACCGGCATTGCCGAGGTAAGTGGACGATCGTGGGCCGTATTTCCGCGGTATATCGCCTCGCCCCAACATGCGGAATTTCTGGGTCGCGCCCGCGGCCCGCTGCTGAACCCTTCGGCCAGTGGATTCGTCTTGTGTGTTTGTCTGTTTGCGGGGCTGATGCTGTGGCCGTACGTGAAACGTCCAGGGCGGATTCTGTTGGGCGTTTTTTCAATGATTTGTGTACTGGGGGTTCTTGCTACGTTGACGCGCAGCGTCTGGCTGGGCCTCTGTCTGGGGGCGTTGGTGATCGCGGGTCTGACGTTGCCGCGGCGGATGCGCCTGCCGGTCCTCGGCGGCAGTCTGCTTTTGGCCTTGGTGGTTACGGCCGCGCAATGGGAAAACATCGTCTCCTTCAAACGCGATAAAGATCTAAGCGCGCAAGAAACGGCCGCTTCGGTCGAACTTCGCCCCATCCTGGCCAGAATCGCCTGGAACATGTTCCTGGACAAACCGCTTTTCGGCTGTGGATACGGGCAATACATGAACGAACACGGCAAATATCTGTCCGATCGGACAAGCGTATTGCCGCTGGAAACCGGCCGGCCGTTTGTGCAACACAACGTGTTTCTGAATCTCTTGGCCGAGACCGGGTTGACGGGAATGGGGCTTTTTCTTCTGCTCTTGCTGCTATGGTCGCGCGACGCCTGGAGGTTGTGGCACTCGCCTGCCGCACCGCTTTGGGCACGTCAACAGGCGCTCTTGTTTTTGGCCATGCTGGGGCCGTACCTTTCAATCGCCACCTTCCAAGACGTTTCGCTGATGCCCATGGCCAATATGCTGTTGTTCTTCGTCGCCGGACTGACCGCCGCAGTGCGGGTGTTGGCGGTGCCCGCCAAGAGGCCTCCGCCGGGAAAGAGCCCGACAACCGCAAAAGCGAACACTACGTTGGTTTAAGATGTCTCGTCTTCAAGCGGCTGGACGTGCCACCAGCCGTCGCGGAAGATAAGCTCGTAACCCCTCGGCACTCCGTACCAAGCGGCGAACTCCTGCTCGGCCTCTCGATTGTGCATTGAACGGAGAATCGTCCCCGCGGCAACCGCAATCGCCAGCGGTGCCATGGCGGCCAGATAGATTCGCGCGCCCCACAGCGATGCGTCGCGGAAAATCCACTGTCCCAGGGCGATAACCGTGAGCAGATTCATGACCACGTGGATTTCGCACGCTTTTCTAAGCAGATAGGCCGCCAGCCGGACGGGTCGCCGCGGCAACGGCGGCTGGCCGCTCGGTCGGGCACCGCCGCCGCCGATGACTTGCAGCCGTCCGCGAACCCGCTTGAGACGTTTGAAGAATGCCTTGTAGCGGGCGTCGTGATGCAGTGTTATCAACAGCGAAGCCAGGCCCCAAAGCAACCCGGCCGCAAACCACGCCGGCGATAGGCTTTGCAGAAACAGCCCCACGCCGATCCCCAGTGGCACCAGCAGATTGACGGTGTGGTGCATGAGGTAATCCAACTCGGCGCCGTCGAGCGACGCGGTGCCGTGCAGTCGGGCCAGTTGCCCGTCGACGTGGTCCAAAAGATACCAGAGTTGCAAGAGGGCGACGGCCAAGAGCCACCCGCCGGTCGTTCCCCACGCAAAGGCAGCGGCCGCGGCCATACCGACGGCCCAAGCCAAGAGTGTCGCCGCGTTGGCCGAAACGCCCCAGGGAGCAACCAGCCAGGTCACCCGCAAAGCGGCCGCTCGGCTCACCCGGCGAGCCATCCAGTTCCCCAGCCGCCGATGGTCCGGCTTCTGGCAAACACGTTCGAGTTCGAGCAGGGTAGGGCGTTTCATTGTATACTTGTCGAGTAGGCCGGGTCGCGACCCGGCATTTGTGACTCCCCTCCTAAACCCGATGCCACCCGCCCGCTCGCCAGGCGGCACCGGTTGTGGCCACCCAAACAACGAAAACCACGGTCGCCTTGAAAAAAACAAAAGCCCAACCGGCCCCGTCTCCGGGCCAACGATGTTCGAGCCAGAGGGCGGTTGCCATGGTTGGAATAAGTGTAACAAACAGTAGTGCGACGTATCTCAAGCGGCCGCTCGGCGGCAACTCCGGCCAGATCGATACCGCCAGCAGCAAAACGAAATAGAGCACATAGGCGGCGGCCGTGGCCATGGCCACGCCGACCAGTTCCCATCCGGCCCTCAGCGTGAAATGGTTGCCCACGGCTCCGATCAGCGTGGCCATGGAGACAACCGCCAAGGCGCGACGTTGGCGGTTGACCGCCAGCAGATACCCGGCGGCCGGCAGGGCCACGGCCAGCGCCAACGCTCCCGGCACAAGCCAAACGATCGCAGCCAGACCGGACTGATATTTTGGCAGCAGCAGGCCCAGCACGGGAGCCGCGGCCACAACGGCCAGGGCCGCCGGCAGGGTCATCACCGCGGCCTGCAATTCGGTGGCCCGGGCGGCCATCAGAGCCACCGGTTTACGGGCTCCGCAGTGGCCGAATTTCTCGCCGTATCGCGGGCCCATCACAATCGACAACATGTTTCCCAGCCCGAAAAGTTGCACGCTCACCAACAGCGCCACCGAGTAGCAACCGAGTTGAAATTCACAGTTGCTAAGGTAGGCCAGAATCATGAGCTTGTCCAAGGAGCGAAACAACGAGGCCACGGTTCCGGCCAGCAGAATCGGCCCGCCGATGGCGATCAGGCGGCGAATCTCGGCCGTGTCCCATGCCCAACGCAAGTCGACCGCCCGGTGCCGCCGGACATAGACAAGCGCAGTGAGCAACACCACCAGCGTTCCCAGGTAAAGACCCGTCAGGCCCCAAAGCCATGTGGCCGTCGAACACACGCCGAGCGTGAGCACCCCTTCCAGCACCGCCAGCCGCGAGGTGGCGGTGAAGTCTTGA
>SDBV01013113.1_pt1 | contig 10577 bp, 11 predicted proteins | sample 2277081 | NCBI WGS metagenome assembly SDBV01 (sample SAMN10402039, study PRJNA504765) | marine sediment metagenome | isolation source: marine sediment core GS10_PC15, 223 cmbsf | place: Arctic Ocean: Southern Knipovich Ridge | collected 2010
ATCCATATTGCTTATCTTTTGTTTGTCGAAATTCAAATATAAACAATAATTATTGAAATACTCTTTTTCCCTTTATCTTTTTATTAACTAATCGTATAAATAATTTGAGTGTCCAATTTAAAAATAAGTTTGAGTGTCCAATTTTAGACGCAGAGTGTCTCTATTGCAGGCGTAGCAATGGATTTATACGGTTTTACAATTAATTTTCCGAGAGGTCTGTCCCTTACAGAAAAGCAACAACAAAATAGAAAAGAAAGTGTTACTTTTGTAAGAATTTTTGAGAGAATGATTAATAAAGTAGCAGCAGCATTTCTTATCCTATTAGCCAATATTATATTGCTGGCTCATTCTATGATTTTACATCATCATCATGATTATTTAGCAGTTGAAATTTCTTCACAATCCGAGTTCGACAATAAACATTCCCATCATGATGGAAATGCCCATCACGATCACAACACGGTCGAAGATGAACGCAACAATCCGCTAAAAAAGCATCATGAACACAGTTTTCCACAACATTCTCATGCCTTTATATCAAGTGATTTTACTTTTACACTGATAAACCAGTCAATATCATCAAAGCATATTACTCAACCCATAATCATTATTTTTTCTGAATCTGAATATTGTGATATATATAGTCCTCCGGATTTTAAATATGATTATGGCAATTCCAAATTTCGAATAACTTCTCTTTTTGAACCCGGAGCAATCGCTTTACGGGGGCCTCCTACTATTGCGTAAACTTTCTTTACTTTTTTTCTGAAGAGCGGCGAGAATTTTTTGCTGCATAAATTATAATCAAATCGTAATCAGCCATGCTTGCGCATGCATTTTGAATATAGTCAACAAAATATCATTTGTATATCACATAAAACATCAATAACAATGAAAAAGATACTTTTTATTATCGCGTTTATGACTATCCTGTTTAGTTCTTGTGGAACCAGAACGAATGAAAAAACCGACTCCCACACTCATGATGATGGCACTGTACATGCAGACCATCAAAATGGCTCAGATACAATTCCCGAACAAGAAATATTTGAGGTCCAGAATGATTCAGATCAATTACAAAAAGACACTATGAAAAGTACTGACGAATCAGATCATGAACATTCTCATGAAAATGGTCACGAACATCAACATTAATTAATATAATATGGCTATGACTGGAATTACATTCATTTTTCAAATAATCATGGCCATATTCTCATTTTAAATTCATTTACAATGAAACAGATATTATATTTTATTTCCGTTGCAATTGCACTGTTTGGGTGTAACGGAATAAGCCAACAAGCTGATGATTCAGCACATGCCCATGAAGCCAAATTACAAATCACAGAATACAGCAATAGCATGGAGCTTTTTGCAGAGGCCGATCCTTTCGCTGTGGGCCAAAACTCAAGCATACTGGCTCATTTTACATGGCTTGACAGCTTCAAACCATTGGAAAACGGAGATGTAACAATTACGCTAATTGTAGGTACGAAGGGAATAAAACAGACCATCTCTCACCCAGTAGTAGCCGGAATATATAAATTCGAGATTCAACCTCAAGTATCAGGAACCGGGAAAATAATTTTCGATATTAATTCCAGCCAGGGGAAAACACAAATCATTGCAAATAATATTACAGTTTATGACGATATACACGATGCTGAACACGCTGCTGAAGGATTAGTCCATTCCGAAACCAACACATCTGTGTTTACCAAGGAACAATCGTGGAAGATTGATTTTGCAACTGAACATCCAAAAGTAGAGCCATTCGGTCAGGTTATAAAGACCACGGCTCAGGTACAATCAGCACAAGGTGATGAAATTTTAGTATCCGCTAAAACAAATGGTATTGTAATGCTCTCGGCCCAAAATGTATTGGAAGGAAAAAGCGTTTCAAAAGGACAAATTCTTTATTCAGTTTCCGGAAGTGGTTTAGCTGATAATAATTCTTCCGTTCGATTCCTGGAAGCCCAAAACAATTATGAGAAAGCAAAATCTGATTATGAAAGGTTAAAAGAACTTGCAGAAGATAAAATAATCTCGGAAAAAGACTTGCTGATTGCAAAGAACCAGTACGATAATACAAAAGTTATCTATGACAACCTGAATGAAAACTTTAGTGCAGCAGGAGAGAGCATTATAAGTTCAATGAATGGCTACATAAAACAAGTATTTGTACAAAACGGCCAATATGTTGAAGCTGGTCAACCCGTTGTAATTATCTCGCAAAATAAAACGCTGGTGCTGAGAGCAGAAGTCCAGCAAAAATTTGCGCCAATATTAAGTACTATAAATTCGGCAAACATTCGCACCATACACAATAACCAGACCTATTCGCTTGAGCAATTAAACGGAAAAATATTATCATTTGGCAGAAATACGAATAATGATAATTATCTGATCCCTATAAGTTTGCAGATTGACAATAACGGTGCATTCGTATCAGGTGGTTTTGTGGAACTCTACTTAAAAACCGTAACCAGCAGTCAGGCATTAACAATCCCAAGTTCTGCCTTATTGGAAGAACAGGGTATTTACTTTGTTTTTGTTCAAGTTACACCTGAACTCTTTGAAAAGAAGAGAAGTAAAAGTTGGGGTAACTGATGGACTGAAAATAGAAGTTTTGGAAGGAATAGCTCAGCAGGAACGCATTGTAATTACGGGCGCAATTCTTGTCAAACTAGCTCAGGCAACAGGCACCTTAGATGCTCATTCCGGACATAATCACTAAATCTCTTAGCCATGCTAAATAATATTATAAAATTCTCACTGAACAACAAATATATCATTTTGCTCAGTTCAGTGCTTTTGCTGGTTATTGGAGCAAGAACGGCCGTTAACATGGATGTAGATGTTTTTCCTGATTTTACTTCTCCAACGGTGGTCGTTATGACTGATGCCCATGGTATGGCATCTGAAGAAGTCGAGCGTCTGGTAACCTTTCCCATCGAAACTTCTGTTAACGGTGCTACGGATGTACGCAGAGTGCGTTCAGTTTCTTCGCAGGGTTTCTCTTTTGTTTGGATAGAATTTGATTGGGGTACAGATATTTTCAAAGCCCGCCAGATAGTAAGTGAAAAACTTATCAGTATTTCATCACAAATGCCTCTTGGAGTGGGACAACCAACCCTGGCTCCGCAATCCAGTATAATGGGTGAAATATTCCTGATAGGGATACAAGCAGATAGTACCAGCATGATGGATTTAAGAACAATCGCTGAATGGAATGTAAAACCATTGATACTTGCAACGGGTGGCGTTTCTCAAGTAACTATCATCGGGGGCGATTACAAACAATATCAGGTTTTGGCCGATCCTCAGAAAATGAACTACTACAATGTTTCGATGATTGAATTGGCTGATGTATGTAAAGGAATAAGTCAAAATTCATCGGGAAGTGCTATAAGACAGTTTGGCAACGAATATGTTGTTCGAGGAATAGCGCGAACCTTTGATATTGATGAATTAGGTAATTCATATATTAAATCAATAAATAAGAAACCTGTAAGAGTCAGGGATATTGCAGTGGTGAAAGTCGGCAGTGCAGTAAAAATGGGACATGCTTCTAAAAATGCAAAACCTGCAATCATTCTTTCCATTTCAAAGCAGCCCAATACAAACACGCTGGATCTGACAAACAATATTGAAAAGAACTTAACGGGACTTCAAAAAACATTACCTCCTGATGTTGTGTTAGACACCAAAATTTTCAGACAGGCTGATTTCATTGGAACATCAGTCAAAAATGTACAGAATGCTTTAATTGAAGGGGGAATATTCGTTATCATCATCCTGTTTTTGTTTTTAGGTAGTTTTCGAACCACATTTATTTCTCTTCTAGCCATTCCTATGTCATTACTTGGGGCAATATTAGCCCTGAAAGCACTGGGCCTAAATATTAACACGATGAGTTTAGGTGGAATGGCAATTGCTATTGGCTCATTAGTTGATGATGCTATTATAGATGTCGAGAACGTCTATAAACGCTTAAGACAAAATCGGCAAAAGCCCTTGCAGGACAGACAATCTTCATTTGTCGTGGTATTTGAGGCATCGAAGGAAATTCGTGCCTCAATTCTAAATGCAACACTTATAATAATAGTAGCATTTTTACCTTTATTTTTTCTTTCGGGAATGGAAGGTCGGATGTTAAAGCCTCTGGGAATATCATTTATAGTTTCCTTATTTGTTTCCCTGATTGTGGCTATGACATTAACCCCATTGCTGACGAAATTACTGCTTACCAATGAAAAATATCTTGCGAAAAATGAAAAAGAAAAATGGTTAGTTCGCAATCTATCATTTTACTATGAGAAGTCACTCTCATGGGCCCTGAGACACAAAAAAGCATTGATTTTTTCTTCCCTTGGTTTATTTGTCATTTCCCTTATTGCATTTTCAACCATGGGGCGCAGCTTTTTACCTGAATTTAATGAAGGTTCGCTAACACTATCGGTAGTTACAAAACCGGGAGCATCATTAGAAGAAAGCGATAAGCTGGGTAATCTGGTTGAAACAGCGTTATTATCAATTCCTGAAATAAATGGTACAGCGCGAAGAACTGGGAGAGGTGAATTAGATGAGCATTCACAGACCGTTAATAGCGCAGAGATAGACGCTACTTTTGAACTTGAAAACCGAAGCCGTGAAGAGTTTATGGCTGAAGTAAGAGAAACGGTTGCTAGCATTCCGGGTATTGCTGCAACAGTAGGCCAGCCCCTTGGTCATCGAATCGATCACATGCTATCCGGGACGAGGGCAAATATTGCAATTAAGCTTTTTGGCAATGATTTAAATAAGATGTTTATCATTGGAAATCAGGTGAAAAGCTTGATTGTTGATATCGAAGGCCTGGTTGATGTGAATGTTGATCAACAAGTTGAAATACCCCAAATCCAAATACGGGCGAACCGGGAAATGCTGGCTCATTATGGAATTACCATTAACCAATTTAACGAGTTTGTAGATATCGCATTTGGAAGCGAAAAACTGGCAGATATATACGAAGGTCAGAGTCGATTTGATTTAGTGCTGAGATTGAATAGCGATTATACTGAAACGATTGATGGGATCCGTTCTGCATTAATTGATACCGAAAATGGTAAAAAAGTTCCCTTGGAACAAGTTGCTGATATTGTCTCAATTTCAGGGCCCAGTTCAATAAGCAGAGAGAATGTGCAACGAAAGATTGTTATTGCAGCAAATGTAGCTGGCCGTGATTTGCGTAGCGTAGTACAGGACATACAAAACAGGGTAAGCGAAAATATTGAATTGCCTGAGGGTTATAGAATTGAATATGGAGGTCAGTTTGAAAGTGAAGCGAAAGCATCAAAAACTTTGATGTTAACTTCCATACTGGCCATTCTAATCATTTACCTTTTGCTTTTTCAGGAATTTAAAAGTTTCAAGCTTGCGGGGATCATCTTGCTGAATTTACCATTGGCATTGATAGGTGGAGTATTTTCAATCTACTTTACCTCTGGAGTACTAAGTATTCCTGCAATTATTGGGTTTATAACCCTTTTTGGTATCGCAACCCGTAATGGAATCCTTTTGATTTCAAATTACAAAAAATTGCAGGGTCAGGGAATATCATTGGCTGAAACAGTAATAAAAGGCTCGTCAGACCGCTTGAATGCAATTTTAATGACAGCATTAACGGCTGCTCTTGCACTTATCCCCATAGCGATGCAAGGAGACTTGCCGGGTAACGAGATTCAAAGCCCAATGGCACAAGTAATTTTAGGTGGTTTACTCACATCTACCTTGCTCAATATTTTTATTGTGCCAATAGTCTATAGCATTCTGAACAACCGTGGAATTATTAAATCTCAAAAAGTATGAAATATATAATCATAGTTCTAATTGCGATTATACCCAGCTATTCATCGCTTTTCTCTCAAAGTAAGACTGATGATGTTTTGCTGGAGATAGAAAAGAACAACACAACCTTGTCAGCCCTTAGATCAAGAGCAGAAGCGGATAAAATTGGGAATAAAACAGGAATTTACCTTCAGAATCCTGAATTGGAGTTTAACTATTTGTGGGGTAATCCTTCCGCAATTGGTAATCGAACAGATTTCAGCCTGAAGCAGTCTTTTGATTTTCCGACAGTTTATGGATATAAAAATCAGATCTCCAAGCTGAAAAATGAACAGGTTGAACTTGAGTATCAAAAGCAACGAAAATCCTTGCTTTTGGAATCCCGTTTAATCTGTTATGAGTTGGTTTACACCAATGCTTTAAAGTCTGAACTTTCAAAAAGACTTTTTCATGCCCAAAGTATTGCCAACAACTATAAAGCGAAATTCGATGTTGGCGAAACGAACATTTTGGAATACAATAAAGCACGTTTAAACTTGCTTAATCTTAGTAAAGAAATGGAATCTCTTAATATCGAAAGAGATGCTTTGCTTGGTGAATTAACCCTGTTAAATGGCGGTAATATTATCGACTTTTCCGAATCCGAATTTCAGGTAACAGCAATTCCTGCCGATTTTGAACAATGGTATGCGCAGGCTGAACAAAGCAATCCGCTTTTAAATTGGTTAAAAAAGGAGATTGAGATTAGCCAAAAACAAGTGAGCTTGAATAAGGCATTGAGTTTACCTAAACTTCAGGCTGGCTATATGAGTGAAAAGCTTATTGGGCAAGATTTTAAAGGAATTACCATTGGAGTGACGATTCCAATTTGGGAGAATAAAAACACCGTAAAATATTCCAAAGCCAACGCAATTGCATTTGAGAACATAGCTACAGACAATAAGGTAAAGCTATATAACCATCTTAAAGTTTTGCATACAAAAGCATTCGGACTTCAGAATAATCGAATTGATTATGAATCAGAATTACAATCCTTTGACAATTCTGAATTATTGAAAAAAGCGTTGGATAAAGGTGAAATTGCTTTGATGGACTACATCCTTGAACTTTCAATATATTATGAAAGCGTAACCAAATTACTTGAATTAGAATGGGAAATGAATAAAACTGTGGCAGAGTTGAATCAATATTTATAGTCCGTATTCATCCAGGTGAAATATAAATTGTCGTTCAAGACCTGGATCCTTTCAAATTTTTGATAAATTGTCACATTAAAGTGTATATGAACCATTTATAGGATTAACATTGTCGATGTAAAAAGGTTTTTTTATTAAATATTTAGAGATGAAAAGGAAGATGAATCTTAAATTGAGAGGGGCAATACTCCTGGTGACATTTAGTTTATTTGGATTTGTATCCTGCGATAAATATGATGACCGAGAAGTTATTGAGAATACCTTCACAGGTAATGTTGATGTAACTTCCGGTGCTCAGGATCCGGCTGGCGATTTTACCGGAACTAATGCTTCAGGCACCTTCTCATTTGCCTGGATAAATCCTCAATCGAAGGCATCTGCTAACTTTGATTTGACATCATCCTCTGGCTCAGTTCAAATGATCATAGAAGATGACAAAGGTAAAGTTGTTTTGAACCAAACGAGAAGCGCAGGTGGAGTTGATACTTACGCAGGAGTTTCTGATGAAGGTACGAGTGGATTGTGGATCGTTAAGATCATCATAACTGATCTTAACGGTGATGGAAGCTACTCGCTTCATCCAGGCAGTTGATCATAATAGAAAAGGCCGTCTCATTAAACAACATGAGACGGCCTCTACTCTAATAATTTAATGGTATTGTCAAATCCTACTTGAACTCAGCCTGCGTAGCATTATCCAAACGATCTGCCACAATATCAAAGATAGCTGAATTATTGCTCTCGTTAACGAGTATTACACCTTCTACCCTATCTGCGTTGTCCAATTGTGTTCCGGTTATGGTTGAAAACCAGACAGCAGGGCTGAAATCAATCTCTGCAATGGCGGAGCTGCCTGCTTCAAACGTATGAGAACTTGCATTTGCCTCAAATACCTCTCCTGAGTTAAATTCAAAGCGTACTGGAGTTTCAGCTCCGTCGGCATCTGTATATGTGCCATCTGCTACAACAGAGGGAGTTGCGTCAACGTCCTGGATCTCAATCCCCAGATTCACTGAATTATATTCTCCGGGAGGAATGAGGACATTAACCGCCGGAATTATAGGTATAGGCAAATCGTGCTCTCCGACCTCCCAGATCTATTCTTCTTTTATAAAGCAGGGCTAATTTATAGTAGCTAAGCTCAACATCTTTGCTGTAATATTTCCCCTCATCATAGTCATTATAGTGCATGTGGATATAGATGCCAGGTAGAATTGCGTTGAAAGTGATGATCGGTGAGTGAGGGAGTATTCCAAAAAGGTTCAGTAACCGGATGCATAGGCAGGATGTGAACCTATAAGGCTATTGGGATCAAAACTGTTTCTTGTGTCATTATCAATTAGCCAGGTATTATTATAAGAAAATGTGATTCCGACTCTAAGGGAATTTCTTATCCTTGATTTATGAAATTCTGAATTACCAGTGATTAACTCGAAGTTAACTGCTCTGAGATTGTATATTGATAATGATACTGTATCAGTTTGCAGTATGTATCCAGGAATATTGTATTGAATATTATTTACTGAAACAGGATCCGACTTATAAGGGAGGCGAGAATCATCTGGTAAACGTGGAAGATCAACAGACTTCTTAGGAATTTCATATACGTTCACCACCGGAATGTTTTCAATTTCTTGCTGAAATGTTTCAGGATCATGAATAGTTATTTTATCATTGGAATTGTCTATGCCAGTTGTCTCAACAATACCTTCAACTTGATCAGAATTTTCATGTCTTGGATCTTAAGGATGTTGAAACTCTAATACATCACTCATTTCTCCACCATTATTTTCAGATTCCAGGGAGTTAACAGAAATACCCTCGCTTTCAATTTCAACAGGTCTGAAGCGATCCCCCAGATAGAGATACCCTGTTATTAAGAGCAAAATTGCAATAACAGAGACTTTGCCAACGGTCTTCCAAAGATCTATCTTCTCATATCTTCTCAGGGAATCAGATATCCGAACCCAAACAGAGTCAATATTAAGTTTGGAACTGATTTTCTCCCAAACATGAGCCGGAGCTGCATTTTCAAGTTTCCCAAAACTTTCCTTGACTTTTTCATCGATAAGGCTTTCAGCAGGTGTATCATCAATGCCATGAGAAATATGATCCCATGCCTGAGGGAGCGCAGGTTGGTTAATGTTGTCAAAGCTATCCTTAACCTTCTGATGTATTTTATGATTATCCCTCATTTATTTGAATGAACGATTTCTTTAGTAGCATCCTGGCCCTGTTAAGTTGCGATTTTGATGTGCCGACTGAAATTCCAAGAAGATCGGCTATTTCCTTATGTCTCAGACCTTCAATCGCATACAATTTAAGTATCGTGGCCGCCTTAGAGGGAAGGCCATTCACTAACCTTATAATCTCTTTCGCACTAATCTTTTCGATGATCTCATCTTCTATTGTATCAATGCTTGTGTTGTAGTTTATTAAATTCTCCATTTCACTGGCATTCTTCCTGTAATACTCAAGTGCAGTATTTACAATGATGCGCCTTATCCACCCCTCGAATGAACCACTAAAGGAGAATTTGCTGAGACTCCGAAACACCTTGATGAATCCATCCTGCAATATATCAGCGGCTTCGTCTTCATTTTCAGCATAGGTCAGGCAGACATTATACATTTTATCGGCATATTTCTCGTACAATGCCTTTTGGTAACTGCGTTCATTATTGATACACCGTTGTATGAGCTCCCTCTCCTCCATTAGATTATTATGCTTGCTTTAGCTTATTCAGTTTACTTCAAACACTGCTTCTGTGGATTCATCCAGCCGGTCAACCACCAAATCAAATATATCTGTATTCTCATCTTCGCTGACTAAAATAGTAGGGACTCCGTTCACCTCTACAAGATCAGCCTCCTCAAATGTAGAATTAGAGATTATTTGAAACCAATGGACAGGATCAAGCTTAATTATGCTTTTAACAGGGATATCTTCGTTTAATACAATAGTACTGGCTCCAGAATAATCTTCCGCAACAATACTAAAATATTCACCGGACTTAAAAGTGAATAAGATGGGTATTGTTTCTTCCTGCGGGTTTTTATAAATTCCCTCTACAACAATATTATCTTCGTCGTATTCATCAAAAGTTTCAAACGAAATATCGATCCTTGTGTAAATGCCCTGAGGTATATCAAAATCAAGTTCCTGGATGTAAAAATCCGGGTCAAAAGGCAAAGTAAGGCCTCCGGAAAAAGTCTGATTAAAATATACATCTTCACCCTGTTCTCTTTCTCCTTCAAAATCAAAGGAGGCTAAGGTTATTGTGCCTCTGGAGAAGGTAAGCCTATCGTCTGAATTATCAATACGATTAATGTCAAAAACAAACAACGCTTCAGTTGGGAGTTTTAGTGTATCATTGGGTTCACACGAAAGTAGTAACCCGAATATTACACCAACAATATATATATAAGGGCACCTCTAAAAACTACTTTCTATTACGAACGGCTACAAAAAGAAATAGCAGCGTTGTCAGACTAAATCTTTCCTCACTGTAGCTGTGGCTACGGTTCCGGAATATTTTGCCTTCCGCCT
>SDBV01013115.1_pt1 | contig 10576 bp, 10 predicted proteins | sample 2277081 | NCBI WGS metagenome assembly SDBV01 (sample SAMN10402039, study PRJNA504765) | marine sediment metagenome | isolation source: marine sediment core GS10_PC15, 223 cmbsf | place: Arctic Ocean: Southern Knipovich Ridge | collected 2010
TTTAAAGCTTAGATATCAACCAATCACAGCAGAGTGTTTAGTTTTTCGATTTGGAAATGAATTGGATTTACCGATACAAATACAAAAACACGCAATTAACATGTTAAAAAATGCTTCAAAGAATGGGTTGAAGCGAACTGGTAAAGATCCTAAAGGATTAGCGGCTGCTTGCGTATACATAGCTGCTAAGGATGCAAGCATCCGAAAAACTCAATCAGATGTAGCAGATATTGCGAAAATAACCGAGGTAACTCTTCGTTCACGTGCCAAACAAATTAAGAACAAGCTTATGTAAACTGGCAGAGGAAACAAGACTTCAGATATAACTGAGTAATTAGAACATCACACATTTTTTTTATTTTTTATTTTTCAGTATAGCTAAAATTTCGCACCATGAACTTAAATACAAGATTCTACTCAACTTATTCAGAAATTAGATAAAAGATTGAACTTATAAAAGAAAAATGAATAAAAAACAATAAGTTGAATTCACTTTTAATAATGAAATAACAGGGATAGTTACTTTAGAAACTAAAAAGACAAAATCTTAAGATGGGGGTTATGAATTTAAGAACCATTCATGTTATCAATGTTCCAACGTTGAACCCCTTTCTTATCCGGTTTAAGGATTAAACCCCATTTCTTATCATCAATTAATAATCCTCTAACCATTATCATGTCACCTATAGATACATTAAGAAAGTTAATCTTTACCATCAAATTTTCCATATTATTCAATCTTAAGGTAATAATAATTTCATTTTCAGGGTATACTATACTTATGATTTCTCCTTGAACACTAACATTCGTATTAGGTTTATATTCTGGTATGAATAAGGTATTGATCTCATAAATAGCATCATTTGTGATCACCTTATTCAAGTAATTCCTTATTAAAGGAATTTTTTCACCCAGATTTCGTGGAATTACTAAATTTATAATTTCATCTACTGCTTTTTGACCCATAGTCTCTGAAATATTTAAGACAATTGACACCCAAGATAAATCGGAATATCGGTTATACTTCTCTAAAGCAATGAAGAAATGTTCACTTAAGGGATCAAGGAAGTGATCTCCGTAAGTTTGAATAAATCTACCATAATCAGAGTTTGAAAAATTCTTTTTATTTGGGATAATTGATCTTTCATTTAAAATTTCGTCAAAAATAATGCTTCGTACTTTTCTATTTTCATGCTTCATCCAAGAAAATTGTAAATTTTCCCTCTTTTGAAGAGTTTTCAAGTGATATTGCTCTAAATATTGAATAGCTTCTTCGATGGTAAGGATTTTTAGTAACATTTCTAATATATAAACTATACTAATAGGAAGTTCAATAGATTCTCCAAATTCTAAATAACTCATTCTTAATTTATGAGATTGAGTTTCTAAAGTATTTTTAATACATGGTTTAATTTCTTCTAGAAGATCTAAAACCTCAATGATTGATAGTCTTAAATATCCTTCAGGATTAATTAGATTCTTGTTTAGATATTCTATAATGTGAGAATTAAAGAGCTGTTTTTTAAAAAATTTATCTGTAATATATTGATAATTTAGTTTCAGAGTTAAATCATCATAAAATAAAAGTAAAAATTCAATAAAATTTTCAGAATTTGTTTTCTGAGGTCTTTTTAGTATCTTTCTAAACATATCTGGATTGAGATCGTCTAAAAATTTAGCAAAACCTTCTGATGAGGAAGATTCAAGCAAATTTTCCGCAAAATACAAAAATTCAATTGGATCGTTAATATCATCCCGGATCAGCAGACCAAGATGTTGATAAATTTGTTTTTGCAATGTTTTATTTTTTTTATTTAAGTAAACCTTTAATTCTTTTTTATTATCATTTAGATTCTCCACATAAAGAATCACTCTGTATGTGCTAATTCTATAATTACTTACCTTTTCCAACAAGCTCATAGGAAGTATTTCAAGGCTTGGCATATTTATATCTAAGTTTTCGAGTTTAGGTAATTTTACTAAATCATCTGGGATTTCAGTTATGACATTCTTTGAAAGGTTTAAATAATTTAGATTGGCTAGTTTAGAAATAGTTCTTGGTAATTCTTTGATCTCATTGTACCAAAAACTTAAAAACTCTAAATTAGCTAGGAAACTAATTTCCTTTGGTATAAGCTTAATCTTATTACCATAAAAATCTAACCTTTGAAGCCTTCTTAAGTTAAATAAGGATTTAGGAATAGTTTTAATATTGTTGTTCTGGAGTGAGAGTTCACATAAATTTTGTAGATCACCTATTTTTGTTGGTAATTGTCCTAATCTACAAGAACTTATACCAAGGAACTCCAGTTTCTTCAATTTTAGGATATTTTTCGGTATATCTTTAATATTCGTATGGTAAAGACTTAACCTTTCTAAATTAATGAGGTTACCAATTAATTCTAAATCATCGCTTTGTATTCTACAATTGATAAGTGCAAGAATTCTTAAACTTGTTATATCAAAAATGTTAATTGGGAAAGAATCCCAACAATTGTTAATGGTAAGTTTTTTAAGATGAGTTAAATAACAAAAGTTTTCTTTAATTTCCCCATCAAGACCCCATCTTATTTCGATTTCAATAATATGATTATCTTCAGTCTTCAGGTTCTTTTCAATATTTAGATTAAAACTTTTTAATACCTCAGCTTCTTGTCTATAGATATATAGACCTTTATAATTTACAATTTCGTTAGTTTTGATCATAATATATTTTATTTTTCTATACTAATAAGATGATCAATCAGATGTGGCAGATATAGCTTAGATCACAAACAGATTTTCTTAAAAGTTAAATTGTGTCTTTGCTTAACTTTAAACTTTCACACTGAAGTTGGAATGTGAAAAGACTAACGTTTATATAAACTGAAAGCTATTTCGACTATGTAGTTTTATAACAATTCTGTTGAAAAATCGGTCCTTTTGATGAGCTTGAACAAATATCTCTTGTGATTAATCCTAGAAACATAAGATATTTACCAGTTAGGAGTGCGAAGTTGAAATGGGTAAACTATTGCAGAGAAAAAAAGAATTTAGAGAAAATCTAATAAAATATATCAAACTTTAAATCGATTTCAATCAATGTTGTTAAGATCTGACAATAATTTTGTTCTATCTTTATTTGTATATAATTTAGTACTATAAAGTAAGTGTAAATTCTTTCTTCTAGCTATAGAAATCAAAAATCTCTCTCCAATAACGAAATCGCAATAAGGTATAGCAAAACAAAAACTTGCAATATCAGGAATATCGTTGACATTATAGGGACGATTTGGTATTTTCTCAATTCCATTATGCAGACAAATATTAGTATATAAAAGTGGAAATTGTTTTAAGAAATCGATTATTTCTTTGAGTGTAGAAAGATTTTTTACGATTTCTTTAGTATCTACATTGTATTCTTTGCACCAGTGAATCAATCTTGGAAAAAAGGTCATAATTAAAAATTTAACCATTCTCATTTTCTGTCTGCTTTTTTTATCTTTATATTTCAAATTAAGATTACTTATCCTTGTCATTTCTCGAACTGTAGATTTAAAATCGGATTTTGGCCTTTTATCATCCAAAATGAATTTTAATATTGCCTTTTGAGTCGAAAATTTGTTTTTCATTACATTTTCATACATTTCTTTCTTTTCTTCTGATATTGGGAATTTTGATTTTAATTTTGGAGCTGTACCATCATGAATTAGGTAAAAATCACCAATTCCAATTGCAGATTCTTGAATACTGCAAATTGGTATTTTTATGTAGTTTTTTATGTGGTGAATAATCTCCAAATCAATAATATAAGGATATGGAATAAAACTATAACCTTGTGAGACTTTTACCATAAATTTTGCTAATTTTTCTTTTCTTTTTTTATTAGTAATCTTATGGATTTCAACAACATTTGATAGATTAATTGGTACAATCAGTTTTTTTTTCTGTGTAAGAGTAGTTATCTTTTCTAAAACTTGATTATAGATTTGGTCTTCTCTTTTACCATAATATATTTGACATAAGTAAATCCAAATATTCTGATCTAAATAAAGATATTTCATTAGTTTATTTTTAATTACTCATTGTTTCAACAATCCAGATTGATGTTTAACCATCTCTTTTGTTCCAAAAAATTAATTTTCTAAAAAAACCACTTATTTTATCTTTATGGTTGTTTAAATATCGATATATAATAGCTAAAATGAAAACTACTATGTTAAATATATTTATAGGCCAAAAAAGCATCTCTATATTAAATCCAAACTTGTTGAAATTATTTTGCAAAAAATTTGAGAGAGAAGTAACAATTGAAACCATTGTAAAAAATATAGAATGATTTATTGTTTTTATTAGTCCTTTTTCGTCAAATAAATAATTAAATGTAGCTACAACTTTTTGATGTCGGTGATGGAGAAACTCCTCTTCCATTTCTTCTTTTTCTAATCCATTTAACGCATTGGGGGGAGTAATGAATGATTTCATTTTAAATGTGATAATATAAAACTTAGAAAAAATTGCAATTAAAAAGCTTAAATAGGCTAATAATAACGGTAAAATATAGATCTTAAAAGAGAAATATACTAAAATTCCGTTAATAATAGGAAAGATTGTTAGATCGATACCTAAAAATCGATATAATTTATCATAAACGTGTCTTTTTTGTTCAAATGTTTCTTTCTCAATAATACCGACAAAAATTTCTAAGAAATTATCCTCTTCTTTCGTCATTACTTTGAAAATCTGAGACTTCTCTTGTTTTAATTTTAGAATTTCTAAAAGGACTATTGTTTTGTACAGCTTTATACTTTATTTTGGAGGATTTAAATGCTTTTTTATCAGGTTTCTGGGTATTTGTTGACTTTTTTTCTTTTCCAGTCATCTTATTTCTCTCAAAATATTTAATGTTTCCTTATGATATATAAGAAAATAGCCTTAAAAAATATTTATATAAATTTTAAGATAACTAGATTTAAATAAGTGATAGAGTGTGAAGAATTAGTGAACATTCCACAATTTAAATAAGTTTTATTAATATTATGGTTTTCCTTCCATAAGATTAGGCTTTTAACTTTCGTTTTTTTTAATTTATATTCATCTAAAGATAATATTAGATTTTTTCAACTTGAGATCGTCCTAACTTTTTTATGAAACTAGAAATGACTCCAGTAAGAGAAATATTCTTCTTTAAATTAGAGAAAAACTTGACTCCAGCTCTCAGCATCTAATGCTTTAGTTGAAAGTCTCCTGATACGATTCTTTTCTTCTGCAGTAATATCATTGGATATTATATTTTGTGAATTTGCAGGATCCGAAATTTTCTTTGTGGTAACATTATTTTCTAAATATTCAAAAACAGCATTCAGCTGAGGTTCCAAAGTATTTCGACTGATACCTTTACAACCTTCAATAGTCATATGCTCCAATATAAAAGTTTTTATCGGAACACTTTTTATTTTTTTCCATAGTTTCATTAAACGTATAGTATCTTGACGTTTACTGTTTTTTACGTAGTTTACTTGAATCTCTATGCTTGTCTGAAACCGTCCTCCTGATTCTTTATTGTATAGATATGCATAAGTATTATCTGTACTCGAATATTTACCTGGAATCACATCTATGTGAAAATCTCCCTTAAAGGGAAGTTCCCATCCAACCTTTTTTTTATGCACATAATCCCAATTTCTTTGAAGGACACTACCTACGCTTTTATAAATATTTTTAAGCGTATATGGTGCATCTGATGCCCAATATAATATCAAGGTCATAGCTTGCACTTATCATTGTTTTTTTTTTATAACTACCACCATAATAGATCCTTGGAGAATCCTTAAAACCATCTTTTAGCTGTTGTTCAATCCGATTACGAAGATTTCGTAGATTTTCAATTTGGTTATGAGTCAAATTCTGATCATATAGAATATTTCTGAGATAATTTTCATTACTCATTCCTAATTTCCCCCGATTACTATACTTTTTTGATATTTTGGAATTTTATTTCTGTCAAATTCATAAAGTTGAACTTCAGGAACCATTTTCGGATTGATTTGTCTTCCGACTGCTAAAGCACCTGCTGTTGGACCGGCATAAAATAAATGAATCTTATTTAAATTAAGAGCTTTTGTTCTTAAATTCGCTAATATGCCCCGAAATTCTTTACCAAGCTCCATTACTTGAGTCTCTGATTTCAGCCAGTCTTCTGATGGATTATCTGTAGTGATTTCTATCACATTATTTAAATCTAATCCTAATTCTTTGATTTGATCATCTAAAACTTTCGTCGAGAGAGATAATTTGATAATTATATAATTTGTCTTTTTCTTATCTTTTTTAAGCAAACCTGAGGTGTGCAATTTAGGTAATTCTATCCCTTTTAAATCTCGAATCCAATCCCAAGTCTGTAAATCTCTCTGGTATTGGGAATATCTTATTTTAACTCGATTTGTAAGAAGATACCCTAAATATATCGCATGTGATATTCTTGCAAGTGAGAAAATTGCAAATTGATAAAAATCTCTTTCGTTAAACATTTTATTTATAGTGTTCTCCAAATTTTCCTTTATTTGCTCCCAATTATTATTTTCATTACTACTCTTCAATTTTAGTACATTTCCTTCAGCAACATCTGGTAAAAGTGAAGTAAATATGCTTTTTTCATTAATCGGTGTTTTTTCCTCTTGAATTATTACTTTCCATTTCGTGATTATTGATATATCTTCTTCCCTATGTTTTGGTCTTATTAGGTTTAAAGCTTTATTGATTTTATCTAATGAATCCTGGTGTGTTATTTCTAAGTTTTGATTGTACACTTTCTTATAAAAAACTAACAGTGTCAATAAAACTCTATTAATTTTTTGTTCTCTCTGACTGGCAAAATCTTTATCTACTTGCCGTAGTATCTGATGCACGGTCAAATTACCGAATATCTGAATTTCCTTTAATATATCTATAACGCTCTGATTAAGAGAATTTTTATGATATGGCTTGAAATCCTTATCTTTAAGAATATTCAGTAAAGCAATTAACTGAGAAAAATCTCTTGATCGTGCTTGGTTCACCAAAAAGAAGAATTCAGTGTGTTTTTTATTAAGAGCTGTTTGAAAAATATCATATAATAGGTTTTCAAAAACACACCTTAAAAGATTCGGAAAAATGATATAAAAATCTTCATGATAAGCAATCCCATTTATAATATTAATATAAGGATCATAATGTTTTAATCCATAATCTTGAAAATCATATTTGATAAATTTTTCTTTAGAATCAAATTTCTTTTGATTTTCTAAAACCTTATTATAAGTTTCAATTCTAAAACTTTCCACCCTTTTTATAATAGGTCCAAGGTTATTAAGAATTTCATCTCTGATTAAATATCCATGTTCATAATGATTGTATTCATTTGTGATTGATTCGCTACTAAAATAATTGAAATTATTTTCTTTAATCATATATAACAACTTATAGATTTCGGGTATATTTAGGGGATCTTTGAGAGCTTCTTCTTTTGGTTTATCTAATGGGCTATAATTTTTCCTATAATTGATGTTCGCAAAATCAATAATATTAAAGTATTCATTCACTTCTCTCTGAACTATTACCCATAGATTTCCTAATTCAAATCGAATAATTTTCCGAAATTCTTCTAAAATAAGCATGCTCTACCATTTTTCCATTTCTTTTCTTCCTTTTTCCGTTAAATGTAAATATGGGAAAAAAATATTATACCCACTTGATAATGAACCTGGTGCTAATACTCCCTTCATGACATACTCCCATATTTTTTCAATGCTTCTGGTTGTATCATTATAAGATAAGATTGATTGGGAATATTGCGGTTTTTCAATGTATTTTAGCTCTGATGCTATTGTTTGAAGGTTATCATAAAAATCACCATGTTTATCAACATTAATATTTCCATTTGTTCTCTTCATTAATTGTTTTACTAGTTTACTTATCTGCTCATCATTCAATTTATCTTCGTCACTAAACATTATTTTAAACCTTTTATTTCATCTGAAATGCATAAAATCATTTATTCTATTAAAACCCCTTATTAACTGGCTAGTTTTCAATGAAATTTTCATGAAATTCATTCTCTGTTTTACTATTCAGGAAATTTTTAATTTGAAGAGATAGAAGAGATTTAATAATTAAATTTATGAAAAAACTTAAAATCATGACTCCTATCAAGATCAATAGATTGCTGGATTGATGATGAATAAAGTAAAATTTGCCTTGATATTTAAAATTGGAATTGTATATGATCACTAATGACTCCTGTAAATTTAAAAGCTCTCAATGAAGCTCCAAAACAAAAAAATTATGACTTTCTCTTTGAAAGTCCATGAAACCGAATAAACTTACAATGTCTGTCGTAGGATATTATTTATAGATTTTTTCTGGATTAATTCTTCAAGCTTGTCGGGATTTATAATTCTCCATTCTGTTGCGCTATCACTATCTTTCCAAATTGGACCGTAAAGTTGAATCAATCGGTAAGTTTTTTCCAGAATGGAAAGAGAATTAGTAAACCGATCATGATTATAATTTTCTTCTAAAAATTCATATTTTTTAACCTCGCTTTCAAAATCTTGACGAATAAATTTAAGATAATTATTCTGATCTATTAACGATTCTTCATAATGATCATAAAAAATTAATGCTAGATCCCCTGCTAAAATCGGTAAATCTCGTTTTATTCCTTCGATTTGAATTTCTGAATTATTTATTCTATCTCTAAAGCTTCTAACGTCTCCCCCAAAATATGTCCCAATAATTTTTTGGTGTTGTATACTTCCATTAGCATCTTTAAAGTACTGAACTTGTGAATCACCCAAATCATTTAGTTTATCAATCAATATACTAACTTTTGTATTTGTTAATGGATCTTTTGGGGGATTTATAACTTCATAATAATATTTAATTAAATAATTTTTTAGTAATAACCTAAATATTTTTTTATGGATCTCTTTAGAATCAGTAATATCTCTGTTATTTGAATTATTTTGAATGATGGGAATTGGACTATTTAATCTCTGTTTAATTACAGGTCTTAGAAGCATCTTTAAACTATCCATGTTATATGTTTCTGTATTTTTATCTGCTACATCAAAGGGTATTTCCTGAGATTCATCAAAAATTATTATAGGATCCTTTTCTAAAGCGGCAGCATAACCATATTCCCAGAAAACATTTGCACTAAACAATATATTTGTTTCTTTGCATTTTATTGAAGACCCAGATAAATCTGCAATAATAATTTTAGATTTACGAATCTGACTACAAATATGAGTACAGAATGCTTGTTTTCCATTATAAATATTTAAATCTAAGGCAAAATTTGGTTCTAAATTAAACTCCCTTATTACTTCTTTAATCATTTCGATATATTCCCGTCTATCAGGAGAATTTGATCCTATTATGAATGCACTATTTGGATCACTATACAATTCTGTATTGCATGAAGCATTAGGAGACCATGGGCAATTAGCCATTTTAATCACTTATTTTATAAGATTTTTAGAATTTTTTACAACACTATGGTTTACGTAAATTATAACATATTTAATCTAATAAATTTTATTCTACGCTAATTAATTTTAGAAATTCAAGTGAGATTTTCATCATAAGCCGACAAAAACAAATCAGAGAAAAAAGGAAAAATTTAGAAATAAATTGGGTAAAAGAAATGAAATTTTAATACAACTTTTTAGAGAAAAAAAATAGATAACTAATAATCAATTTAAATTCCAAAAATCATATTCTGACATCTATTTTCAAAGTGAAAATAAAAATGAAAAAAAAGAAGAGAAGAAAATCTATACCATTTGATGAAATTAAGAATTTTTTATCTAAAAATTGTGTACCCGTCAGATTAGAAGGGGAAGCTATTCCTAGCACATTTAAAAATTTAGTAAAGAAAAAAAAATGTTTTGTTTTTGCTAGCGGTTTTCAAGATGTTTCCTCTGGTAATTATGATCCTGATTATACTGGAATTCGATTTGGGGGAATCCAGATTTATCGAGATGCAAGATCAGATCCAGAACCTTACCTATTTAATGTAGATGGCTATTCAATAATAACTGACAGTACAACAGGTATAGAAGTGGACCTTATTGGACCAACAAAAACATTAGACCATTGGACTAATATTATTGCTTCAGGATTAACAGGTGCGGAAGTCAACTCTCATAAATTTCCAAAATGTCCTAATTGTGGAAATATTATCTATGACACTGCGATTTGTAATTATTGTGGGTGGCAAAGACATATATGAAATATGTACATTATTAAATCTTAAGTTTAACTCCAGCTTTCGTAAAAGATTAAGCGTAAAAAATAGCCATCTATTGTGCTGGATGTTTGAAGAAAATAAAGTTTAAGTCATGGAATAAATACCCCTATTTCGTCTCTTAGAATATCAAATTTAATTATATCTTTTCTAAACGAATTTAAATCAAAACGAATAACTTTCCGATCAAAGTTATTTCCCGTATCTATACGCGTTCCACTACCGCAAAATTGATCAAGGATTACGTCCTTTGGCTTTGTGAAATAATAAAAAAAATGCAAATAAGCTTCACCAGGAATTCTATAT
>SDBV01013117.1_pt1 | contig 10575 bp, 9 predicted proteins | sample 2277081 | NCBI WGS metagenome assembly SDBV01 (sample SAMN10402039, study PRJNA504765) | marine sediment metagenome | isolation source: marine sediment core GS10_PC15, 223 cmbsf | place: Arctic Ocean: Southern Knipovich Ridge | collected 2010
TTGTTTGTTGTGGTGAAGGAGATCATAAAAAGACTGATAATGCAAAAGAGCAAGCCAATGCTCTGGTCGCATTACTTAAACAAAGAGATTGTTCATCTGATTGTATTGTGCTCGAAGATATGGCCGACTATGAAGGCGCATGTGCATACGCCAAGCGGTATGCTCAACATATGAATCTATGCAGCAAATTGGATGTTCAGGATATACAAAAAAGATATGATGATTTATATGATGATCAGAACGCATTACGTAGGGTTGCTCAAGCTGCTTCCGGCAAAAATATTAATGTGATCAACATAGAACACAGACATTTTAGGCAAAAAATAGAGTGTGCTCCAGATTCATGGCAGAAGCTATTTAAAAAGTTAGATGCTTTTGTGGTGAGTAGTCTGCTCAAAGAGATAGAGCGCTATGATGATACGGCAGTTTTGAATAAGCATTATAAATCCATCATAGATCGTCTATCTCCTTTGGTTCATGCATTAAACCAAGAACATTGCTTGGGTGATATAATGCACAAGATAGTAAGAGGTGATGATATTGGACGTGGCAGAATTCGATTATCTGATCTTTGGCCAGGTCGCGATTCGGTCTATATTGGAGATTATCAGAAAGCTTTAAGAGATATAGCATCAGCGGCTGGAGAATTTGATCGTCTATTGCAATGTGAGCTCTTTGATGTGCGGCTATTACATACCCTTTATCACATGCAAGTTAAGCGAAATCAAAGCAATACGGTAGTTGTTTGTGCTGGAGATACACATATATCAAGTATAGAAAAGCTATTAGTACAATTGGGGTATACGTATATTCCATGCGAAGGTCAGCAATCGGATACAATATTCAATAAAGTAAGTTCAACAGGAAGCCCATTGCAAGCAAAGCTGTAACATTTCTTCTCATACACTTGACACTGTACCACTAAAATGATACAATATTAAGGTAGAACAGAGATAAAAATTGGCTATCGAGTGGCAGATACTAATGAAAAAGCATTATGTAGCTTATGATGGTAGTGAGCTTACAATCGAGTGGTATTTTACAGACAGAGGAAAAAGTGAGGCCCTCTCTTACTTTAAAGACTTGCCAACAAGCCGTAAAAGAAAGGTTGCCTATATGTTTGAGGTTCTTGGGGAGAGCGGAAAAATATTTAATAAGGAAAAATTCCGTAACGAGGGTGATCAGGTTTATGCAATAAAAGCCTCAGAAGATAGGTTTCTTTGTTTTTTCTTTGATGGCGCAAGGGTCATTGTTACCAATGCTTATACCAAGAAGTCTGCAAAAATGCCTTCACGAGAAAAGCAGAAGGCGCTAAAAGCTAAACAAGATTATATTATCCGAGTTAAATGGGAAACGTATTATGAGTAAAAAAATAAAATCAACAATTCAAGAATTCATAGATTCTCTTAGCCCAAAAGAATTAAAAAAGTATAAAGAAGAGCGCCAGGAATTTATCCTATCAGAACTTATCCTTGCTGCCATGGAGAAAGATAATATCTCTGTACGCAAGCTTGCCAAATTAGCCGGGGTGTCACCTACCATTGTGCAAGCCATGAGGTCTGGTACGAAAAAAGATTTCACGCTGCAAAGTTTTTTAAAAATATTGAAAGGCCTGGGAAGTAAAGGACTCATGATTGAACTCCATGGACAATATATTCCGCTTGATATTCCCCTTTCAGGAAAAAATAAGTAGAATCTCAGGAAAGCCCTAGCACACGGTCTTAAACAATATAATATCTAACAATAAGAGGCTTTGTTATGAAAATGAAAGGCTTATCTCTCTTATATTCACTTTGGATCAAATAAAATTTTGTTCACAGAGCCTAGTCTTTTTTGCAAATGTTAGTACACTAGGTGCATGCAAGCTCATAATGAATAAAAAAAACAAGGGAATGAGTATGAACATCCGGTATAAGCATATTTTCTATGTACTGCTGTGTATGTTGCCAACTGTTGCGCATCCAGCAATTGTGGTTACCGGCAACACTGATGGGCCAACAAGCTTCACCTTTTCCATTGGATCACATGCACGAGGTGTAAATGGTGGCACCTTTTATACTGGTGCATTAAAACCAGGTGTTGCAGGTGAATTTGCTCTTGCGCGAACGTTTGATTCTTTGCCCTGTTTTGAGCCATTTGCATGCGAGAAAGCTACTATCAACTGTATGACTGATCTAGACAATCCCTTATTTAATGCTGCGATTACGCAATTGGCACTGTTTCCGGTTCCACAAAATATGGGGCGCATGATCTTCTTTCCCATTGCGGTTACGCAAGATCGACCAGCAGATCTCTTTGTGATTAATGATAAGGTAGGCAATCGTTTATGCATATTGGCGCTTTCAAATGTAAAAGATGCCGATCCATTGGGTGGTCAAACAACAAGAGAGATTATTGGTGTGCAGCCATTTGTGAATGCCAATGGGATGACCGAGGCAATCTTTGCTGCAGTCAAGCCGAATGATAGTGATGATTTTGGCCAACCGGGTAGCGGTGTTGCAGTTGCTCAGTTTGTTAATGTTAAGGTAGAAGAGGAACAACAGACTGTGTTGATGCAAATTAATGCGGACCCAGAATCAGCGTTGCCAATTACCGATGCAATTGCTTCGCCACTGGATATCACCTCAGATAGTTTAAAGATCGATGGTGACCTTGTCAGTATTGATAATATTATCGACATGCATTATAGCACGAGGTTACAACGGCTTTATGTTGCCCTCAAAGTTCAAGGTGGCCCGAATGCAACCGATGGTGGCCGTGCTGTTGCCGTTGGCCGGTTAGTAGATCAAAAGCTTACGTTTGCACAGATTGCGCCCAATAATGTGTTTACTAATGCTGATAAAATTGTTGGTGGAACTGGTGCCAGTACACAAGTTTCGATTCATAATGTACGCACAATGCAAACCTCTACTTCGCTTGATTATCTGATTGTTGTTGGAGGCAATGGAGCACCAAATAATACGCAACAGATGGTTTTTGCATTACCGCTTGTCAATACATTGCTTACGACCATCAATGAAGAAACTCAAGGCACACTTGCCAACGTGAATATTGATCCGGAAGATGTCTTTACCAATAATAGTCAGGATCCATGTGAGGCAAATCCTCAGATTTTTCGTGGGCGTGTTTTCCCTGAGCCAGCAACCGAACCGGGCCAAGTATATACGAGTGCTGATGTTAAGGCTGTTGTTGGTGGTGGCACCCTGCCATTTGGACCGATTACCGATATTAATGTTTCACGTGATGCAGTATTTGTTTCTGTTGCGGATGCCATTAATGATGAAAAGCCCGGTCTTTTTTATTCACAGGCACTATTTGATGATACTGGCATTATCGCTTCATGGACTCCATGGCAACGCGTAGCAGGAACCACAGATAAGGCATTTGGACTTTCTTATGAACAAGAGTTAGGAAGCTTTTCATGGTTAACGGGGGCTACCAATCAAGCAATTAAAACGGTCAAACGCACCCAGTGGGGCATGGGAGCAGAGCAAGGTCTTGCTAACCTAGCTACTGTTATTTCAGGGCTCTTACCGCAAGAATGCGCTGGTGTGCAAGGATTCTTTAATCTGCCATGCAATACACTCGGTCTTTTTGATATATCAGCTTTTATTGCGACTGGTTTGCAACAGGTTGTGTTAATTGAAAGTGGTCAAGTTAATAACGGTGTATTATGCCCCAATGGTGGGGACTTTCAAACCGATTTGCAGATATTTACTGATGGCCAAATAACACAAAACTTTCCCGTAGGCACTGTGCGTGTCGTTTCAATTTCGGGAGGTGCACTTGCTGATATTGGGCCCATTATCGCAGCTGCAATCGGTGTGAATGATATAACCCAACAAGGGTACCTGTTTGTTGGTGGTGCCTGTGGTTTGGCTGTGTTGGCACAAGAGAATGGTGATGGTTGGTCAACGGCTACCGGGCTTGGCAAACATTTTGATGGGCTGGTTGATGGTATGCGTTTTGTTGCGCTTGATGAGTATTGCTTTGTGCGTAAACTCATTTTTGATGAAGGATTTTTGTATGTGCTGACCGATACTCGTTTGGACCGCATTGATGTGGCTGCGAGTGATTTTAGTACCGGTACCTTATCGGTTGTGACCGTTGCTACGTTGGCTGATATACTGTGCGAAACCATTGGGACTTTGCTTGATCTGATTGTCTCTGAGAAGGTTGCGCTGCTTGCTGCAAGCACTGGCCTGTTTCGTGTTGGTAATGATGCCAATATTCAAACCGCCGCAAACAGTGCTGAAGTTGATTGGACTCAAGTGGAGATACCTGAAGGTATTTCAGTCGTGCAATTTTTGCAGTCGATTGCAAGTACCGTAGTCCCCAATGGGCTAGCAAAGAATACGATAGGGAACCTCTATATTAATGATGCCTATCGTGGTTTTAATATGGCACAAGTTAATCGTTATCGTGTTGAGTCGGTGGTAAATATGCCGGTGAGTGACTGTACCATTAAGCCATTACCTGATATACATATAAAGGATATATTAACTGCATTTAGACTGTTTAGTGGTTTTCGTGGGATGGCTATATATGATGGCACCGATCTGTTTTCATCACGTGACCGTATGCAAACAAACCCACCGGTTGTTTTTAATCGTAATACACAGTTACCACTTGATATTGCTACTGCCTTAACGGTCAGTTCTATCGTGCGCAGTTCAGCATCAGGAGCTTGGTTGATTTCAGGTGATTTTGGTCTACGAATAAATGAATAGTGTAAGGAACAGCTGCATGATAAACATAAAACGACTTGTTCTTTTTATCTGTATGGTATCTGTTGCCAACATACATGGCATGAATCTGGTCCGGCCATACCAGATATTATTAAGGCCACCGAAGCTTGCTGATAGTTGGATGCAGTTTTATACAATAGGGCAATTTGGATTTGGTGATCGGGCCTTTATGGATAGTGACCAAGTAAATGTATTGCAGATCTACCAATGTGAGCAAAATGCATTAGCCATGCTTGATGGTTTTGATCCATGCACAGAAATTGGGCAGATGCGCATTCGACTTGATGCGTGCGATGACTGTGTGCGTGGTCATTTCAGACCATGTGGAGAATTTGATGTTGATGCAGCAGTGCGTTTTGGCCTACGATTTTTTATGCGGCACAATTTGTCTTTAGCTTTTTATCTGCCCTTTTACAAGATGGCACTTAAAGATGTAATGTGGCACAACCTTACCCAAAACGTGTCGATACAGGATGCGCGCGTGCGCGCTTATTTGACCGACTGTTTTTGTGAACGTGTTTGCGAGCTTGGGGGCCTTGATCTGACCGGTTGGGATCGATCTGGCGTTGGCGATACAACAGTATCATTAGAATGGATTCGTGATTATCCGCAACAAAAACCAATGCTCCGCAATGTAACGATCAATGGGCGTTTAGGTGTGACCCTACCCTCTGGCCTAAAAACTGATGAAGATAGAATTTTAGCCTTCCCTTTTGGCAATGATGGTGCTATTGGGCTCATCTTTGCATTAGGGCTTGATCTTTATATGGGTAAATATGTAAAAGTAGGGCTTGATGTTCAGTTAATGCATCTATTTGGCCATACTCGCTGCCGGCGCATTAAGACTGATACGCGTCAAACAGATCTTTTATTGCTTACTAAAGCTGAAGCATTCCGGGATTATGGATTGACACAGCAGTTCAGCTTTTATTGGGAGTTCTATAAAGTGCTCTATGGAGCTTCATTTAAAATTGCTTATCAGTTTTATAAACGAGGTGAGGATACACTCTTTTTAAGTTCAAACGAGTTTTCAACGTCCATTGCAAATAGCGCAGAAAGTTTAAAATCATTCACCACCCATGATGCATTCTTCATTTTGAATTATGATTTTTCAGATCATATGCCAGAAGAAAGTCGCTGGACTCCTTATGTATCAGCCTTTATTAATATTCCATTCGATGGTAAACGATCAATTACGGCCAAAACGGCAGGTTTTGTATTAGCATTAAACTTCTAGAATACCACCTTTTAGCCCTTTTGCCAAAAGGGCTAAAAGGTGGTATTCTTTAAAAAAAGAGCCTTTTACTTTATTGGAAAAGATATGTTATTCGGTTTTCTAGTGACTTTATACAGTATCAACTGTTTACTGCTTGTGCTTGTTATTATGATCCAACAAGGCAAGGGGGGACTTGGTATTGGTGCACTTGGTGGCAGCTCTCAAATGCTTTTTGGTGGCTCTGGCGGCCAAGATCTGTTTCAGAAAGTCTCTTGGGTGCTTGGTGCTATCTACATGTTTGGCTCATTAGGGCTCTCGCTATTGCGTACCCAGCAGTACCGAACTTCCTCATATGTCAAAACACCACAGCATATAGAGCAGCCTGCTCCAATCAAACAGAGTCCTGCTCAATTGCCTGAACCTGTTGAGTAATCGATCCTTTGATACGATTTTTCTTCAAAAAACCACTTCAAGGGAATCTACTTTATAGTAAGTCTATTTTTAGCAAAACTTTACTCATGTCCATCCATAAACTCATTATACGTAGTCTACACCTATTGGGCGCATTCTGCATACATATCAGTTACCAACTTGGCAACTTTATACTCTTTTTGTTACGCGCTCTTTATGTATTATTCAGCTCACCATTCAAACTGGGAAAACTACTGGATCAGATAGGGCATATCGGGATTGAATCATTAAACATCATTATGTTGACCGGTACCTTCTCGGGAATGGTATTTGCATTGCAAAGTTATATTGGCTTTTCGCGCATTGGCGGTGAACAGTTTATTGGTTCCGTTGTAGCACTTGGTATGGCACGTGAATTAGGTCCCGTACTGACCGGCCTGATGGTCACTGGCCGTGCGTGCTCATCCATTGCTGCTGAACTTGGCACCATGCGCATTACTGAGCAGATAGATGCAATGATCACGCTGCGCATCAACACCTTTTCATATCTCATTATTCCGCGTATACTCGCAAGCATTATTGTGCTGCCATGCCTCACCTTGTTTGCTACCATCTGTGGCATCATGGGTGGCTATATGGTGGTAGTACATGTTTTGCATTTAGGCTCTGAGCAGTATATAACAAATGTAACACAACTAACTAATCTTTATGATATTGGCAGTGGTCTTATTAAAGCAGTTTTCTTCGGCTTTATTCTTGCTTGGGTCGGTTGTTATAAAGGCTATTATACCCATGGTGGCGCTCGAGGTGTGGGCACTGCAACCACACAAGCAGTAGTACTGGCTTCAGTATTGATTTTGATTGCAAACTTTTTCCTTACTAAACTACTAGATCATCTATGATTCATATTCGTAATTTAATGAAAGCATTTGACAATCACATTATAACCAATGGACTCAACCTTGATATTCCTGATGGTAAAATGACCGTTATCATTGGACGGTCAGGTGAAGGCAAATCATTATTGCTCAAACAGATTATTGGCCTGATTAAACCCAACTCAGGTCAGATACTGATTGATGATATCGATATTACACAACTGAATGAAGCTCAACTAAATGAGCAGCTCAAAAAGTTCGGATACGTGTTTCAATTTGCAGCTCTACTTGATTCACTCACTGTGTGGGAAAATATCGGCATTACACTGCTTGATAATGGAACACCAGAGCACCAAGTATTACTTATTGTTAAAGAGAAACTGAGCTTAGTGCATCTCCCGGAAGATACACTCTACAAATACCCGTCAGAACTTTCTGGCGGCATGGCAAAGCGTGTCGGCCTGGCACGCACCCTCATTACCAATCCAAAGATTATTCTTTATGATGAACCGACTACCGGCCTTGATCCATTGACCAAGCGACGCATACATGAGTTAATGCATGACCTGCAACAACAGTTTCAAGTTACTTCAGTCGTGGTTACTCACAGTACCGATCTGTTTGCCTACGCTGATTATGTTGCTTTTTTGTATAAAGGTAAAATTGCATATGTTGGTCCAGCAAAGACCATTTGGGAGTGTGATAACCCGTATATTTATCAGTTCATTCGTGGCAAAGCAGATGGCCCTATTCAAAGCGATTAGCTCACCGTACATACTGTTCAAAATCTTTGTAGAGCATGCTTGGCTGAATACCTTTATTGTTCTGATATTTATTGCTTTCATACTGATCAAAATCGCCTTCAATGGTATGATAGAACAGTTGGCATATTTCAACATTAGGATATACATGAATCGGCTTTACACAAAACATCTCAAGTGTCCAAAAACCGGTAAACCCAACATCGCCAAAGCCAGCAGTGATATGAATAAATAAACCTAAACGGCCAATTGATGAGCGCCCCTCAAGCATAGGAACATAAGCAGTGGTTTTGGTATGTTCAACGGTACGCGCTAAATAGAGTATGCCAGGCTCAAGTATTAATCCCTCTTGAGGGATAGTAATCGAGCGCACATTAAGCTTTTTTTTCATATCAAGAACGGCATCATCATATACCATTAGTTCATTATGCAAGCGTAAATTATAACTGTTCGGATTAAGCTGATGTGGATTATATGGCTCAATAAAGATATCCTTACCGAGCCTACGTTTAATTTCTCTTCCGGATAAAATCATCTAGTATCCCCCTCATGATAACATCACCCATGCATTGTCTTATTGCTACAACATGTTAAAATGAAAAGATACCATGAGTTAACAAAAAATACTATACAAAAAGTTTTGATGTGTACTTAAGAAAAAAGGTTTGTCATGACAGAAACGGTCATCTCAGAAACGACCATCCAACAGATCAAAGACGAAAGTAATCGTCTTGCCGGCTTGGGTCAAGAAGTAAGTAAGGTTATCGTTGGCCAAAAAAATATCATTGATTTTATCACTACAGCATTACTTTGCAATGGTCATATTTTGCTTGAAGGTGTGCCTGGTGTTGCCAAAACAACTATGATCAAGGCATCCACACAAGCACTGGGTCTTGATTTTAATCGTATTCAGTTCACGCCAGATCTGTTGCCTGCTGACCTGGTCGGTACGCTTATTTATAATCCCAAAACACAGGAGTTCCAAACCAAAAAGGGCCCCGTGTTTGCAAACTTAGTCCTTGCTGATGAGATCAACCGTGCACCGGCAAAAGTACAATCAGCTCTGCTTGAAGCAATGCAAGAACATCAAGTAACTATCGGCTCTGAAACCTTCAAACTTGATGAACCATTTTTGGTGTTCGCCACACAAAATCCGATTGAGCAGGAAGGCACCTATCGTTTGCCAGAAGCACAAGTGGATCGGTTTATGTTTAAGCTTTTAGTTGATTATCCAACAAAAGAGGAAGAGCTTGAAATCCTTAAGCGCACCTTTGATGCGCATATCATCACACGGGTATTGACCAAAGATGAAATATTTACTGCCCAGGAGTTGGTCAAGCAGGTTTATATGGATTCAAAGATTGCGCATTACATTTTAGATATTGTTTTTTCAACACGTGATCCACACGCCTACAACTTACATCGCATTGCACCATACATAGAACATGGCGTCTCACCGCGTGCTACCTTGGCTTTATCACATGCAGCAAAAGCACATGCATTTATCAAACGTCGCCATTTTGTCACTCCTGATGATGTCAAAGCGGTTGCTCACGCTGTGTTACGCCATCGACTTGGATTAACATATGAGGCTCAAGCAGAAGATATCATTGCTGATCAGATTATTGATACCATTTTAAACACTATACCATCACCATAAACAAGGATTGTTCAAATGGAAGAAAAACCAGCATCAAACTTGACAATTTGAAGGTGCAAACGGTATTGTTGAAAAAGTTTAGATAAAGGAAGATTTCATGAGACATCCATTATGGCTTTTAAATAGCGCCATAGCAGTATTGCTCACTGGTGCATTCCTTTTTATATTACTTTCTCGACAGCAGATGCCTTATCGTGAGCCTATTGAGCCAGAAGTATCGACTGACCCCATAAAAAAGGATGAAAAGCACACTATAACTTTAAGCAGGATCTATGAAAATGATATATTCGATACCTATCAAAAAGAGGTTTCAAGACCAATAGAGCCGCTCAAAGAAATTCCACTTCCACCACCACCAGTACCAACCACTCCAAAGGTTCCTGAAATTCCAAAGGTAAATTTTTTAGATCCATTAAATATTACTTTAAAAGGAATCGTAATCATTGCAAATGATGATAATAAAAACCGTGCTATTATTCAAGACAATGAAACGAAACGAGAAATAACCTATAAAATAGGAAACACAATTGGAGATGCCCAGTTAATTAGGATTTTTAATAATAAGGTTATCTTCTTACGTTCAAATGGCCAACAGGAGGTGCTTTACTTACGTGAAAAAGATGCTGAGCTTGATCCAACATATGCAGCACTAAGTGGCTGGTCTGATGTGATCAAACGTGTTGATGACTATTATCATATTATTAATTCTGGTACATTTACTACACGAATTCAAAACTTGGCACAGTTTATAGATATGCTTGATTTAGCAACCGCATACCAAAAGGGTAAAAGCGTTGGATGTCGCGTGGGTGCTGTAAAACAAAATTCACTTGGCGCTGCACTTGGCTTTGAAACTGGCGATATTATTACTGATATTGATAGTATTCCAGCAACCGATACG
>SDBV01013118.1_pt1 | contig 10574 bp, 13 predicted proteins | sample 2277081 | NCBI WGS metagenome assembly SDBV01 (sample SAMN10402039, study PRJNA504765) | marine sediment metagenome | isolation source: marine sediment core GS10_PC15, 223 cmbsf | place: Arctic Ocean: Southern Knipovich Ridge | collected 2010
AATTTTATCTGCATTTTCATGATGGTTTGCTAATCGGATTCTTATGTAAGCTGAATGAAAACTTATTCCTATAGTCATTTTAGTACTCATATTAAATGAATTAAAGCAATATCTATTAAAAAGGGCAGTTTTTCCAACTCCACCTGCTCCTATTATTACTACTTTAAACCCATAACTAATTTCTTCTTCAGGAATCCGCATTATTCTTAAATCCAAGTAATATTAAGAATGATAATTTTAAATAATAATAACATAAATTGTTCTTTAAATTAATAATTAATTTTTATGATTAAAAATTAAATTAAAAAAAAAAATTAATTCAATACAACAAAGGGGACAAATTCTCTGGAAACCATTTTAGGCTGAGAAATCATGGCTGGAATGGTCTTGATATCCGAAAAAAAATTTTTTCATGCGTCTAACTCTCTACTATCACTTTATAGGTGCTGTGAAACCTTTGTGAGATGTGTCCTCTAGCATTCAACTCCTAAATTTTGAAAGAGTTATTTCTTCAAAAATATTAATTTTCAGAACAGTTAATATTAAAAAAAAAATTAAAGAGAATTTAAGTTTAAAAATAGTTTTAGAATCTTTTTAGTCTTAAAGTGGTTCATAAAGTTAAGACAGTCTTTAATAGCTTGTTATAAAGTCGTTCTCAAGGGGCTGATAAAACAGTATCTACCGGCAAACTCTCCTAATGTTCCTTGAAAACCGTCCTTATGGCTGTAATCAATAGAGCTGTCAAACTTATGGATATTTATCCCTAAAGGTTGGGGGCTTTTACTATCTGCCTTTAAATCCCATGTTATGTTGCTACCTTTTTTGATTTTCCATTCAATAGGAAAAATCTTTATTTCGCTAATCATATGGTGGCTCATTTTTTGTCCTCTTCCTCTAAGCGATTTTTTATTTTAACGGGTTTGTACTTGGGTGTAACTTTAATAAATTTTGTAAGATCATATTCTTTTTCCATTGCTTCCTCTTTAAGTTTCAATATTTCCTTATCAACTTCATTATCTATGTAAATTAGAAGGTTGTTCATGTATCTGTAATTAGTAAGAAGCATTTGAATTTTACACATCTTAGAGTGTATTTTGTCCTCGGCTTGTCCATGAAATGAAAAGAAGTCTAAGGCTTCAATCCCAGCCTCATCAATTATTAGCTTTTTGTAGGCTAAAAACAAAGCTCCAGAACCGACACATGTTTTTCCAACCGGAACCCTAATTTTTTCTTGCTTTGCTTCTCAATTTTCCTTTTTATATCACCTACTACCATCTTAACCGTTGATAAAGCTACATTGAAAGGTATGAGATCTTGACCAAAATAAATACTTTCGCTAATATGACCAAGATTCATATATACCTGACCTAGGTAATCATAAATCTGTTGATTGTAATATAATGCTAAAAATAGGTTCTTGTGGATTTTTGCGGCGACTTTGGTTGCTTCTAACCCTATCCTTTTGACAATTTGGGAATATTTGTCTTTCGTTCCTTCTTGATGACGTGTTAACCAGCATAGAAGTAAATCTAAGATTCAATTTAGCCATAATAACTTAATATCAAATAATACGGCAAATTTTAACCTCTATATTGGGTACTACCTTGGATATAGCGATAATAATATACTAACTGATAATGTAGCTCTTAAGAACTCGGTAAGCGGTATACATATAATTGACAGTGAGAATAATAAGCTCCTTAGAAATGCTGTGCTTTACAATTTTAATGATGGTATAAATATGTGGCAGAGTAGTTATAATCTATTTACTGATAATATTATAAGCTTTAATCTTGATATGGGTGTTTATATTGATAAACAATGGGGCTCCGGTATTGATAATATCTTTTACAATAATACGTTAAGTTTAACAATTTTATTCAGCATAGTTTCAATGTTCTCTTCAATAATTTTAAGAATTCGATAATAATTTTTTCGCCCCGTTTTGTAAGGATCAGGAATATTCCAATTTTTTCGCTCTGCTCCATTAAATTGTTTTAGTGTAAATAGTTTCTCTTGAAGTACCTCCTTTAAATCTTTGAAAGATTTGCGAACTTTAAGTAATTGGTATTTCTCCATCCCGATAATTAAATCTGAGTTCTCAATTAATTCCCGTGTAATTCTTTTAGATTTAAAATCAGACATATCAATACGTTTACTCTTTACATAATCTTTCGTTTCTTGAACATAAAAATATAACTACCCAACATGTTTTTTTGGAGTTATCTTTAACTTAGACTATAGTGATACTCTTCCTCTAAATTATCAATAACTTCGGTTTCTTCACCCAATCTTACATAAGACAGAGAACTCTCCTCAATAATAGCATATTTCCCATTTCTTGTTAATTCTAAGAATTTAATTGTTGCATTAAGATCTTGTTGTCTTTCTTTTTTTAATTCATCATCTTTTTCCATTATCTTCCCCCTTTATATAATTATTTTTTTCTTTATTTGGTTTTCTAAATTATTTTTAATTCCTTTCAAATCAATTTCAAATCCACAATCACATACTAATTTATTATCTTTTGGAAATGGAATATACCCTTTTTTCTTGGAATTGCTATCTATTTTTGGATCTGGGATGACATATTTTTTGACGTTAAAAATCTCGCTTACCTACAATTAGAATTTCTGATAATATAAGAAAGAAAAAATAAGAAGAAAAAAATATTATAAATTTCGATTTACTTTCTGGAATTATGGAGAATTTGTCGTTTTCTAAAGATTACTAACACTATAATGCTAAAAACTGCGAAAAGTATGTAATAGTTTCCAAATGGAATCGTAACTTCTACAGCGTCGTCCTCATCGTCACCACCACCGCCATCTCCCGCAGCAGCTGAAGGTCCTAGTCTACAATCGCCATTTCCTATGCATATTCCAGTCTCATGATAATTATATGTATTATTTACTAATGTGTTTTCATAAATACAATTATAGCTACTGTCCTCCAAATGTAATCCGTAGGTATTATTTTTAGCTGTGTTATCGTGAATACTATTATAATTAGAGTCCTCCAAATAAATTCCTGCATCTCCGTTAAAACTTGCAATATTCCCTATAATGTCGGTGTTATTGCTCTTTTCTAAGTAAATACCAATTGTGTTATTATATATGTTGGTATTTTCTATTATATAGTTGTAATTAGAACTACTTATTTTTATAGCCTCTGTATTGTCATATAAAATATTATCCGAAATAGTGTTATTATTACAATCATCAAATAAAAATATTCCCGAATCTGTATTATTGTTTGCGGTGTTTCCCAAAATTTTATTCCCATCACAATCATTCTCTAAATATATCCCTGACTGTGTATTGTTGTTTGCTGTATTTCCCAAAATCTTATTATTATGACTTTGATATAAGTATATCCCCTGCCGTAAATTCTCGGTTGCGATATTTCCAGAAACCGTATTATTGTCGCATTTATATAAAACTATCCCTCTTAATAAGTCATTTTCATTTGCGTTGTTTCCAGAAACCGTGTTATTAACACTTTCATAAAGATATATTCCTTGTTTATTTTCATTTGCAGTGTTTCCTGAAATGGTGTTATTGTCAGAATATCGAATAGTCAGCCCCTGAGAGTTTTCATTTGCGATGTTTCCAGTAATTATATTCTCATCACTTTGATATAAATACATCCCGTCTTCTGCATTTTCATTTAGGGTATTTCCCGTGATCGTATTATTGTCACAATCATTATACAAAGTTATACCGTGATATCCGTTATTTGAACAGCTATTATTTATTATTGTCCCATTACTGGTGTCTCTTAATTTGATACCCGCTTCATGTTGTCCATTTCCAGAATTGAACACTTTACAAAATTGGATGGTAAAATATACGCTAGAATTTCCAATTAAAATGCAGTTACCCGTGCCTTTTCCATCTATTTCTAATCCATCAAGAAGATATGGATCGGAATAAGTACCTGTACCATTGCACCAAAGCATCACATGAGCTGTACTACTCCAATTGAGGGCGCTCACGCCCGTATCGTCGATATGAATTCTCTCTCCAATAAATACCGGACTCTGAGCTAAGGGATAGTTATCAACGCTGTTAGCAGCTCCGGTAATCCATGTATATTGTATATCTACAATTCCGTCCTTATTGGAATCCGGAGCAGTATGATTGTCCCAGTAATTTCCTATAAGAGTTTTATTCCAGTAATTATCGCCGGTATTAGTACCATCTTGAGCGTGTAAAGTATTTCCAATAAAAGCGTTTTGATAAAAAAGATTCCTAAGGGAGGAACTTAAAATCACTACCCCATATTGAGTGTTATTAGCAATTATATTAGCCCATATGGTGTTATCATCGCAATCAGTATTCAAATATATCCCGTATTCCGAGTTATTATTTGCAGTATTGCCCGAGACGTTATTCCTATCGCAATTCTCATACAAATATATCCCGTATTTTGTGTTATTGTTTACGGTGTTGCCCGAAATCGTGTTGTCATCGCAGAACGCATATAACCAGATCCCATAGTCCTCGTTCTCGTTTGCGGTGTTGCCCGAAATCGTGTTGTCATTGCAACCATTATATAAACCTATCCCATACAGTCGATAATTGTTGTTTACGGTGTTGCCCGAAATCGTGTTGTTATCGCAATCAGTATCCAATATTATGCCATTTCCGTTATTTGAACAATTATTATTTGTTATAGTACCATTATTGGTGTAGCTTAGTTTGATACCTGCATCAAGATTATCAATTAATCCACTTCTAGAGTTGTATAATTTACAAGATTGGATGGTAAAATACACGCTGGAATTTCCAATTAAAATACAGCTCACATAATCCCCCCCTCCATCTATCTCTAATCCCTCAAGAAGATATGGATCGGAATAACTACCCGAACCCGTGCACCAACTCACCATTTTAGCTGTAGTACTCCAATTGGGGGCACTTACACTCGTATCATCAATATGTATTTTTTCACCATCATGAACAGGATTTAATGCGAGCGGAAAACTGTCATTGCTCCCGGCTGTACCTGTAATCCAAGTATAAGGTGTATCAACAATTCCATCGTTACCAGAGTCGGGAGATGTGTGGTTGTCCCAATAATTGCCAACGATCGAATTATTCCATTGATTATACATGCCATCGTCCCTTGCATGCCATGCACCATTTCCTTTTAGCGAATTTTGATATATTAAATTGTTTTCGCATGTGTCAGTTATATGTATTCCATATTGGATGTTATTTTTAATGAAATTCATCGAGATTGTGTTGTTGTCGCAATTAGACTCTAAATAAATCCCATCATTTTGTATACTAGTAACATCGTTGCTGGCGGTATTTCCAGAAATTGTGTTTTCATTGCAATCAGTATATAAATATATCCCGTAAAATTGATTATCATTTACGTTGTTTCCCGAAATAGTGTTGTTGTCGCTATTATATAAATAAATCCCATTATTTTGGTTAAAAGTAGTATTGCTGGCTGTATTTCCTGAAATTGTGTTATCGTCGCAATCAGTTAGTAATGTTATCCCGTTAAATTGATTACCACTTGCGGTGTTTCCCGAAATTGTATTGTTATTGCAGTTATTAGATAAAGTTATCCCGTACATTTGGTTATTATTTCCAATGTTACTTGCTATGTTCCCCGAAATAGTGTTGTTGTCGCAATTGTTTCTCAATAAGATTCCATACCTTCCGTTGCACGAGCAATTATTATTTGTTAAGATTCCATTATTTGTATTTTCTAATTTGATTCCCGATTCCCCCGCTCCACTGCCCGCATAAGTAACCTCGCAATTTCTAATGATAAAATGAACATTTTTAGAATTGTTTATAAAAATACCACTTCCCGAGCCGCCTGCGTTAATCGTTACATCTTCGATAATATAGGGATTGCCCCAAGAACCATCACCGCTACACCAAAGGTTATCAGATACTGTAACTGACCAGTTATCCGCTATGCTCCCATCAATATGTATGAATGATTCTGTATAAGCTCCCTTCGGACTTTTCAAATTAATCTCGTTTCGAATTTCCACGCTATCGTCAATATTCTCTTGATCATTGCTAAAATCATCAATATTAATAGATGATATTGCGAAGATTAGTCCTAAAGTTATTAGAATTATTATTCCTATTTCTTTGTTTTTCATTAAATTTCACATAAAAAGTTTTGAATAATTTACTCTATTATCCAATTCATTTAAGATTTTTACATTTTTGGAGTTGTTGTATATATTGTTTTAAACATACTTCAAAACATTATAAATAAAAAGTTTAAATATACGAATTAATCATTTAGTAAGGAAATGAGATATAATATAAAAAAAAATTTTAATATTCTGTCCACAAATAAGACTATGAAGAAAAAAATATATGTTCCAAAAGATTGGGGTTTTTTTAAAAAAAGAATAAAATATAGAAAATGTCTAATTGAGGCTTATAAGGTTGTAGGATTTAGTTTACCAATAGGGATGAAATTTTTTGATGAATGTCTTAAGAAACAAGATGAAATTTGGAATAAAAGAGTAGTTTTTATAAAGAAAGGTTTATGGGCTACAATTCCAACTTTAATTATAGGATTAATTTTAGGTATTTTTTTTAGGTATTTTTTTTAGATGAAATTGAGAAAATTTCCTTAGCAATACTGGTTAAATGATTACATTCTAAAAACAGTTGTTTTAGCGAAGAGAATTTTTTTGAAGAAAAAGTAATAGTAAAAGATAAAAAAGTAGTCAATACGAATCTAAGAGATTTTATAATAAAAGATTACAGTAATTTAAAATGTTGATCAACTCAATATTTATGAAATCTATCGTGTTAGAAGGCATGAATCTTATTTAGGGAAGAGAATATCAAGAGGTCTCTTCAAGACTTCTAAAGGTATTATTGTTAATGCAGATGTGAATGCATCATATAATATCTTGAGAAAAGCAATCCCAAATGCCAATGGAGTTGATGGGATAGAGGGTATAGGGTTATACCCATATTCTATGATTATTTAACAGAATTAAACAAGAGCTACTTGTCTTGATAACTTGGAAAAACCCAACTTATTTTTTTATTTAAGTTTTATGCAAGATATTTCCCTTACTTTTCCCATTTTATATGCACTGATGTGCATATACCACGGTTTGCTCATAACGATGCCACCACGGAGCTGTTCTTTGATTATAGCAAAGATTTCAACTATACCCACTCTGTAAATAAATTTGTTCTGTTTGGATATCGCTAAAGAAGAGATTAATTGTTCAAGTCTTCCATTAATATCTTTTGTCGTCAAACCAGTAAATGATACTCACATTCCTATTTAAAATTATGGATTGAGCCTTATCTTTCAAGCAAGTTATATAGAACACAAAATAAAAGGAATACTGAACTTTGCAAACAATGTGGATTTCCTATGATAGATTAAAAAAATTTAGTAATAAAGACCAGTGAATAATCGTAAGTAAAATACAATAAAAATAAAGATTTTTCTTTAAATAGATAAGATTGTATATACAATCGTACTTAAACTAAATTAAGATGATTGTCCATGAGCAAGGCAAAACGAGGAAAAGTGTCAGAATTGTTTACTCAGTTGGATCTATCCATCGCAAATAAAGAAGACCAGAAGATTAACGCGATTGTGGAGCAAATTATTGACATAATTCCTATTAATGGTGATGAAATAAATTGAAATTTATTTAATCATTGTCAAAAAAATATATTCGCTTATTAGAAGTGAGTGTATATACATGAAGAAACTCATCAGTGTGAAACTTTTCTTCCCATCTCTCTCTTGGTCCAATCAAGAGGTAAAAATTAATACGAGGATGTTCTTTTGCTTTATTAAAAATTTTCTTAAAGATTTCAACTTGGTCTTTAATTGTTCTTTCACTTCTTGGATTCCAATTTAAATAACATACAAAATATAATTGTGTTTCTATTTTATATAAGTTTCTAAAATGGTCGTATTGCTCATATCCCTTTCTTAAGAATTCAAAGTCTTGTTCTATTTCACTATAATTTAGAGTGCCTTTAGCCTTATCTCTTAGTTTAAGCTCAATTAAATGGGAACAAAATACACTTCTTTTAATCTCCTTTTTTCCATTAAGTACTTTATCGGAACCATCGGGATTTTGATCATAGATAAATAATGCTCCATTAATGTTTTTAATATCGTCCTCAGCGAATATAACTATGTCAAAATCGTGCGCATTCACCGTATATGGATATTCGGTATGCATTCTGTATGTTCCTCCAGTCTGGTCTCTAATAGGACATACCGTCTCATCCATAGAAAGTATTTCTTTACATAATAAAGTCTGCAAATCGCTTTCGGAGTATACTAAATATGGATTTTTTTGCATATTTGTAAACAAGAGATTTATTGCTTTATCAATATTAATAGTATCTTCTGGCATAATTACTCCTTATTTGTAGTATCTATTTATAGTTTTGTCATGTTGTAAAATATACCACGATTTTAGAATCTCAGTCTTTATCTTTTTTTTCTAAATAAAATTAGCTTTCATTCCCAATCGGCTTCAATATTTGAGATATGCCATACATATCCGTATAATCCCATCAGGTGAAAAGATAGAATATTATCTCCTCGTATGAGAAATGCTTTTGGCATTGAGAAGGTATCATGTTCTTTGAAATGATATTTAATAATTTATTATCCCAGTGGACCGACGCTATGGAGAAGAAAAAAATGTTAGTTAATATAATGATTTCCCTCCCAGATATAACTTTACCTAAAGAAAGTCCCTTCAGAATAAAAAAATGGTATTCAATTAATAATAAAAGCTCCATTAACTTTAATGAGTTATTCAAATTTTATAAGAAAATAGTTATAGTTATAGTAAAAATCAATGAAGCAATTGAACCCATCATATATTATAGTGCAAATGATTCAGACAGTAATAAATGAGTTTCTAAATACATTACTTTTCATGAGTAATTTCATTTATCAAAATTATTTTAAAATTTATTTTTTGAACTTTTTTATATAATATAGATAAAACAATATATAGATTAAAGGAATTGTAATAAGAGGGATATTTTTAATTAAAAACGCTATTTCAATATTAATAAAGAATAAATATAAATATAAACCATATAGAATAAAATAGACTAACGTAATGACACAATAAAATTCATAATTTTCAGCAAAATTAAATTTTAATACCCGAGGTAATAAGTGAAAAATGATTAATATTACAAGACCAATAAGCGCATAGATGTTGAGGCAATGAAAAACATAACATAATAAGAAAAACCATAATATTATGAATATTAACCTATATCTGTTTTTATGAGAGTTTTTATTATTATTAGATTCCAAGCCTAATCAATTCAGATTTTTTTTAAAATAATTGGATTTTGTTATAAGATTGAATTTATTAAAATAACAAAAATTAATAAATATACAAAAAATATGATTATTTTTTAATATAAATTTATTTATTAGTATAAAAACATATTAAGGGTGGCTCTACCAAATATATGTTATCGTAATATACATCTGGGAAAATCTTTAATAGATATAAAACAGGGCAAGTTAAATCAAACGGAATTTATTTCTCATTGGTCTAAAATCAAGAATTTGGATAAAAAACTATTTAATGAATATAAAAAAAAGGTTGCAGAATTATGGAAACTTAAAAACAATTTTACTTGGGAAATTCTAGATAATAAAGGGATTAATATTTATGAGGGAGCTAGTTTTAACAATCTGTTAGAGCTAATTGCTGATGATTATGAGAATTAACACCATTACAAAATATAAGCTCAGGGCAATAGAAGAGAAAGAATGAATCTTTCTAATTCTTTTTATGGTAAAAAACTTTAACACTTGAAAAATTATCAATATTTTAAAGTAATCTGTTTAGATTGACCACATACATTATATATCAATCTATTCTTTTTTCTTGACCTTATCGAAAAAAAAAATAAATAAATTACAATCAGCTTGATTTTCATTAAAGTTTGTTTTATTGTATTGGTCATTATTATTATTCCTTTAAACTTAACTGCAAAATGAAATTATCATTTTTTTGCTAAAAATTGATTTAGATTGGTTGGTATAGAACATTCAGAATTTACATTCAAAATAAAAATATCTGTATTATCAGTCTCTAAATATTCCATCATAGATTCTTCTATTTCATGACCTTTATATATCTTTAATCTCTTATTTTCAACGATATCTTCAAATATCTTAGGAAGATCGATTAATTCTGGTATATCAATCCATAAATGAGATAGATTGTTAAAATATTTTATAAACTCAAAGTTATTGAAAGTTGGAATTACTTTAATTTTTAAACATGAATATACTTTATCTTCCCAAAATTCATTTGAGAATTCAATTCCTTTTGTTATTATGACTAATTTTTTAATATCAGAAAATATGGATATCCATTCTGGGATTATTACCACATTATTTACATTTAATTCCACATAGGTAAGATTTTTCATTTTTTGGATATAGGAAGGAATTTGACTAATATTTTCTATTCTTAAATATCTTAAATTATCAAATTCTTCTTTTTCATCAAAAATAATATTCCTGTGTCCTGAAATTCGTAGATGTGTGAT
>SDBV01013119.1_pt1 | contig 10574 bp, 8 predicted proteins | sample 2277081 | NCBI WGS metagenome assembly SDBV01 (sample SAMN10402039, study PRJNA504765) | marine sediment metagenome | isolation source: marine sediment core GS10_PC15, 223 cmbsf | place: Arctic Ocean: Southern Knipovich Ridge | collected 2010
CGTGGGTTTTTTAATTTGGTGCGCCCGGAGAGATTCGAACTCCCGACCGCCTGGTTCGTAGCCAGGTACTCTATCCAGCTGAGCTACGGGCGCTTTTTGGTTTTTTTGTATTAAAAGTTTTAGAACTATTGTAAGCAACAATCCATAAAACAAATGAATAGCTTCCTTTTTTAAATCATCTTGCTTCTAAAATTTAAGCAACTGATCCGGAGAGAGAGGGATTCGAACCCTCGATGGAGTGATTAACCCCATACTCCCTTAGCAGGGGAGCGCCTTCAGCCACTCGGCCATCTCTCCCATCTTGCTGTATTAAGCGTTTAGAAGAGTGCAGCATCATAGCATTTTGGCAATAAAATGGCAGTATAAAATTGAAAGAAAATACTAGGTTTTTAATCGATTAATCGCTATTTTCCTTGAATTCTTTTTCAGCAGCGCCTCCTTCACCTTGTTTAGATTTCTCTTGTTGGATTCGCTCGTAGATTTCTTCGCGATGTACGGAAACTTCCTTAGGCGCGTCAATACCTAGGCGAACTTGATTTCCTTTTACTCCTAATACTGTGATCTTCACATCATCGCCTATAATAATTGACTCGCTGATACGTCTTGTTAAAATTAACATCTTCCTCTCCTTTTCAAGCACTTCTCTACATGTAGTCAATTGAACTCTTAGCTATTTGGAAACATGAGTCCATATTTATAAGTGTAGTACATTGTAAAATTATTTCAATAATTCAATAAGTTACTGATAATTCCCAGAAATTTAATTAGATAAAAAACAAATAAATTGGCTTATAACTCATTAATTATAAAGGGTTCTCAATATTAGATTGTACTACTTTGAACAATGAATATCCAAATATATCTAGCGGGTCATGCTGAAAATTTCAATTAGCTTGGATCCTTATCAGTAAGTGCCAAATCAAACCTAGCGTGTAAAGTCCGCGCCCCTAACTCAGTATACTTCTCATCGATCACAACTGAAATTTTAACCTCAGAAGAAGTAATCAAATGAATAGCAATCCCCTCTTCGTCTAATGCTTGCAGCATCTTTGATGCAACTCCTGCATGCGATTTCATGCCAACGCCCACCAAAGAAAGCTTAGCTATGCGATCATCACCTAAGACATCTCGAGCAGAAAAATCTTTAGAAACCTGTTTAGATAGCGACAAAGCTTCTTTATAATCATCAAGATGAACCGTAAAGCTAAAATCGACATAATCTTCTCGAGAAGGTATATTTTGCACAATCATGTCCACTTCAATCCCAGCATCACTAATTGCGGCTAAGACATGGCTAACGGCACCAGAGCGATTGGGAATACCTAAAATAGTCAACTTAGCTTGATTACGATCGAATGCAATTCCAGACACCAACGGACTATCGAGATCTCCTTCATTAAAAGTAATTAACGTGCCAGGGCCCTCTTCAAAACTTGATAACACCCGCAAAGGGACAGAGTGCTTATGAGCAAGCTCAACAGCCTGAATCTGTAATACCTTAGCCCCTAAACTAGCAAGCTCAAGCATTTCTTCAAAGGTAATTCGTGGTAATCGACGCGCTTCCTTAACCACTCTTGGATCGCTCGTGTAGACACCTTCTACATCCGTATAAACTTGGCATTCATCCGCCTTGAGTGCAGCAGCAAGTGCCACAGCAGTGATGTCAGAGCCACCTCGACCAAACGTTGTCACCTGCCCTATATCATCCACTCCTTGAAAACCAGCGATGACCGGAATAGCACCCTCACTCAAATCTGCAAGAATAGCCTGAGTGTTAATCTCAGTGATCGCTGCTTTCTTATGCTGAGAACTCGTTTTAATTTGTGCTTGAGTGCCCGTATACGAACGAGCGGAATAATTTTCTGCAATCAAGGACATACTAAGCAAAGCTGCAGAGACTTGTTCACCCGTTGAAACAAGCACATCGTATTCACGCGGGTGAGGATCAGGCATTGTAGCATGCGCTAAATTAATCAATCGGTCCGTTTCACCATGCATAGCCGAAACAACAACAACGACATCATGCCCTTGTGCTTTAGTTTTCGATACGATTTTAGCAACGTTTTGAATGCGCTCTAAATTGCCAACCGAAGTTCCACCAAATTTTTGTATGATCAGCGCCATAATCCATCACTTCTTTGCAGCTAATTTTCCTTTCACCCACTCTGCAACCGACTTTAATGCTCGTGCTAATTCCAGAGGTTTATCTCCCCCTCCTTCAGCAAGTTCAGGACGGCCTCCACCTTTTCCACCCACTTGGGATGCAACGTGGTTTAATAACTCTGAAGCATTAAAATAAATGAGGCAATCTTTACTAACAACGGCTGCAAGTTGAACTTTCTCGGCCTCAACCGTTGCAAGAATAACGGCTGCAGAGCCCAGCTTTTGTTTTAGATCATCTAGCATAGTCCGTAAAGTCACTCGGTCTACCAAAGGCAACTTCACTGCTAATACCTGAACACCCAAAATCTCTACGGCTTGTTTAACGAGCGACCCACTTTGTTGGTGAGCCAACTGCTGCTTTAATGTCGCAAGTTCCCGTTGTAAGTGTTTGTTTTGTTCTAATACTTGCATGAGCTGATTCGCCACCTCATTACGATTCACTTTAAGTATAGAGCTCATCTGCTGCAATTGCGCCTCACTTCGCTCAATCCAACTCAGCGCCTCATTGCCTGTGACGGCCTCAATACGCCGAATGCCCGCCGCACTGGCAGACTCCGCCGTAATTTTAAATAGCCCGATTTCACCACTGTGGTGGACGTGTGTTCCCCCACAAACTTCAGTAGAAAAATTCCCCATGCTAATCACACGGACTTCATTATCATATTTTTCATCAAACAATGCCACAGCACCACTGCGCCTGGCATCATCGATAGAAGTGACTTTGACATCAGATTGCAAGTTGGCTCTAATTTGTTGATTAACCAAATGTTCCACGGCTTGTAACTGCTCTGCAGTTAATGGCTCAGAGTGTGCAAAATCAAAACGCAAACGGGCCGCCTCCACTAGCGAACCTTTTTGTACGACATGCTCACCTAACACACGCCGCAAGGCTTCATGTAATAGGTGGGTCGCTGAATGATTTAAAACGATATCTTGACGCGATGGGTCTACCTCGGCATGCACTTGCTCTTTAATTTGCAAGCTCCCTTCAATCATCTCACCGCAATGCAAATAAACCCTGCCCTTCTTTTTGGTGTCTTTAACACGAAATTTTCCTGAGTCAAAATAGAGATAACCTTGGTCGCCTACTTGCCCACCAGATTCCGCATAAAATGGTGTACGATCCAAAACAACCACACCTTTTTGGCCCTCATCAAGCTTGGTCACAGGTTTATTATCTTCTAATAGCGTGATGACCCGCCCATCATCACAAGTATTTTCATAGCCAGTAAATTCAGTTGTACCACCAATATGCAGTTGTTCGGTTTGATCGGGTTGAAAATGAGAGGCTTGCTGCGATTGTGTACGTTGCCTATCCATAGCTAAATCAAAGCCAACATAATCTAAGGTTAAGTCACGCTCACGAGCCATATCAGCCGTTAAATCGGGCGGAAAACCATAGGTGTCATAAAGCTGAAAAACTGCTTGGCCTGGGATTTCTGAACCTGGCAACGTTTCAATAATTTGATCAAAGATCTTAAGTCCTTTCGCTAAGGTACTGGCAAATTGCAATTCTTCTCGCTCAAGTGTTTGTTCAATGAAGGATTTTGTTTTCACTAACAACGGATAAGCTTCACCCATGAGTTCGATTAATGGGGCGGTGAGTTTATAAAAAAATGGTTCGCGCATTCCTAATTTATGGCCATGGCGAATTGCACGACGAATAATGCGTCGCAACACATAGCCTCTGCCCTCATTAGCCGGAATGACACCATCTGCGACTAAAAAAGCTGCGGAACGAATATGATCCACGATGACTCGCATAGAAGTATTATGAAAATCATCATGACCTGTTAATTCAGACAATGCACTTAATAAATGCTGGAACAACTCAATATCATAATTATCATGCACACCCTGCATGACAGTAGCAAGCCGTTCTAAACCCATTCCGGTGTCTACACAAGGTTTAGGTAATGGTTTCAAACCTCCAGATATATCTCTGTTATATTGCATAAAAACGAGATTCCAAATTTCAACATAACGATCACTGTCTTGGTGTTTACTGCCTGGTGGGCCACCTTCTAATTCAGGCCCATGATCATAAAATATTTCAGTACAAGGGCCACAGGGGCCAATATCACCCATCGACCAAAAATTATCTTTCTCGCCACAACGGCTGAAACGACTTGGATCAATTTTCATCTCCTCAAGCCAAATGGCTTCACTGTCTTGATCATCTCGAAATACTGTAACCCACAATCGCTCTTCTGGAATATTTAAAACTTCCGTGAGGAAAGTCCATGCGAATTGAATCGCCTCGCGTTTAAAATAATCTCCGAAACTAAAATTACCCAGCATTTCAAAAAAGGTGTGGTGGCGCTTGGTGTAGCCCACATTTTCAAGATCGTTATGCTTGCCTCCTGCTCGAACACAACGTTGGCAGCTTACCACTCTTGAATAAGGCCTCACATCTTCACCTAAAAAAACATTTTTAAATTGAACCATACCCGCATTTGTGAATAATAAGGTGTGGTCATCATGTTCTGGAATTAATGAACCACTTGCGACAACCTCATGATCTTGTTCATGAAAATACTTAAGAAATGCCTTACGTAGTTGTTGACTATCCATCCACTTCATGGTGATGTTCTCTCATGTCTTTTGCTTTTAATAATTGATGAATTTGCTTCGGTTCAAAACCGCGTTGGAGCAAAAATCGTAACTGTTTGGCATACATTTTATGATCTGATATTGGAGAATCTGAAAATTTTCGTTGCCATAGTGTGGTCAATATCGACCACCACTTAGAATCACCAAGAGCAACAAATTGAGTAATTAGAGGGTGAGCAACACCACGCTGTTGTAATTCATACTCAATTCGTCGCGGACCAAAGCCTGCTGTAGTTCGACTTCGAACATAAGTTTCTGCGTAGCGTTCATCACTTTGCAAGCCTTCCTCTGTAAGACAAGCAAGCAACTCATCCACTTCAGTCACGAGAAAGTTTTTAGCAAGCAGTTTACGTTTTAGCTCATAACGCGAATGTTCGCGTCGTGCTAAGAAGTCCATAGCTTGTTCACGCAAACTTTTCATATTGGCGGCTAGGCGGCCTCAACAGGTTTCTCTTTTTTTGTTTTTGGCTCTTTTTTTTCGATAGGCTCCAGTAAGCGTTCTCTTAGCGCTATATCAATTTTCTTTGCAATATCAGTGTGTTCTTTCAAAAACTGGCGCACATTTTCTTTGCCCTGACCAATGCGTTCGCCACCATAGCTATACCAAGCACCTGCCTTCTCAACCAAGCCTTGTTGAACACCAAGCTCAATTAATTCGCTCTCAAATGAAATACCCTCGCCGTATAAGATATCGAAGTTTGCTTGGCGAAATGGCGGCGCTACTTTATTTTTCACCACCTTCACTCGGGTTTCGTTACCAATAATTTCATCGCCTTTTTTAACCGCACCTATACGGCGAATATCCAATCGTACCGAAGAATAAAACTTAAGCGCATTTCCACCCGTCGTAGTTTCTGGGTTACCAAACATCACACCAATTTTCATGCGGATTTGATTAATGAAAACCACCAACGTATTGGATCGTTTTATATTTCCTGTTAATTTACGCAGTGCTTGCGACATTAAGCGGGCCTGCAATCCCATGTGTGAATCGCCCATATCACCTTCAATTTCTGCTTTTGGCGTCAGCGCTGCTACGGAGTCCACAACCAGGATATCAACCGCACCAGAACGAACAAGCATATCTGTAATTTCAAGCCCTTGCTCTCCAGTATCTGGCTGAGAGACTAATAATTCATCCACATTAAGACCGAGTTTCCTTGCATAAATAGGGTCTAATGCATGTTCTGCATCGACAAAAGCTGCTGTCCCACCTTTCTTTTGACAGGATGCGATCGTCTCCAAAGCCAGTGTTGTTTTACCTGAGGCTTCAGGGCCATAGATTTCCACGACACGACCACGTGGCAGACCACCTATACCCAGTGCAACATCTAGACTTAACGAGCCTGTAGAGATGACGTCATGTTGCTTTTCAGGATTATCACCTAAACGCATTACCGACCCTTTACCAAATTGGCGCTCAATTTGACTTAGTGCTGCATTTAATGCTTTTTCTCTATCGCTCATTTCGACTCCTTCACATCACTTAAATGAATAAGACTGTATTATTCCACAAAATCACTGTAATAATATACCGCTTTTAATGATTTTATAGCTTAGTGATAACTTCTAACAACCAATTCAACGCAAAAGCAACAGCTTCAACTCGCACGTTTTTACGACCACCGCTAAAAAGTTTACACTTTGCAGCACAGCCCCCTCCTTTACGTGCCATCCCAAACCAAACGGTACCTACCGGTTTATCTTCACTACCACCACGTGGGCCAGCAATTCCAGTCACACTAAGGCTCACATCAACATTGCTCTGATTAATAATGCCTAACGCCATTTCACATGCCACTGCTTCGCTCACCGCCCCATGAGTTTCGAGTGTCTTAGGCTTGACGTCTATTAATGCTGTTTTCGCTTCATTACTATACACAACAACACCATACTCAAACCACTGTGAGCTGCCTGGCATTGCTGTCACCTCTTCTGCCAAATTACCACCCGTACACGATTCTGCCAGAGCTAATTTCAGGCCTCGTTGTTTGAGTTGATTTCCCAAACGTTGACTTAAACTGAAATTAATATTTGTCATCCTCCAGTGCTCCTTGTATCTTGGCATTACTTTGTCTAAGCTTGCGGCCATTAATCACAATGGAATGATAGCATGACCACAACCCCCACCATACCGAAACAAGAACTGCATCAACATACCCCAATGATGCGCCAGTATTTAAACATCAAATCGCAACACCCGGATACATTACTGTTCTACCGCATGGGTGATTTTTATGAACTATTCTATGAAGATGCCAAACGCGCTGCAAGGTTATTAGATATTACTCTCACCGCTCGAGGCCAATCTGCAGGCCAAGCTATTCCTATGGCGGGCGTACCTTATCATGCCGCCGAAAATTATCTGGCTAAATTACTACGTGTGGGGGAATCGGTGGTTATTTGCGAACAGGTGGGTGATCCAGCAACAAGCAAAGGCCTGGTTAAAAGAGAAGTCACTCGTATTTTAACGCCAGGCACGATAAGTGATGAAGCCCTACTCGATGAAAAACGAGATAATCATTTAACGGCTATTGTTAATCAACATGATCATTACGGCATCGCCACCTTGGATATCACCAGTGGTCGATTTGTAGCTCAAGAAATTACAAGCATTAAAGCATTGTTTGCTGAGTTAGAGCGCGTTAAGCCTTGTGAATTATTAATCAGCGAAGACTCTTCTTTATCCGATGCACTCCCTTCGAATATCTCATTAACTCGACGCCCACCCTGGGAATTTGAAGTCAGTAGTGCAAGCAACCAATTATGCCAGCAATTTAAAACGAAAGACCTAGCAGGATTTGGCATTGCTGATCTGCCACTGGCAATTGCCGCTGCAGGCTGCCTGCTCCAATATGTTCAATATACACAACGCGGTGCACTGCCGCATATTTCATCGATTAAAGTTGAATCACATGATCAAGCCATTGTGATGGATGCCCCAACACGCAAAAACTTAGAACTTGTGACTAACTTACAAGGCGGCTTTGAAAATTCACTCGCTTCAGTCTTAGACCACACTTGCACCGCTATGGGCAGCCGCTTATTACGCCGTTGGCTCAACCGACCACTGCGTGATCATAAGCAGCTAAAACACCGGCAACAAGCGATTACTCATTTATTAGAAACCCATGCTGATCAAAAATTCCAAGAAATTCTGCAAGGTGTAGGCGATATGGAACGCATCTTAGCGCGTGTTGCACTCTATTCAGCAAGACCACGCGACTTAGTGCATTTGCGACATATTCTTGGATTGCTGCCCGAACTTCACCAGCAACTCGATTCTTGCGAACGTGAGTTTCTCAAACACATTCAACAAAGCCTTGGACATTTTGATGATCTCTATCAACTGCTGTCTAAAGCCATTATCGACAACCCACCGATGTTAATTCGTGAAGGTGGTGTTATTGCTGATGCTTATGATAAAACATTAGATGAGCTGCGCAGCTTAAGTCAAAACAGTCAGCAATATTTAATCGATCTCGAACAATCTGAACGCAAGCGCACTGGAATTTCAACACTTAAAGTAGGTTATAATCGAATTCACGGCTATTACATCGAAATCAGCCGGGCACAAGCCTCTCTTGCTCCAACAGAATATGTTCGACGTCAAACATTAAAAAATGTAGAACGCTATATCATTCCTGAATTGAAACGTTATGAAGACCAAGTGCTGAGTAGCAAATCACGCGCACTAGCAAGAGAAAAAATACTCTATGAAACTATCCTCAAGCAATTAAATTTAAAGCTTAGTGCGCTACAAACCAGTGCAACGGCCATTAGCGAGTTAGATGTCATTAGTAATCTTGCGGCCCGCGCCAAAGATTTAAACTGGCAAGCTCCACAATATAGTGAAAGCGTTGGCATCACCATTGAAGGTGGTCGCCATCCAGTGATCGAACAAGCGCTAGATGATCCTTTCATTGCGAATGATTTAGTGTGTAATGACAAACGGCGGATGTTAATCATTACCGGACCTAACATGGGGGGTAAATCAACCTACATGCGCCAAACCGCCATTATTGCTGTACTCGCGTATATTGGTAGTTATGTGCCTGCAAGTTCCGCAACGATTGGCCCCATCGATAAAATTTTTACTCGTATCGGTGCCGCCGATGATCTCGCATCTGGGCGTTCAACATTTATGGTAGAAATGACTGAAACTGCTAATATTTTACATAATGCAACGGCGCAAAGTTTAGTACTCATGGATGAGATTGGTCGCGGCACTAGCACTTTTGATGGATTATCGCTCGCCTATGCCGTCGCGAACCAGCTTTCAGAAATTGGGGCATACACTTTATTTGCTACCCATTATTTTGAACTCACGTCACTTGCTGATACACAATCCAATGTGGTTAACGTTCATTTAGATGCTGTTGAACACGGTGACCAGGTTATATTTTTACATGCCGTTAAAGATGGGCCGGCCAATCAAAGCTATGGTCTGCAGGTTGCACAACTTGCTGGAGTGCCACAAGCCGTCATTCAACAAGCTCGCGAAAAGTTACGGGAGCTTGAAAATCATGCTGTCATTGGAAAACAAAACACGAACGCCCCCCATCAAACTGAACTCGTTTTTGAGCCACCTTCACACCCTGTGGTTAGCGCAATAACTGAACTGGTACTAGATGACCTAAGCCCACGCCAAGCTTTAACTATCCTGTATGAATTAAAACAACAGGTTTGATAAAGCAGGGAGTCATTCCCTGTTACTATATGACGCTAACAGCCGAGCCATCAAACCTCTTTCGTCACAACGCTTACTTTACTCACTAACTCAGCTACCGCTCTAACTTCCATTTTTTCCATAATTTTAGCGCGATGTAGTTCGACCGTCTTAGGACTTATCCCTAGTTTATGTGCTATCACTTTACTCAAGTTACCCTTTACGACTAAATGCATCACCTCACGTTCACGCGGTGTTAAGCGATTAACTTGTGCTTGAATAATAGCTTGTTTTTCTTCAGAAAGGCGGTTGCTGATATCTTTTGCCACAGCTTTATTAATGGCTTCTAATAAAACTTGGCTATTCACTGGCTTAGTCAAAAACTCTTCTGCACCTTTTTTCATAGCACGAACTGCCATGGGTACATCAGCATAACTGGTGATAAATATAATTGGAATATTAATCTCTTTTTTCACTAAGCGCTCTTGCAATTCAAGCCCGCTGATTTCAGGCATCCTCACATCCAGCACTAAACAACCTGCTTCTTTTGAATTATAAGCGGCTAAAAATGATTTGGCATCATTATAGGCTTTGGCTGGATAACCCACTGACTCAACCAGACAACACAGTGAAGCAGCCACTTCCTCATTATCATCGATCACATAAATTGTAGATTCCTGTTGTTGCATAACCCCTCCTTTGCACTTAAAAATACCCTCAGAACTCGGATAATTCCCTACGACATTATCAGAAATTACATATAGATAATTTGAAATAAAAGTAAAATCGATTCAAAGTAACATAAGGTGTAATGAAGCGCAAAACTGTTTATCGAATTATTTTGAATTTAACAAAAGAAATTGACTGAGTGCTCGACCTTTTAATTCTATCCAATCACCCGACTTTAGAGATTTTTCTAATATAACAGAACCAAATCGCACTCGAATCAGTCGACTGAGAACAACACCTTGTGATTCCCATAACCGTCGTACCAATCGATTGCGCCCTTCACTAACAACCACATGAAACCATTGGTTAGCAGAGCGGCCTCCCGATGCAACAATATCCTCAAAACGAGCTAAGCCATCTTGCAGCTGAATGCCTTTCGTTAAACGTCTTAGCATTGCTT
>SDBV01013120.1_pt1 | contig 10574 bp, 3 predicted proteins | sample 2277081 | NCBI WGS metagenome assembly SDBV01 (sample SAMN10402039, study PRJNA504765) | marine sediment metagenome | isolation source: marine sediment core GS10_PC15, 223 cmbsf | place: Arctic Ocean: Southern Knipovich Ridge | collected 2010
TTTTATCTCCATCAAGGTCAGTAGATCTGACTTGGCCATAGTAGGTAACGCTGCGGCTTAAATTATGATCTGCATATTCATACGAGTTAGCAGTGCTCTCTACTTCAACATCTAATATATTACCCAGAAAAAGGTCGGACCCATGACTGGTACTAGACGTTCCTATTTGCAGGTCGAACTTTAGTTGGCTGGGAGAAGCTGCATCTTCAACATAATCCCAAGATAAGACAGGATGAAGTGTCCCTATAACGGGAGTGCTGTCCTCTGCTTTTTGTCCATCTGCCCTGACATCCTCAATAAATGCCATTCTATACCTTTATTTTCGTGCCTTTTAATCCCAATCCATCAGGTGTCCATATTGCAGTTCTGTCTGCATCTTGTTCACTAATATTCAAAAACTTTAAGCTGTCAGGAGTTTTATAGCCAAACTCTCTATCCCAAATTGGCTGCGTCCCTTTCAGCAACTCTCCATTAGATCGAGCAACAAGAATGTTGCCACCCTCTACAAATATTTGATTAGTAGTTACCGTTGAGGGCTGCTCATATGAGCTGCCAAAATACCTAAATTCCTGACTGGATAAACTACTATCTGCTATATAGTTCCACCCATATCTCATCATTTGGATGGTATCTGCTGAGGATACCCCTGCTGTACTGCGAACTATTAGATCTGCAATAAAAGCATCTTCACGAGTGTCCTTGTGGGCTGTGTCGCCATAACCTATATCATTTATTCGCAAACTGCCCGTAGACACTGTTTGTATTCCTGGTGTGCTGTGTTGCGTTCCATACTTGCCATTTATGTCTATGCGAGCAAAAGCCAAAGTACTATCAACCACTTTGTAGTTTATGAATACATGGACCAGTCCAGGCTCATAGGCCTCTGAGGTAAAGAAATGTGTCGGATACCCATTAGTCGTACACAAAGCGAACCTGATGGCATTCGTTCTAACAGATGCGGCAACCTCAGAAATTATAAACTCGGACACCGAAGGAGTTTCTGTGGTGGATGCAATTGTACTATCTGCTTTAGCAAGAATCGGTCCTATCTTCGTTGTAATTCGGTTGGTACTTGCATGCCGTATAAACCCGATGGCATCTGGAGAATTCCACCAAAAGCCTATGCTTAGTTGATAATTCCCTCCAAGCGTAAAAGTGAAATCAGATCCAGCAGTGAAAGGCTTATTTGCTTCATACACAATGCCGTATCGAGTATTGGTTGTATCAGAGGATAAGTCATATTGTTGAAAAGATTTATATGTGGGTGACAAAGAAGTAGCGTTAGAGAAATCACGAGTAGAAATTTCATCCTCTAGGGTTTGATTGAAAGTCCAAACTCCTTTAACTATTGAGTCAAATGCCATAATATTCCTAACTAGAAGCAGGGTCTACGTACTGTATGATCATGACTGCACCTGTATCATCTTGCCCTTCTATATTTGATATAAGCGTCCTTTTTATCCATATATAAAATAAATCAAATTGATTTAAGTCGCTGCCATTTTCTCTGATGTTATTAAATCCAATGTCGTTTGATCCTCCGTCTCCAAAAAATCCCAAAAACCGCCCTGAGTTCTCAACTGGTACATGAATATCGTTCAGTATTCTTTGTGCAGGAGCTGGATTTATTCTAAACGACTCTCCTGTATTAACAGTTCCAACATTTCTATCTAAAATAAAAGTTGCAACTCCAGAGCTGTCTACGTCAAAGCTTTCGACTATTGCCGATGAACTGAGAATAGACATATGTGCCCCATCAAAAAAACCAGTAGAAAATGTTGTGAAATTAGTGTCGTCACTGATTATTTGGCCATCACTGGCTTCCGTACTAAACTGTGCGCCAAAATTAGTGTCAAACTCTGGCACCTCAATACCTATATCTACTCGCACATTAGCGGTACTCTGCTGTCTTAAAAACACTTTGACATCCTGTACAGGACGACTCTCACCAACATTGATAATTGCTATACACCTGTATTGATCTACACCACTAGCTGGATTAAAATCAAACAAATTATTTATTTCTAGGTAATGAATTTGTTCTGCAAATGGCTCTACTGTCGCAGGAAAAGAGATAGACGGAACAATACCACGAGTCAAACTTATTAGTTGTCTATTTGAGGTGTCAATTCCTTCATATTTTATGATTTCAGGTCCCAATTGAATAAGCCCTGCACTATTAGATGGCAAGGAAGACGTGTCAGCAATTGGAATCGTTTCTTGAGCAGGATTTACATGGTCTCCCAGTTTTGCCCTGGAATAAACTACATTGCTACTAGTATACGCGCCAATACTATTGGATGGAGTACCCTGTGATGTTGTCGGGTCACTTGTCGTATATCTCATCTCTAAATCAGCGGTAGTGATTTCGTCTAATTCATAAGTAACAATTAAAACAGGAGGATTTTGTACTTCAGTTGCTCCTGCTACCTCCCAATCAGTAGCCTCGCTTTCGTTAAGAGTTAATCCCCCAATTTGTACAGATCCAGTTGTGCTAATAGCTTGATCTTTTCTAATTCCCACGGCAAAAAATGTTTCTAATCTAACCGCGCCCCTAAACGCCACACAAGCAGGAGAATCCGAGGAAGATCCCAAGACGACTGTTTGTGTGGCTTTGGCAACGCCATGGATACTACTCGTAGCATAGGTAATACCATGAATGTCGCCAATGTCATCATGAATATCTCTGGCAGTGCCAGTAGAAGGACGAGAAAGCACCTGAACAAATTCCAAGGATTCAATGGATGGAGCCGTGTCGGCCTCATGATACCAATACTTCAATTCTATTTTGGTAATTACTGGATTTAGCGTATGCTCAAAAAAATTAACACTCATGAATGTATTAATATTAAACTCATAAGCTCCATGTCGCACATCGGTAACATCTCGCACCAGAATACTAAACGAGTCTGCTGTACTGCTAAACGTAGATGCTCCTTCTAGAATGAACTCTATGGTTGTATCGGCAGGAATAATAACTTTCTTTTTAACCATATTTTAGACCATCGACAAAGTGAAGAAATCTGTGCCATTATACAAAACAATATCGGTGCTAAAAACGAAGCCAATATACAGATACTCATTGTCACCAAAAACTGCATTGATCGAGTCATCAAACACTCTAAGAAGCGTAAAAGCAACCCCGTCGAAACACCACAATTCACCATTGGAAAACCCAAAATACATTTTTGTAGCGAACTCTCCAACGCCTGTGGTTATTGAGGATAAGCTGGTAAACTCCTGTAGTAATGTCGCTTCTGTGGAGTTGTGACGATAAACCGAACCAAAATCGCTATCTGCATCATATGCAAAAATGTAGATTACCTGATTGAACTGAAAAAGTTTTTTTATATCTTTGTTAAGAGTGTACAATAATCTAGCGAACGGCTCTATCAACCATATCTCACCAGTAGAAGTACTGAGATAAACCACCTCAAAAATCTTAATGTTAGTAGTAACACCTATCTCGCAACCTTCTGATCCCCCTTCATCCAATGTAACTTTTTCTCTATTTTCAACAACAATAATAAAATCGGTGATAAGATCTTCTGAATTAAATGCTGATAAAAATACTTTAATAGATTGTTGTAATGAAGTATTGCCACCAGAGTCAGTAAGAAGAGCTTCTAATTTTCGCAAACCGCTACAATCTTTAAAGATCCATTGAGTTTTTGATGAGAAACCAATAGCCTTGCCAAACTGTAAACCTCCTTCAACAATATCTGCCAAGGCAGGACAGTCTCCTTCGTTGTCACAGTCACCTGATACAGGATCTTCTAAGTCGCCTAAGGCTAACTGTGTTGTCGCATCACATTCCCTGATTTGGATTTGCTCTATTTGAGTAGTTGCGTCTTCGGCAAACACATTCAAAACCTGCTCTAATTGATTAGTAACCCCCGTATTGCCCTCAATCTCTAGAACTGCTTCAGGAGGGAGCGTATCTATAATGAATGTTCCAGACTGCTGAATGCGTATATCTCGGACAAAAACTCTAGCTATTTGATCGGAAACACCCTGAGTCTCTTGACAAGAAACATTCTTGACGGTCATCCTCAAGGCATAATCATCCGAGGGAGAAAGTTCTTCAACGTTCCATCGGATTACGTTTTGACCCACAGGGACATCTTTCGCGATTATCGTCCAATTGATATCCCTTTTGTGAGAGGAATACTCAAAAGTATAACGAACCTTTTGATTAAATGTGTCTCTTGTTAAAGTCTCGTCTAATACAATAATGATAAAATCAGAATACAGTACGTTGGGAACTGGATTTACGATAGCGGGCGGAAGTAAATCAAATACGTTGACAGAAAAATCTCCGCTGGACATAGAGAAATCAGAAAGAGTTTCGTGCGTTGTAGACTTAGACCTCATGCGAATTCTAACACTTTTACTCTTAATCATCTTCCCTGCATTCCACTCATATGAAGTATCCTCTCCAGAGATACGTCGTTTGAGGGTGAACCATACAGTTTCATCTCCCTGATAATTGTCAGTATATTCTATTTCATGAGTGACGCTTGACAAGGTGACATCCTCATCCTGAGAAGGAGGATCATTATTGTCCCATGTAATCAAGACCCTGCCCAAATTAAAAACCTCATTCCCCTGAGGAGATTCAAGGTGAGGAGCAAATAAGGTGGGCTTATCACCGATCAAAAATATTTGAGGGTTGTATGATACAGGAACGGTTTCAACTTTATTTGTTGGCGACCTATTGACCGCTCCAACATATAAATCAAATTCAAGACCAGCGTCGTATATAATACTAAAGCACTTAGGAATGTTTACGTCTACTTCAGCAGTTACAACTCCACCAGCTTCCCTGTTGATACTGTCTACAAATGATTGTGCAAGAGCAGATGCCGCTGCCGAAGAAAAAATAGCAGGAGCACCTTTTTTAGTTATATCAAGGGTGCCATATTCGTCAGTACTCAATAGTCTCCATGAGTATTGAGCACCCGTAGACGTACCATTAATACAATATCTTCTGATAAATGCAGCCATAGGTTAAAGAGCAAAGAACCGCAGGGCAAGCCCTGCGGAGAAATGCTGCCTCTCCTTTACTTTAAACGAAGCACTAATCCATATTATTTTCTTAGTGCTAAACATATAATTGCACAAATGCCGTAGGCCTTCCTTTAACCTTGTCCGCCTGAGCTATCTTGGTCGCCGTCACCGCCTTCACTTCCCGAACCACCTGGGCCAAATCCTTCTGACTCGATAATAAACCTCGACTGGTCTGGTAGTTTCTTTTTAAGTGCATAATCGGGATCACCAAAAATAAAATAAGGATCTTGTTCCCTCAAAATCACAGGGACTCCCACAAGCCCAGATACTGGATGTCTCAACTCTTGTAACGGATCTCGTTGACTAAATGTTTCAATTGATTCTTTTGACAGAACATTAAACTGATCCCTCACAAACGTATCTGTTGTAGTTATGACTTCTATAATGGTATCACACGCTCCTGGCATCTTAACCTGAATACGAGCCAAACCATCCTTGTTGAATAATTTGTCTTCTCGATGGATTGTGAAACTACCTCTATAGACGAATCTTCCAGTTTCGTCAGTTTGTCTTTCGGCCTCTAAGTCAAAACCGTCGTTAACTCCTTGTTGCAGAACATCATAATTGATAATGGAATCCGTCAATTCAATGCTCGGAATGATTTCAATAAAAATAATTTTTTCTAGTACTGGTATTATAACCCTCTCGTCTACTCCTTCCTCATCTCCTTCACCGCCTCCATTGCCAGCGCCGTTACCTCCTCCGCCTTCACCACCGCCGCTATTATCTTCTCCTTCGACAGCTAGTTCTGGTATAGAAGCAACAAAGAATCCATCCAATTTGGACAATGGAATTGAATATCCTTGGCTGGGATCGTCTACTATACCATCAGAAAACAGTCTTATTTCAAAGGCAATAATTTCGTAATCTGCTATAACGGGAATGCAAAATTCTGTAGTGACACCAGAGTAAGTCATCGCTTGAATGCAGATCTCCTTAACTCCTGAGTTGTCTGATATCCTCCATTTATAAGTCGTGAAGTTTTCTCCTATTTCTGGAGACCATGGACACCAACTTGAGAAATTAATGTCATCTTCATTTTTAACACGAAAAGCTATGACATCGGGTGTTCCGATGATTTCAAGGACAATATCACATTTAGAAACGACTGGGGTTACTATACCAGCTGCGTTATAGGTGAAATACTCTACAAGGTCTTTGTTAATCCTTATTTGCTTGACAGTTTGAGACGCCACAAACCTATCTGAAGTGATGATATTATCTTCCAATTTGCTTATATCACATTCTTCTATATCTTGTTCACCAAGGTCTAAACCAGTGTCCTCGAAATCACAGTTTTTATAAGCTACCGTATTGCTAGGTACAGCATTGCTGCTCATACTTACCCCGCCAGATTGATCAGGCTTCTCATATATGGCTATTACACGGTCATAAAAATCAAGAGCTAAATCAACATCACGAGCCCCATTGGCATCATCGCCTATGTTAAAATCATACTCAAACCAGAATTTAGTCCCTGTGCTGGCCTGCTCATTAGGGCTGCCAATTTTAAATGTGGCTCCCAGTATTTTCGGGTTAGCACGGTTATAATCCTCAAACAATATTACTGCCGAATCATCAGAATCTCCGTCTATCAGTGTTCGCCTTATCTTAATAGACGGCCTCATGCTGTCTTTGACGGAATCAGTGATTCTTGTATCAGCGTGTCCTTGGCCGCTGGATCGCCATCTTCCCACGTCAGACAAAAGTATCTGAGGTGTGTTAAATATAGTGCTGGCACATTCGCAGAAAAATTCTGGTGCCAAGCCAGCAGTTAGGATATTACGACTTGTGTACAAACTTACTTTTACGAAAAACTGTGAGGTAGAAGTATTTTCTTGTTGCCAAGAAATAGCTGGCTGTTCCCTGAAATTGACAAGGTCGATAGAATTGACAGGAAAATCACTGTTAACAACCTCGGATCTCCAATTAGTTTCTCTATCAACTATTCCTTTGAACACATATTGCAAGCTATCTTGAGGAGATATTGTTTGAGACATCGCAAAGGAAATAGCGGGACTGCCTGATATATAAGCCAATCCCAAGTCTTTAATTGTTGACGTAGCATCACTATTATTGAAAGCTATTTCCACAGCAAATGAGGTGCCACTAAGCTGTGCATACTTTACTTGATCTCCATTCACGGCATCAGAATAGACATATGCTATAGCAGCAGTACTATTAACCTCTTTTATTCTCGGCCCCACAGCAGCTGGAGAAGAATCTACTATCGTAGCAGCAGACCAAGCTTCTGTCTGATCATTGAATGTTTTGTACAACAGAGCACTACCATCAGAGTAAGCTATTGATGGTACTAAATTGACCAATGACAAGTCATGAAGGCCAGCAGAAGAAGAGGGACTCATGCCGCTAGAGACACTAGTAATATCCCATTGATCGGTCAAAACGTTAAATTCTGCATAGTCAATTGAACTAGTCGTTTCTAAAACCCGATAACTTATTGCAGGGTCACCGCTAACTGATATCAAAGACACGGAATCTATATCTGGTTTTGTGTCAACCAGTTGATCAATCCAAATATTGCCGTCGAAACGAGTATAACGCAACTCAGATTTCTGACTGCTTATGAACTTGACATAGGCTATGGCTGGCTGAAGATTAATTTCTGCCAAACTAGGAGACGATATCTGCCCTCCTACATTTTCTATTTCTGTAACTACCCATTTCTGCAAGGTTTCGTTCAAGGTTGCATAGTGTAAATTTTGTGTTTGAGATAGTACATAGGCAACAGATATGTTGTTATCTACTGATGCCATTCTAGTTCTGGTGAAACCAAAATCAGTTGCATCTATTTCTTCTGTAGTGAAATTATCAGGATTTAATCGCACAAAATTAACACATGCACCACTTGCTGTGATTGAACTGGTACAAACATTCACTCCTACAAAGTAAGGAATCCCACATAATAAACCAGCAGTCGTATCTAATGCGGGATAAACTTGGATAAAGAATTGTTCGTCGGGCTCTATTTGAAGTCCCAATTCCCCTTCCCAGAGCGGAGCAGCAGGATCATTATTGACTTCCATAAACTGAGTGTCTGCATGGCCTGGACTAGCATGGAACCTTCTAATGAGTGTTTGTTTATCTTTGTCTGCATAGAAGTCTATTTCGAAGTTTACAAATTCGGTATTACTAGTCCCATTGGTATAAGTAAACGAATAGGAACATCCTCCAGTATTAAAGTTGTTATTGCCAAATTTTGTACACTTATTGCACGAAAAACTCACAGTTTGATCGCCTGGAACTAACTTAATGACCCCGTTTTCATTTATAGAGTATACTTTAGGGAAGTACGTTTGATTGGTATCAAATCCATACGGATAAGCCAAGTTGTTAAACTGAGGACGGAAATGAGAGGCATCAAAAAAGACATAACCAGATTTTCCTACCCCCAAAAACACACCTCTGGCTCCCGCAAAGTCAGCTACAGGTATATAAGGATTGTCAATTTCTTCGTCATTAATAAACGCCTCTAGATTTTTTCTGCTATCAATAATTATAAATGGAACGCCTTCTAGGTTCTTATTGTCATAGAACTCTATATAAGCATGGAAATAATCTCCTGTGGAGCCGCCACCGGGACCAGTTCCGCCGCCTAGTACTGTACCTCCATCATCTGGCTGACATGGCCACGTCGGACAAGGGATATCCCCGCCCACAGACAATAGTCCAGAAGAAATCTGCAAGAAATCTCCAGTAAACGTAACTGCAATGCTGGTTGCTAATAACAAGGAAGAATATGGGTCATAAGGATCTAAAGAATCTATGTCCAGAGAAACATCTAGATCTAATGCTCCTGTAACTGCACTAACCTTGTAAACATTTCCTTCTACATCAATGCCAAACAGTTGAATGCCATTTGAAGTTAAACCTATAATATCAACACTTAAATCTCCTATATGTCTAAAGTCAAATGTAGCGACACCTTCTGATACGAATGGGGAAGTACTACCATGCAATTGAATTGCATTGTTTCTGTGTACGATAGTATAAAAACTGCCATTAGAAGCAGCAGATAATCCACCAGATGCTCTTGTTGCATCTGTGAATATCGTGGCTGAAGATATAATTTCGCTAGTAGTTGGATCTATCTGTTTTACTTTTAAGAAAAATGTGTCAGATATCAAATCACGGTCTAACAACTGCACCCACAGCCTATTAGCATTATCGAAGGTAAGGTCCACTGCTGACGATGTTGTTGGTGTTGTAGTTGTATCATCAATTAACAGATAATTATCTATTTGTGGAGTAACGCCACTTTGTGTGGCTGTAAGTTGTATTGCGCCAAGCGTACCGCTGGTTATCTTACTAGCCGATGAATCAGTAAAGGTTGCCACGGTAACGCCATCAATATCGACAGTGATTGTTATATTAGTAAAATCAGTTCCAATACATTGAACTTTATATCTGCGGAAGTTGGATGTAAATTTTTCACTACTTGAAGTGGAACCAACAGGCGATGAAAAACTACCAAGAACTCTGTTACATGTAATTGTGCCCGCAGAAGTAATTATTATCTCATAATATTGACGGCTGTTATTGAGAATTCCAACATTTAACTCACTCACTCTTAACAACAAAGAGACTTGTGAAGTTTTGGTGGTGTCGCTCGTCTTAACACTAATCGCAGATATTTGATTAGGAGTCAAAGTTTGTTTTCTGAATGTATATAATCCACTGGAAGACAAACTGTTGTTTGTTAGAACTACTTTATTGTTATCTATTTTTAAATCCGAGATAGAGTCACTTTTTGACCATCTGCTTCCAAGGCCAGAAGTAGTGTCTGTTTGTGTAAAATCATCAAAGAAGGTCGGTTTGATAAAGTTGTCTAGACGATTAATTTCTTCAAAGACTAAAATAAGCCTTCCATACTCATCGTAGTCTTGTTTTATTTTAACCAGTATGCCGTCTGTGGTAACGCCGAAGAACGAGCCAATGTAACTGCCTGCAAGTGACTTCATTCGATAAACAGTATTGTAATTAAACGTTCTAGAACCTTGCGATGTGAATGAGAAAATTGCGTGATTTTCCAGAACGAACTCAGTTATAAACAACTTGGATGACTTGTTTGCTTTAAGGGATATTCCGCCGTAAACTCCAGAAGTTATATTTGCGAGATGATCAGTGTCTTTTACAAAGTGGAGCAAAATGTCATCTCTGTAGACTTTTATTTCTACATCATTTGATTGAGTAGAAACGGTTATTCTGAAAGTTTCCCCCTCTGTTGTTAGTAGAGCATCTGTAAGAGACGAAGTCTGTCCTACACTGGTGGTTTCACCATCTGCTATACGGAAAGTTTGAATAGATGAGGCTTCCCTAGGATTGCTATGAATCTGAACTTCATAATATGAACCACTAATATCAACTTCGTTGGCCCTGGCCACAATAAACAAATCAAAAATATCTGTGTTGTTCTCAACGTATGATGACACACGTATTGACATCTCACTTGATTTGGCAGCACGATTAAGTATGGTCGTCGC
>SDBV01013121.1_pt1 | contig 10573 bp, 12 predicted proteins | sample 2277081 | NCBI WGS metagenome assembly SDBV01 (sample SAMN10402039, study PRJNA504765) | marine sediment metagenome | isolation source: marine sediment core GS10_PC15, 223 cmbsf | place: Arctic Ocean: Southern Knipovich Ridge | collected 2010
AGTTCGCGGCGTCAGCGGTCGTCCCCCCTATCGGGCCAGGAGACTCAAATGGAACCCTCGCCTCGGCTAAGATACCAGCGGTGATCTTGCTTGCATTAAGGCTAGGTATCTGCGCATCGGGCACATCGCCGCTGCCATCCAACTCAGTGTAGCCATCAGCCTGCCCTTTATTTGCAAATAGCTCATACAAGGTGCTGTCCGATGTAAGCACCTTAGCGAGTTCCCCACGCAACTCACGAAGATTAAGGACAAGGGAGCTGAGATAATGATACAGCTCCTCTGGGTCATCAACTGCTTCGCGAGGAATGTCGGTGAACTCAGGGTATGTGTAGGTTAGAGGCATTATTTTATTAACTCAAGTGTCACACTAACCAGTGTTGGACTACCGCTAACTGTGTCCCAGGCCAGCGCTAAAGTACCCGATGTCGCTAAGCCGTTATCAATAGTTGCTATAGTGGATATCTGATTGAGGCTGATAAGTGACTGCCCAGTCACACTACCAGAATAGATTAACCCAAATATGTGGGCCGCAGATAATGTATCCCAAAAGATCTCCGCCTTCACAATATTGTGGATCTTAATCATATCAACTGGGGCGTCGGCCCACTCTGTTCCCCCTAACTTGAAATTATATCTGGCGTCGATGGCATCTGTGACCACAGCCCGCAAGCGCAGTCCTTGCCCTGCGGCACGGATAAGATTTGCTGGAAGAGTGTAAATTGTAGTATCCGTGGTACGATCGGTGGCATCGGCATAGATCAAACCACCCGGGAACTCCCAATGAGTTTCCTCTGTCGGGGTCCCTTCAGTTGCAGTAAAGCGAATCGTTTGCCCAGGTAGCACACGACGAATCTCAGTCACATTAGACGACTTCACTATCACATGATTCGTCTCCGGTGCAGTCGTGGCAAGGTTCATAATGTCCACAAACCAGCCTCGACCAACCTCCGTCGTGGGGAGAATTATCGTCCTTGCAGCCGTTGGTGTTATGATAAGTAACTGTCCAATCCCCCAAACGTTAGTGCCACGGAAGTCGTGATTGGCTGCGCCGTCCAGCTCATTAACCCCACCGTCAATTCCCTGCCGCCACTCATTCGCGCCATTGTCCTTGGTGAGAATACCACTTCCAGCCTCAGCCTCACTTGGAATTGCAAAGCCAGCAGAGACCGCTGTTCCTGCATCAGGATCACCCGGCTCAGAGGCTTGCTCGAACCAGGAAATCTTAGCGTGCTTCCCGTGGTGTGTTGGATCAGCAGCCTCGTCCCACTTGTGATCTATCTCCATGCGCTGCCGAACTGCGAGCTTATGATCTCGGATTCTATCCGGCCCAAGGTTGATCGCCTCACCTACGTCCGGCGGGAGGGCCTCAAATGCGGCGTTCCAAGTATCTGTGAAACTAGCCATTGCAAGTTACTCCACTTAAGGCATTCTGGAAACCCACGGATTGAGCCAGTAATCGTCAACAGTTGCACCACCGGGGGTGTCTGAGATATTCGCATCGGCTTTATACACACTGACACCGAAGGATTCTTGGTAGATAGTCTTAAAGATACTCCAGAAGTAGTTTGCCCTATCAGGGCGGTCAATCAGTGCAGCGAGCCAAATCTGTGCAAGGAGAATCAACAGCTGGTCTTTTCGCTCCAGATCGCTCTTCTGTGCATCGCTGGTAAGCGCAGTTCCCCAAGTTGAGTAATGTCCCCGCAACACATACTCATCATCTGGGATTCTCCAGAGTTCAATATTCGGTCCCCAACGACGATACTTCGTCGGTCGACCACGCGTGAAAGCTTCCGCGTAGGGAATCAACTCATCCCATTGAGCACTGGGAATTGAGTCTAATTTTCGACTATTCACATCGTCAATCAACGCAATGGAATACAATTGTCGTAGATTTGCTGGCAGTGCGACAACCATATCCGCTGATGCATCGTCAGTGTCGTCAACTGTGGCAATGGTGCCCCTGACCTTGAGTTCCTCGAAGTCATGCTTAGACACAAGGCGATCCTGTGCCATAGTTAGCATGTTGTCGAGGCGCGAGTCGTATTCAGTTGTGTTACCGAATGCGCCACGCACCTCAGTTTTGAGTTCCGCCAAGGTCAGGAGACCCATTGTCTATTACCTCCTACCAGGGACATTGAAGGATGATACCGGTGGTTCGACTGACCATGTAACCGCAAATCACCTCATTGGAGGCAGGATCGACCTTTGCCTTCTTGTCGGTGAGACTTGCGTTGATGCGATCACCTGAGGCTGGAGTTGTTCCCGTCACAGTCGCGGCCAGTGTATTTGGCCCACCGATTTGGATCCAGATATAACGATCCGTCTCGGTTACTGTGGCAGCAACGATAACGCCAGCCATAACTGGCAGACCGCTATTATCATCGGTGATATCGGACACATCCGCAGTTACAAAGTAACTGTCTGCATCCTCAACTGTATAAACAACCACATCACCGATGACAAGATCAAGCGCAGCCGTGCCGTGTTCATACTTCACGTACTTGTACATCTTCCCACTTTCCCACCGAAGCGTTCCGACGCCTTCACGATCTATCGTGTCGACATCGGTGAGCCGCGTGAGGTAGGTCGTTTTGAACATCATACCAGATAGCCCTCCTTAGGCGGTGTCGATGTCGAAGATGACGCCTTGAGCCCGACGACGACTGCAAGCGAACTCAGTTGCGAACATAATCTGCGCTGCCCGATCTACAGGCTGGTTAGGAATCGGCTTCCACTCTGTCATCTCGAAGAACCACATGGGATCGTAGAAGAAGAGTAGATAGCCGGTGTTGAGGAAGTACATCCTCGTGCCACAGGATGGGCTCCAGATCATTGGGATGCCTTTGAACTCGATGTTCCGAATCCCCAGGTCGCCCATCTTGTTGCTGAACGTACGATAGAAGTCGAGGATGTTGTCCTCGTAGTACTCGAACGGAGTCTGACCAGTTACGATCACATCGGGCATTTCCTCCTCGAAATTGTTCGATACATCGTTCAGCATCTTACGCATGTACCAGGTCAACCACGAGGCAGCACTCAGACCGGTCATGGTCTGATACTGATTTCTCCACCAATCGTAGGTGTTTTGGTTGATTCCACCGACTGATACAGACGCAGTGGGATTATCGGCGACCAGGAACTGCAAGCCGTCGATTCCGCTGTCGCTATTTGCGGCGGAGAACAACCGAGTCTCCAGCTGCTTCGTCAGACCCTTGCGGGTATTCTTGATCTTCTTGTTCATCAAGTTGAAGATCTGCATCTTCCCGCGGTTTTGTTGATCGTCAACACCGAAGCGAACCATGCTGGCGCTTAGGTAGTGCCATTCCCACTGAGCTACAGAGAGGAACTCATAGTCATTCAACGGCACGGTGTCACCTTTACCGATCCATTGAATGTTATCATTCTCCCCATACTCCAGCGGAGTCTCGATTCGACGACCGCCTGATAGTGACTTCATTCGTCCTTGTGCCCTCATCCACTTCATCAGTGGATAGGCATCGAAGATTTGATCGGCAACTCCGTCCTTTCGGTGATACCACGTAGTGGTATACAGGTTGTCGAGCATCTCCGTGAGACTTCCGAGTCCAGCCATATTAGATTAGCTCCTCATTTCGCAGAAGTTTGGATTCGTCCACTGCACTTAGATCACCGACAACTTCATTCCAGGCGGTGCTAGCTGCATCAGACTCGCTCATGTTAGTGTTCTCCACCCTCTGCGGAGCACTGCCGGGCTGTAGACCTCCAAAATTACTATCACCGCCTGGCTTACCATCTCCACTGGATTTGTACTTCTCATCCAGCTCTGTTGCCTTTTTAGAGTCTTGCGCACGTACCAGCGTGTACATTTCCTCCGGATCCAGCCCTTTGACTTTTTCAGCCAAAGCATTGATCTCAGGCAACCAATCTTTAAAGTCCTTATGATCACTACTCATTGCAGTAATCATGCTTGCTACGTCCACGTTGACCAATCCCTTCTGGAGTGCGGTCAGACGTGGTTCGATTACACTCTTGATGATCTTCTCAATCCCAGCCTCGTTTGCTTTCTGAATGTGAATCAGCAGTTCAGGCCGACTCATTCGTTCGAGAGCCTCAGCGTCGATCTTGGGCTCGACCTCAGCTGCTTTTGTCGTCACAGAACCCGCTGTGATATGCTCATGAATCTTTTGGTTCTGCGCAATCATATCCCGCATCGCAGCTTGGTTGTTTACACTCAGATCAGAAACCGTCTTGACGATCTGACTTATTCCATCGACGAGCTCTTTGAATCCGGGCTGTGTGCCTTTATCGTTTGAATCGCCGCTTCCTCCATCGCCTTGAGCGCCGGACTTTCCGGTTTTGTCGGTTCCTGGTTTTCCTGCTGCCATGACGGCTCCTTATCTTCAATGGGACGGACTTCATCCGTCGGATCAGGTGCAACCTGCGCGGCGGCGTCATGAGCACGCACTTCCTCAAGCCGTAGCAGGCGCAACGTTTGGAAACTCCTCATTAGTCCAGCCTCGAGCTTCCGTGGGTTCAATTTTAGATGGCTGAAGATCTCAATCTCAACCCCAGTAGGTTTGTACCGTTGCACGACGATGGGATAATCAACTTCCATCCCAGCCCAAGTTTCCTTCTCGGGATCAGGTGCCAAGATCGGTGCGTCGGTGCGTTTCGTTAGCTTAACAATCTTCGCAGGTTCGCCCATTGTTCCTCTTTCGTCGAAATTCGACGGAACTAGGTTTTTGTCTCAGCGTTGGTGATGTCTGTGTTCTGTTCCTTTGCCTGCAACGCCGCCAGCTGCTCCCGTAGCGACTGTGCCTCGTGTGTGAGCAGGATGTTGTTGAATATCAGGTCACCGAGGGCGGCTTTTAGTCTGTTTTCAACTGGTTCTATTGGCATGTTGTCTCCCTTTAGTCGGTGGGCCAGCATGGAATGCTCTTGTGCATCAGATTGCCCAAGTTTCTTGAATGCTTACCATCGCCCCTCTTGCAGTGTTTTAATTCATGCCGAAGGACAACGAACAAACGGCGATCACGCCCACCAATGTCGCACGGCTTGAGATCCCTTGACAGATGAATTCGGCAGAATGCGAATTGGGAAAACTCAGCGAAGCCCTCCTTGCCATTAGCACCACCATAGACGATCTCCCAGTCCCATGGATACCCACGCGAGGATGTATCAAGTCCCTCAACACTAACGGCGCCCGATGCAATGATGCGATCCAGCATTGAGAGTGCTGAAGTGTTAACTGTTGATTCACTTAGACACCCAGATAGAAAGATGACCAAAATGAACATCAGGTCACCAAGTCCGGTGTTTATTCTGTTTTCGACTGATTCTGTCAGCATGTTTCACTCCGGGATTATCTACCCTCTTCCTCTGCGATCTATCCAGCCCTTTACTTGGACTCTATTAACGACGCCGATTCCGTTTGTGACTCGGCTTCGATATTGTGCTGATGTATTGGTTTTTACTGTAACGGGAATGCTATGCGTAATATTGTTCACACAAAAAATATCATTGGCTGAAATCGATGGGGTGGTGTCTGTTTCATCCAATGCTGTATATATGGCAGACGCATTAGTACCCCCGCCGTACAGATACTGTAAGTCAGCGAAAACAACAACACCCAACGGCACACTTGCCAGCGTAACTGTAACAGCGCTCGTCCCTGGGCTTGATGTTTGAGTTTCCTGCACTCGAACCTTCCACTTAAATCTATCCCCATCTTGGGTGAAAGCCATATTGGTTGTCCCACCGCTATCCGTGAAGACAGAACCGAGTCTACGCTTGAGATCGTAACCTGCGGGCATCGTGGGCGCTGTCGCTGACAGGCTGAACAGGAAGTCCACCACACCGGTACTCGAACGCTTTATAAGCCAGACGTGATACCAGGTACTGTTTGCGACTGAACCTGCATCTAGTCCACCCTGTACATCTCCTACAGCCCAAGCTATGCTTATATCCTTGCTCAGCGCTGCGGCTAACCTCAAGAACTCAGTCCCAGTAGAGTCCGCGGCTGCGCCAGCCGTAACCACAATTCGGTAGTTAGTAGCGTGATCAACCAGCCCTAATCCGCCCAAGAAACCGGGTACATCGTCAGCAGTTATAGTACGAACAGTGAGTCTATCGTCAATATACTTCTCGATAAACTTATATGGATGTCCAAAACGTCTAGGCATGATCTTTTACTCGTTTGTGTGCATAGCGGTGTTGAACATCACAACGACAGCATCAGCGGGCAGCGTAACGCGAAGTGATCCCTTTGCCAACTCAACGAGACATGAATGTTCATCCATGTACTCAACGTAATCAAGCGCAAGTGGGCTCACCCAGATGTCACTCTCCCGTCCTTGTGATCTAACCACCGGAAGTTGTACAAGTTTCATCTTTCAATCCCAAGCATAAGGCATGAATTTATCCCGTCGGTTGCATTCGTCCTTTAACTGTTGCTTCGAGCCTGCGTAGACGGGGTTCCTGTCTAAGTGTGGAAAGAAACCAGCCCGAAAGGCACGCGGCTTCTGCATTGAGCGGAATACCCGTGTCGCAAGCTCGCCACAATGGCGAACGAGGTCACGTTCATCGTAGTGAGCGAAGTCCTCAAAGTCGACGTCACACTGATCGCAATGATAGTCATAGTTCGGCATCAGCGGCGTCTCCGTCGGATTTGCGTTAGATCAGGGCTGCCACCACCCACGTCTGCTGCCTGCTGTGTTAATTGCTGTGTTGCCTGCATTAACTGTGGAGTCTGCCGTCGCACCGACCCTAGCATCTGCCGTGACTGCTCCTGCATCTGTTGCCACATCTGCATAGCTGTCTGCATGTCAACTGGTCCCATCAGCCCCGCCATTGGAGCGCCTTGAAGAAGATCGTCGTACTGAACTCCATAATGCTCATGCAACAACAGGCTCGACAGCTTGTATGGATCAAATGTTGGATACTGACTTGCGAGCTTAAAGAATTCCGTCGCACGCTGTTCACGTAGCTGCTTAGTCTGAGGCAGGCTGGTGTCGGGGTCAACTTTTACCTCATACGCTCCAGCCTTGAGCATCTGCCCGGTGAATTTAACCCACATTGGTACACCCATCGGACCGATTATGTCGATAACCTGTTCCTGCGTCCAATGCTTGAAGATGATGTTGTGTATATGATTGATAACATTTACCAACATGTCCGCCAACATATCCCGGCGTTCGTCAATTCGAATCTCGCTGGCCATTTGGACGACATTCGCCTCGAAGGCAGTATGCCGTGCGCTGCCTTGTGAGAACTCACCAAACTGATTCCGCCCGAAACCGGTGACTTCTCGCACATCGTTCATCAGACTTTGTTCGTGCAGGAGAAGATCCTGAGGGATTGGTGCGACTTCTGCCATCCGAAGATCCGTCATTGGATCACCTTCCGTCTCCACTACAGCCGCAACATCACTGCTAACCATTCTCTGTGCGGCTTCAGGCTTGAGCATTCCCGACTTGACAAAAATCTTAATCAACGCCAATCGGCGGTGCTTCATGGTCAACGTCTTAGTTTCGTTTATCTCCAGTTGAATCGGCTCAAGAATCTTCGAATCCGCAACTCCATATGGCCGCTCGTCGTCTTGGTTGAAAACGATCGGGTAGTGTGGCCCACCGTTGTTGTACTGCATATCGTCTTCAGTATCGAGTAGCACTTTCTGAGACACATCCGGTGCAATGACGAACACCCTGCCAGTTCGATAGTCACGAATTTGGCATAAGTTCACCATGTCGATGGGGGTGTAAATGTCTCCCATGTCGGTTTGGCGATAACTCATGTGATTGCCGGTAGACTTAATATCCTTTGTGTTTTTGAACCTCGAATCTTTCTTCACCTCCTCAACCGGACGGGCCGTCCAAATCGCGTTGAAGAATGCCTCCTCAAAAGATCGAATCCCCGCAGGGACGACAAATGCTTCCAACGGAGTTGGCAGGAACCAAGGCATGTTCGGGAGCATTCCCTGACGGTACTCAAGGTTAGCACCTTCCCTTGTCAACGGCGGTGCAGTGACGCCAAGATCCGGCGTTGGAGTGTGCAGAGCACCAAAGCCTAACGTGCCAATGCCCGTGCCGAAGTGGAACGTCGTCTGTGCAAGCATCTTCATCGAGCCTTTCATCTTCATCATGCCGAGGATGGTATTGTCGACGCGCTCTAGGATGCGTGCTAGCACAGCATGCGCAGGACCAGGTTTACATGGTTGAATACTCACAGAAGGATTACGGAAATAGATTCTCGGAACAATCGTCCTCGTCATCATGAAGAAGATGTTTTTCGGGAGGATGTTCTTTGCGAAATCCCCCCGATAATACTTCCTCCAGACATCCCAGCGATTTCTATGAGTAACATCATCACGCCACTTCTCACCAGCGCGGATCTGTTCAACCCACCAACTAACGTCTGGATTTTTGCGTCGATAACCCTGCATCAGCCCACCCAGTTGTTCGATTTGAGTACGTTGTACTGCTCAGAGATACCTTCGCCAATGTCGGTTCGATACGCACCACCAGCGACTTGGACACTCTCAAGTGTGCGATAAACTCGCTGCCGTGCCTCGTCGATGCTTCGGCCATGCGCAAGAATCTTAGCGATAACGCCAGTTCCAGCTGCAAACGCTGGGCCACCGCTCAACTTGTACACATCACACAGGTTAACCCAAGGGAGAGTTTTTTCATCAAGCCCGCGTACAGGTAAGCCACGAGCGCTGAAGTGTGGCGGTTCGTATGGCCACGGTGGGATGAACAATCGCACGCAAGCTACATAGTCGTTGTTCACCTGTAACGTTCGATTCACGCCGATTGCGCAGTCGAACAGCACATCGCCAAGATCGTCTCCAGCCAGTGCAGCACCGAGAGCGTCAGTCGCGTCATGTGAGAAGCCTATCCGAACGCCGAGCGCGACGAGTTTCTTATTCGCGACTCGGCAACGTACAGTTACCATGCCACGATACGAAAGTTTCAGCAAAAACGGAGTTAGCTTAGCCACCGTTTGTTTGGCAAGATCACTTTCGCCCGGCAGCGCACGCATTATCAACCCCGTGCAGTCTGTGACAGGCCCGAGGTTACCTACGATCGGTCTGCGATAATCGAACGATAGAAAGCTCGGTTCCAAGAAGCTCCGACCATTCCACAGTCCGACGACGTTACACTCAATGCCCTCTGCTATGTCTTGCACAACCGCCATTGACGTGCCATTTACGCTAGACAGGAACCAATCCCAATCTCGTGAAGAGTTGATAGGATATGACGTATGTCCGCCAGGGTGTGTCTGTACGCGAACAAAAGACGGCCGGTACTCAGGCAGAACCCCACGATCCTCCGCAAACCAAAAGGTCGTGTCTGGGTATGGAAGGTTGGCGTGCTCAAGTAGCTGGAGCTGTTTTTGCAGCTCAAACTCACTCTTGTCTGCCAACATGTCACATCCAAGTACAGGCCGACCATTTCCACGCAGATCCTGAGCCCTCGCGCCGAAGCCGGGCTCATCACATATAATGAGGCTACAGTCTGCCAGATGCGACCTCCAGCTAGACACCTTATGCAACACACCGTCGCCAGATAACAGCGCATCTTCATCGTGTATGTACACGAGCACCTCGTGACCTTCTCGGCCGATACGGTCAGCAACGCCGAGGCCATTTCCGCGCAGACTGAGGAAGAGGATTCTCACCAGGATTCTCCAAACGCATCAGCATGCTGAGGAGGAATCGGGAAGCCTTGCCCACGACTCAACAGCTCAGCCTCGATTTCCTCGAAAGAGAACGCGGTTAGCGGTTTCGACTCAATTACATCAGCATCAGCAATCGCTGCAACGCGTGGCATTCCTATGTTCGCCATTGCCAGAGCCATTACACAATCGTCGAAGCAACCAGTCTGTGCCTCAAGTTTTCCATCCTTTTCGACAAACGTCAACAGTTCGCCGCGAAGTAAGTCGCTGTGAACAAGCAAACCCTGCGTCAGCGACTTCCTCAGTTGGCCTAGGGCAAAGGGCTTGCTCCGGACGCTTGTTCGATATCCGAGGTTGACGAGGTTGTTGTTCTGTTTTCGATCCTTATGTATTCGACCGATGGGGTAGAGTTTTCGCAAGTTGTCCAGTACAACTGCACCATGATTGTTGGATTCCACAACAGCGTAGGCATCATTGTACTCCTTTCCGATGTCCGCAGTTTTCTGTGCCAAAGCGTCCGGCGGAATACGGTCGTAGCTGTACTCAGCTACCTGCTCATTTGTCTCATTGCAGACGACTTCGATACAGCTTCGATTCTGCCCCACACCCGCGCTGGAGTCAACGCCCATAGAGTAGTGATAGTTTTTCCTTGGATGATGTAGAAGTCCGTGGTAGGCTGACGCCTTCTGCTTCCAGTGTTCGCTGCCTTTGAACAGGATACGGTGAAAAAACGCAGCACCGCTCACACGAAAACATTCATCAAGCGTTATTGGATATTCCTGCTTGAACAGATCAACGTCCCAATCAAGTTCAGCAAGTTTGATCCGCCGAAACATTATCTGACCCGCCGTCAAGTTCCAGCTCATCACAAGTTCAGGTTCATTCAACTCAGGCTGGAGATTTGACATAACCTCGTGTG
>SDBV01013122.1_pt1 | contig 10573 bp, 10 predicted proteins | sample 2277081 | NCBI WGS metagenome assembly SDBV01 (sample SAMN10402039, study PRJNA504765) | marine sediment metagenome | isolation source: marine sediment core GS10_PC15, 223 cmbsf | place: Arctic Ocean: Southern Knipovich Ridge | collected 2010
ACTGGATGCCGGTGGATCTCTACGTGGGCGGAGCCGAGCACGCCGTACTGCACCTGCTGTATTCGCGCTTCTGGCACAAAGTGCTCTTCGATGTGGGCCTCGTGAATTCGGACGAACCCTTCGTGCGGCTGATAAACCAGGGCATGATCCTCGGTGAAGGCGGAGTGAAGATGTCCAAATCGTTGGGCAACGTGATCAACCCGGACGACATCATTGCTGCCTACGGCGCCGATGCCATGCGGGTCTACGAAATGTTCATGGGGCCTCTGGAGGTGTCCAAACCCTGGTCGACAAGGAGCATAGCCGGTGTCAAGAGATTCCTGGACCGCGCGTGGAAAATTTCGGAGAAAGTGCTTTCGGAAGATAGTCCGCCTGACAGTCTGTTGGAGCTGCTGCACAAGACCGTAAAAAAGGTGAGTCAGGATACGGCCGGACTGGACTTCAACACGGCCATAGCGCAGATGATGATTTTCTGCAACGGGCTGAACCGCGAAGATCGCCTGTACAGGCAGCTCTGGGAGCCCTTTACCAAGATGCTCTCCGCGTACGCGCCCCATCTGGCCGAAGAGATGTGGCAGAAACTGGGCCACCAGACGTCGATAGCCAAAGAGCCCTGGCCGGAGTGGGACGAGGCGCTGGCCACCGAAGACGTGGTCACGATTGTCTGCCAGGTGAACGGTAAACTGCGCGATCGACTGCCGATGCCGCGGGGCACGGCGAAGGAAGAACTGGAAAAAGCGGCCTTAGGCCTCGATAGAATCAAAAAGTATACCAGCGGCAAGTCCGTAGTCAAGGTAATCGTGGTTCCGGACAGGCTGGTCAACGTGGTGGTCAAATAGCCGCTTTCGCCTCGTCAATGGCCCACCGTGGCCCGAGAGCTGAAGGAAGCCGCCGATCTGGTTGGCCGGGCACTGTATTCACGCTTAAGACGCACTATCATTTCGTGCCACTTGAGGATGCTCTCGGTGCGGATCGAGATGTGATAGATCTTTTTGCGGAAGCCGAAGTTGAAGCGGTTTCCCGCTTCCGTCGACAGGGAGGGGATCTCGTCCAGAGGCGCTTCCAAGATAAGCCGGTAACGATTGCGGAAGATCAGCCGCCTGTCAGTCAGGAAAATCCGCCCGATAGAAAGCGAGCTTACCCGGGGAAAATCCTCCTCCCGTTCCAGGATGTGGGGCCGGCTTCTCAAGAAGAGCGCCTCGCCATCGGCGAGACTCGGCTTTCCGGTGCTCCTGATCGGCGCGGCGGGCATGGCTTCGATCTGCCTGTGCATTTCTGCCAGGGTAGATGCCTGGCCGTCCGGTTGCCCCCTTTCGTCCAGAGGCACGAGCCGGCAGGATGGTGTCACGTCCCACGCGGAGAAACAGCTGGCGCATTCTACCCTGTTCGACCGCAGCGGTCTGCAAATCCGCAGGCCCTCAAAAGTACCGCAGTTCGGGCATCTGTAGATCAGCTTTGTTACATCGCACGCCAGTCCGGCGCAAGTGTAGCGGCTGTCGTCGATGGCGAGCGCGTAGTCGCGGTTTCTGATGAAGTCGGAGACGTCGGTTATGATTTTATCGATGCTGTCAGGTATCGTTTCGCCGTCATATATCCGTTTGATTACGGCTCGGACCGGAATTTTTCGCAGCTTGTTGGCCCACCGCGGCAGGGTGAAATAGGCGCCTTCGAAGCGGCAGGCAATTACGGGCACTTTCATCTTCAATATCAGGCCCGCAATAGCCGGCTCTACCGGCCGGTTCAGTCCATCCCAGGAGCGCACTCCCTCCGGGAAAAGGCCGATCATCGAGCCGCTCCTGAGCAACCGGATAATATTCCGAACTGCGGACATGTCCTTGGCCGCTTTGCGTTTGGGGAAGCAGCCGAGCCAGCGTATGAGCACCCCCAAGAGCCTCTTTCGAAAGAGGTCTTCGGAGGTAACGAAATACATGGGCCTGTTGGCTATGGCGTAGAGCCAGATGGGATCGAAGAGGGTTACGTGGTTGGCCAGCAATATCGCGGGACCCCGTCTGGGAATGGCCGAGGCATTTTCCAATTCGATGCGGAAGAAATTTAAAATCGGGCTGCGCAGGAGCATGACGGTTCTGTAGACCAGCATGTTGACTGGCTTTACTCTTTGGAACCTGGCACTGTCAGTGCTTGTATCCGGCACAACACCATATCCTAACGGAGCATCACTGTACTTTTATTATGGCTTCGCGCCTCGGGCCTACGGAGATCCACTTGACGGGAACGTCGATAAGTTTTTCGATAAAACGTACGTACCCCTGGGCTTCCTGAGGTAAGTCTTCGTAGCGCCGAACATCCGATATGTCGCACCGCCAACCGGGCAGTGTCTCCAGGACCGGTTTGGCCTTGGCCAGCTTTGCCGGCACCGGAAAGACACCCGTCCTTTGGCCTTCGATGTCGTATGCCGTGCAGATCGAGATCTTCTGTCTATAGCCCAGCACATCGAGCAGGGTCAGAGCGACTTCCGTGGCGCCCTGTATGCGGCATCCGTACCGGGTGGCGACCGCGTCGAACCAGCCCATTCTCCTGGGTCTGCCCGTGGTGGCGCCGTACTCACCGGCGTCGCCCCCCCGCTCGCGCAGTTCGCCGGCTTCATCGCCGAAGATTTCGCTTGTAAAAGGGCCGGCTCCCACGCAGCTCGAGTAGGCTTTGGTAACGGCGATGATTCTTTTTATGCTGTGAGGCGGCAGCCCCGTGCTCACCGTCGCGAAACCAGCCAATGTGGACGAGGAAGTGGGGTAGGGATAGATGCCGTGATCGGGGTCTCGCAGAGCTCCGAGCTGGCCTTCGAGCAGTATATGTTTTCCCTCTTGTTCCGCGTTCTGCAGCATGGAAGTCGTATCTGCCAGAAAGGGCTGGATCCGGGCGCCATCTTCCAACAGGCCGGGGATCAAGTCTTCCGCCGCAATCGTAGGCTTGCGGTACAGGTTTTCGAGCAAGACGTTTTTTCTGGCAAGCGCGCCGGCCAACCGTGCCGCCAGGCGCTCTTCGTCGAACAGATCGGCGGCCTGAACGCCGATCTTCGAATACTTGTCGGCGTAGAAAGGCGCGATACCGGATTTGGTCGATCCGAACTTGTTGTCGCCCAGCCGTTCCTCTTCGTACTTGTCGAAGAGAATGTGGTAGGGCAGCACGACTTGAGCTCTTTCGGAAACCGCGAGCCGAGGCTCCGGGACGCCGCGGGCAAGCAGTTCTTCCCTCTCTCCCAGAAAAGCCCCTATGTCCAGCGCCACGGCTGAGCCCAGGACGTTGGTGATGTCATTGTAAAAAACACCAGACGGAAGCAGATGAAGAGCGAACTTGCCGTAGTCGTTTATGATCGTGTGCCCGGCGTTCTTGCCGCCTTGAAAACGCACAACGAAGTCCGATTGCTCTGCCAGATAATCGGTTATCTTGCCTTTGCCTTCATCGCCCCAGTTTGCGCCCACGATTGCCGTTACTGCCATGATCTTTTCCTATCTGATTTTAATCTCCAGCGAAACGCGAAAAGGGTAATCGAGATAATACGGAAGGTCAAGACCGCCTCTGAACCCTCGAACACAGCCGCCTCGGCGCGTCCTCGAGCGATTCTTTGCAGACCCGTTGCCTTGAGACTCGCTGCGGTAACGGGTATAATGCTTTGCAAGTATCAGCTGGAAACTCTACAAGGGGCGAGCGATGAAGGATCAGAGAAAAGGCGAGAGAAAAAAGATGGTCATAACCACTGTTATCCGTAGAGCCAAACCTGAAGGCGGGTATGCCATTTTGGAGTTCAGAAGCCGGGACCTGTCGGAAGGCGGCATATTCATTTTCACGGAAAACCTGACACTTCTAGATCTCGGCGAAGAGGTAGAGTTGCTGGTCGACGTCAATGAGCAAAAGTATTACGAGGGCCAGGGCAGGGTGGTTCGCTCCTCCCGGGCCTTTACGGAAGAAGGCCGCCAAATGGAGAGCGGCTTCGGAATAATGTTCGTCGATCCCGACGATAGCTTCAAGGGGATGCTGTCCGAGACACTCAAAGAGGTTTAGAGCCGGGACTGAACGACTTGACGCTGAAGGCGGGTCTCCGGAAGGTGGCCGCGCCCTTCGCCGGGTCGATTGCCCGATCGTGGAACAGATTCAGCCGCTAGAACACGGCGTAAGGCTGCAAGCTGCCTAGAAAGAGCTTAATTCGCGACGCGGTGGAGTAAACACCGGATTTCACGATGGTCTGCGGACCATCCCAGAGCAGAACCTCACCGTTTATGGACTTCGGTTTGTTATAAACACGCTTCCTGACATAGTCGCGAATGGCCTGCTTGATCGAGCTTTCGAAGGACGTTATCTTGGCGCCTTTGCCATTGAGCATCGTTTCCTCCCCGCGCCCCGCGGCCGACGGGAGCGTGTTGCTGCTCCACGCCCGTCTTCGGTCCTGTTGATAGTCCTGCAACTCGTATGCGATTTTTCCGTAGAGAAGGCTTCCCTTTCTCCGGGTGTGCAGCACCGTCAAATTGGGGTCCCCCCAGGCGATTTCAGCCAACGGTGTTAGCGTGAAAGCTTCAGCTACTCTTCTGGATTTATCCGACGGTGTATAGGCAAAGGAGTAGCCGTAAATCATGGCCGAAAAGAAAATCCTGGCCTCCTCGAGCATGAGTCTGGCAGCGCTTTCGGGAGAGAGGGGGTACTCTCCGCCTTCGAAAACGAGAGGCTCCATGTTGCACCACACGTCGATCGTCAACCGTTCGGCGTAGCCGTTTGCGGCGCATAGACCGACGAGGGCGAGGGTCAACAGCAGGACCAGGGCTGTCGTGGGTTTTATTACCTGTCCGCCATCGGGGCCGGGGGCATGCGGGCGATCCCGCGAGCAATTCCAGCGTGTCCCTCGATCGGAGTACATATTTTCATTATCGGAGGCGCCGGGGATTCCTGTACGCTACCGGCGCCCCATGAAGACGCGGATGGGGTTGATACCGAGACGCGCGACGAAGTAGAGGAACGCCAGGACGACGCCCGCCAGATGGGCCAGGTGAGCTACCCCGCCGATCAACCCGGAAAATTGGAAGAAAATCGACAGCCCGACGAAAACGAGGACGGCTATCGGAGCGCGAACGGGCAGGATGCCCATGATGTATATCTTCGCATGAGGAAAGTACGTAGCAAAGGCCAGGAGTAACCCGTATATGGCGCCCGATGCGCCCACGACGGCGGTGCCCACCAAGAGGGAGAACAGTCCCGTTCCGATGCCGGTAAAGAGATAGAGCACCAGAAACTCCGTGCTTCCCATGTGCCGTTCCAACTGGATGCCGAAAATAAACAGTCCCAGCATATTGAAAAGGATGTGGCTGAAACCGCCGTGCACGAACATGTAGGTAACGACCTGCCAGTAGTATCCCAGCTCTATTACGGCCCGGGGATGCAATGCCAGGTAATTATACGAGCTTCTCACCAGGTAGTTAAGCAGAAAAACGAAGAGATTCAGGACGATGAGTGCAATGGTAACGTTGTAAAAACGGTGGCTAAAAGGTCTCTGCATGGGATTCGAGCTTTTCATATGCTCAAAGGTAAGTTCATATCGGGGCGAAGTCAACTTGAACGGTCCAGCGCAAGTCCGCGGTGGGAAGCGGATTGTTCGCAGCCACCAGGTGGGCTAAAATACGAGCCACCGAGCAGGGAGGAGCTTTGAAACGTCGAAGCGATCATTACACTAAACTCGCCCGGGAACGAGGCTACCCGGCCCGGTCGGTATTCAAGCTGGAGGAGATTCAACACCGTTTTCGGGTGCTCGAAACGGGTGATCTGGTGTTGGATCTCGGGTCTGCACCGGGGAGTTGGAGTCTCTTTGTGCTGGAGAAGCTCGGGGGAACAGTGGTAGGGGTGGATCGAGAGCATGTCCCTATCCGGCACGGGCGATACACGTTTGTCAATGGCGATATGTTTGCCGGCGATGTGGAGCAATCCATCGTCGGCTGCGGTCCGTTTGACGTCGTTCTCTGCGACGCAGCGCCGAAAACGACGGGTAATCGGATCGTCGACACGGCCCGATCGTTCGCCATTGCGGAGAGAGCTCTCGATCTGGGGGATTTGTGCCTGAAGACCGGCGGACGCTGCGTGATCAAGGTATTCCAGGGAGGGGAGGAAAAGCGGCTTCTGGAAAGAATGCGGGGCAATTTCGAATCGGCCAGGGCTTTCAAGCCCAGGGCCAGCCGCAAGGCTTCATTTGAGACGTTTTTCGTCGGCCTGGGGAAAAAAGACCATTGAAACCGGCGCCGGTCTGCACTCGAGAGCCGGTTGCCGGGTCATAAATTACACGATTCTAAAAAAAGCACTTGACGAGCGATTAGCGGAAAGGGATAATGGCTGTATAATATAAGGCTGCCGTATCTGTACAGGCAGTATCTAGATTCAGGAGGTTGGTTAAATGAAAGGTTTAAAAGTCGTCTTTTTGCTGGTTTTTCTCTTCTCTTCGCTTCTCGCCTATTCGCAGACCAGTTTATCCGACACTTTCGCCTCGGCCAAAAACTGGACGCCGGCGAGTGGCAGCTGGAAAGTCGTGAATGGGAGGCTCGCGCAGACGGATGCCAGGGAAACGATCGCCATGATCACCGCCAGGGCTCCGCAGAGCGGCACCATGCTGTTCGAGTTCGACGTGCAATACATCGGCGGTGGAGAGGATGATTACGCTGGATTCGGCTTCCACGTCGGCGTCAGCAATCCCAGCAAGGCCAGGAGTTGGGGGAACGGCAAATCGTTGCTGGCATGGATCACCTTCGATCCTGCGGTTTACGGCTGGCCCGGCGCCTTTATCCAGGTGTATCAGAGCCAGAGTCCGGTCAAGATGGGGCTCTACCCTGCGGGCAACATCGTGGAAGACGGGGATACGTTCCCTATCAACGAGGAGTATCTCAAATACGAATACCTGAACTATACCGTGCCGGTCAAAATGGCCCTTGATTTCGACACCGGACGGGGAAAGTTCTACGATCCCTTCGCGCCTGACAAGTATTACTACCCCTTCGACCTGGGTGCTCGTGTCGCCCCCGGAAGCTACTTTTCCTTGAGAACGAACAGCGTATCTCTCAGCATCGATAACGTGAAGATCAGCAAAATAGACTGATCCGAGAGCTCCGATAGTAGAGCATACAGGGCTATGTCGCCTCGCTTGAGCCGCCATAGCCCGGTTTGTTGATATACTGTAACCTTTTTGGCTGCTTGATTGTTTATTCTATAGAGATTGGAGCCCGCCGCGGCTCTGGAAGGGCGAGTTTTCACCTCCTTTCCTTGCCCTTCACTTTTTCTGCTGCAGCTTTTTTGGGGGTAGAGTTTCTACCCCCGCTTTTTTTTGCCCATCAAACGCAGGCGGACTCAGCAGGCATATGCACTCGGCGCTCAAGACAGGCAGCTCAAGTGTAATTGCCACGACCCCGCACATATCCTGGTGCATGCCGGCTGCCCGATCGATCCGGGCGGTCCTCTGGACACGGGCGTGCCTCGACCCCGCGATGGAAGAAATCCCAATCGTACTGGAAATGCCGCAGCCGCTGCAGTGGGCGCGGGAAATCAGGATGCTGAACGGCTTCGGTTCGAAGCCTTGACCCCGGGACAATGCAGACGAGGAGGAACTGTATGCAGCTTTCGAGACACCCGAAAAATGTCACCCTGGAGATGAGCCTCAAGCCGTTCAAGACCGTCACCAGAGAGGCCATCGCCGGCGTGTGCGAGGTGGTTTTTCGCCAGTGGTACAACCTGACTAAGCACGCCGAAATGGTATCCGTGCTGCTGTGGACTGCCGATGGTTCCGAGATCCTGGACTACAAGGGCGAAATGGACGACGAAGTAGAGTGGGCGCGATACATCGGCGGCGCCAACGAGCGGGCCCGGCGTGACACGAAAAACGATCCCGAGGGATTGGGCCTGCACAGCAGGAACTACCTGTACATGGACAATCCCCCGAAGATTACCTACGCCGTCCTGCAGAGCATCGTCGCCGGTCTGAAAACGGTCGGCACCGCAATAACCGGCAAACCGGTTCGGGTCGGCGCTACCTTCGATCCGGGTCCCGAGTTTGCGCGGTCATCCTTCAAATACGAGCGGCACCCCGAAATCCTGATGGGAATGCGGCACGGGTACATGAGCTTTGCTTGCTGTTTCGCTACTCTGAAAGGCGACAGTCGACCGTACGCGGGGTATCCCGACGGCATACCCGAAGCTACCCCTTTCGGAACGTTTTTCGGCCGTCAGTGCCGCCATTTCCTGGCGGACCTCGGGTTCGACTACGTCTGGTTATCCAATGGATTCGGGTTCGGCAAGGATAACTGGAGTACCATAGGGGCTCTGTTCGACGGCAGGCAGTTCAGGGGAGAAGGGTACGAGGCAGTTCGATCGAAGGTCATCGCGTTCTGGGAGCATTTTCGCGCTGAATGCCCCGACTTCCCGGTGGAAACACGCGGTACCAATCTTTCGGTCGGCATCGATCTGGCCAGCGACGGTGTTCCGGCGCGGGACATATACAGGGGAAACTACGGGATGCTGCCGCCTCCCAACTCCCCCTGGGCGGCGCTCAACGGCGATTTCGGCATCGAGTTGACAGGGTACATGTCGCGTATCGCCGAGATACCGGCTGAGGACTATCCCTTCCGGTTCTACGTGCACGACCCGTGGTGGATGAACAGCCCGTGGCTGGACCGTTACGGCCGGGAACCCCACGATATCTACCTGCCTCTTAGCATCAGCCGCATAGATGCCAGGGGCCGGACGAACATTCCGACACACATCCAGTTTTTAACGATCGACAATACCCTCGGGAACATGCCCGAAAAGTGCCCCAACGAGATCATCCCCCATATTCTCGAAGGGCTCGAACATGCCCCTGATGCTGCAGCCCTCGTGGTCTGGGTCTACCCCTTCGATACCTATCACGAATGGATGGCTGAAGGCAGGCTCGAGGAAGTGTTCTGCGGCGACTGGCTGATGCGGGGGGCAATCAACAATGGCTTTCCAGTGTCGTCTGTCATCAGCGATTCGAGCCTCGTGGCTGTATCGAAAAGCAACCCGCAGACGCTGCTCGAATCTGTGCTCGTATCGACGGTGCCGGACGCGGGCACCGAACTGGATGAGGCTGTGGTAGAGACAGTCAAGAGAGGCGGTCGGGTCATGTTGTACGGTCCAGCTGCCAAAGCGTCGCCCGGGCTTCTGTCGATGCTCGGGATAGAATTGGCCGAGCCTGTCTCCGGCACGTTCGAGATAGACGTGAAACTGGATCAGGATGAGGTGCGCCTGAAAGAGAGCCCCAGGGTCATAGAGCATCGCTCCCTGTTTTCAGGGGGAGGGCTGGCGGAGGTAGTCGCCGCTCGCACCGGAGATGTTGCCGATATCTGCGCCGTTCTGGAAGGAAACGAAGGGACGCGGGTCGGCGCCGTCTACCGTTCCAGCCAGGAATGGAACGGCGGGGGCCTGGCCTGGATACGGGGGACCAACTCGGTAACGTACGAGCCAGGGCAGAATCTGCTGACCCCGGACGACCCGCGGCGGTTTTTCATGGGCGAGTGGCTCATGAGGGGTATGCTGCAGAAATTCGGTTACAGGATCGTGATGGCGAAGGACGACCTGTCGGTCCGCAGCCCCATCACTACGATCGCTCGTTGTCAGAACGGGTTTTTTTTCTCGGGGTATACCCCTTCCACGACGGTGACACTAAAGCTGCGTTTCCCGCAGGGCGCGCCGTTGCTGCTGGGATTCGAAACCCGGATGGAAGACGGGCACAGCACGTACAACATGCCCAGAGCGTGGCACCGGAAATGCCGCGTGTTCGTCGAACAGGAAAAGAGCACCATACTGTCCTGCCGCGAAGTGCGCTCGAGCAGCTACACCATCAAGAGACGGATGGAAGTGCACGGTCTCGAGCATGCCAGGGTCCGGTTCTATCCGGTATCCGGGTACGAGGGGCGGACGCAGGTGCTGTTGAACACGAGCTACCCCTGGATGGTCGGTGATCCTGTCGAGTGGGAACCTCGAAGGGATGGCATGGGGGTCTACGTGGAAGTGCCGCGTGCTACGGGAAGCTTGATGTTCGCCTGGTAAGCCCTGCGACGAGTTGGTGATCTATGCGGCGAGCTACGGCTCGAGCACGTCCTTTAATGTTCCGGGGTCCAGCCGGAACGGGGAGCCGCGTCCTTGCAGGAAATGATGCGCGTTCAGCAGGTGCAGCGATAGGGCGCTGTAGGCGAGGCTTTGCCTTTTCTGCTGATGGGTGACAGTGGCGGTGATTTTCCTGAAAATGCCGTCTTCGAACGGGCAGGGCAGAAACCCTCTGGCCTCGTTGATCTGAACGAGCCACGTCCCGTCCACCGTGATGGGTTCACCCAGACCCCTGCGGCCCTGATCCATGAGGCTCTGCAGTTTGTCCCCGATATCTTCGAAGGTCAGGCCCAGGGCCTGCAGTTTTTCCTCATCGGCCTCGATGATATCCACCAGAGGGCGCCTGTCGCTTCCTAGAAAGCCGTCGGCCGTGATCTCTCCCGGAGTCATGTTGTCCTGAGCTTTTTGAAATTGGGGCGACATCTTCATGGCGTGTCCTCTCCGTTGCCTCCGGCATTCCGGCCTAAGCAAA
>SDBV01013123.1_pt1 | contig 10573 bp, 9 predicted proteins | sample 2277081 | NCBI WGS metagenome assembly SDBV01 (sample SAMN10402039, study PRJNA504765) | marine sediment metagenome | isolation source: marine sediment core GS10_PC15, 223 cmbsf | place: Arctic Ocean: Southern Knipovich Ridge | collected 2010
GCCGAAGCTCTCCCGGATTGAATCGGTGTTGTACACCCAGTGCAGGCCGAGGGCAAAAGAATCGCCTAACAATGAGCATAGAAGCATGTTGTATCTATTGTCCACAGGATACTCCTTTCGGCTGGAACGTCGAGCCATCCCCCGGCCAGTGCTATCGCTTCGCTGACGACTGTCGATCCGCCGTTGGCCGGCCGCCCCAAATATACATAGATTGGAAACGAATTGCCGTGCCTCGCGCGAAGGCCCCGTGGTAGACGGTTCGGTCGAATTTCCCGATGGCATGCAGGCCGATCCTCACGGGGTCGGGAACTTCGAGCCGGCAGCGGCCCACTAGAAACCACTCGTTTCCATCCGCGCTGCAGAGACCGCACACCTGACTGCCCCGTTTTTCCAGCCGCAGATGTACGGGCTCGGTGTCGAGGCGCCCGCGACCAAAGACGAAGTCCTGGTTGCCGATGCAGCCTTCCAGCGATAGCTCTCCCGGTCCCCTGATGCCCACATCCAGCCGTACGTAATTGCGCTCACCCTTCCACAGTAGAAGGCCGCCGATGTAGGGCCTGTCCCTCGAGGCGCGCAAGCAGGTAACGCTGACAGCGAAAGATCCTGCGATGGAGCTCAGCATGCGGGGCGCGCTCAGATTGCTGCGCCACAGGTCTCTACCGTTGGCGGCCCGGATCTCCTGGCCGTCCCGTGCTAGAAACGTGCTGTCGCCGAAAGGATCGATCTGATGCCGGCCCGACATCCGATCGCGAGAGATCGCGTCACGGTCCGCCTCCCCGGTATACTTCCGCGGCGACGCCGGCTGGAGATACCACGATTTGAAGTGTGGGTTGCCCGCGTCGGGATAGCTCCGGCGCAGCTCGCCGCAAAGAGCGCGAAACTGCCTGCTGTCCCGGCAGGCACGCTCGAGCCCGCTGATTACGGTGGCGAAGGTCTGGCGGGCTTCCAGTAGCCGAGCTCGTCATCGACCTTGCGCGCCTGGCACAATACTTTCTCTGCTTGCTTCCACTTGCGCCTGGCCAGCAGGGTTTTTCCTGCCAGTAATTGCGCTCTTCCCAGATGCCGGCGAACTCCCGTGAGCTCGGCGTCCCGCATCGCTTGCTCGGCAGACTCGAATGCCTTTTGCAGGTTACCCGACGCAAGCCAAAACTCACCGATAAAGATTTGAGCCAGAGTTCTTGGCACACGACGCCTCGTACGCGCATAGTCATCCAGCGCCTTTTGTATTTCCGTGATAGCGCAGTGCTTTACCCCGGTTGCCGCTGCGCGCGTAGTGGAAAGCCAGTTGTTCGCAGTATTCATCCAACCGGTGTTCATAGAGCGACTCCATCGCCTCAGCCACCCGCTCGTGCAGCTGCCGGCGGCGTCGGGGCAGAATACTGAGATATACCGCTTCCTGCGTCAGAACGTGATTGAAGCCGTATTCCACTTCCGGAATGGCCCTCTCCTCGTAGATCAGTGCACGATCCTCCAGCTCTGACAGCGCGTCATCCAGGTCAATTTCAGTGACCATCAAGCTTTGCAGTACCTGTCGCTGAAACAGGCGCCCTATCACCGCCGCAGCGGCCAGCACTCCCTTGAACCTTTCTTCCAGCCGGTCTACCCGGCTCAGGATCACACTGCGCACGTTCTCGGGCATTACTTCTCGCGTGCTGTCCGGGCTTTCGCCCGCGCCATAATAATCCGTTTCTATCGCAAGGCGGGTCATCTCTTCCAGAAAGAATGGGTTGCTCTGACCCTTGCTCAGAATCAGTCCGGCAGCATCTTCGGGAAGCTTCGCGGCCCGGGCCAGAGATTCCGCCAGCTCGCGGCTCTGGGCGGGATCGAGCTCCTTCAGGTCTATCGCCGTGCACCGTTCGGGGCATTTGCGACCGGCGATAGTGGCCAGGTTCCGGCATCTGTGGACAGTCGCGGGCCGGTAAACACAGAGCAGAAAAACAGGCCTTCGAGGGAGCCCCTCCATGATGAAGGAGAGCAGATCCAGAGAGAGACTGTCGGCCCAATGCAGATCTTCGAAGACCAGCACGAGGGGCTGCCGCAGGGCGATTGCTATAAGCAGGTCCCGGACTGCCAGGAAGATCCCGTGTTTGGTCTGCTCGTATTGGCTGCTGTCGAGCTCATCTCGCTCTTCTGTGAGCCGCCTCCCGCGGAATATGCGGCCGACAAAAGTGCCAATTTCTTGCGAGCGTTGCCGTGTCAGCCGGTTTTCGCGAACCAGTTTCTCGAGTGACGAAGTGATGCGATTGCGACGAGTGCAGTCGTCTTCGACAGCGCGCATGCCGAAATAGTCACGCAGCATGTCCTTGAAAGGCCAGTAGCCGGCCTCTACCGCCATCTCAAGGCATCGGCCTTCCAGCCACAGAAGAGCACCGCCGCAGCGAGAGAGAGCGATACGTTTCAGCTCCCCTACGAGACGCGACTTTCCGACGCCGGCTTCGCCGATCAGACAGGCTATCTGCCCGCTGCCTTCGACGGTCGCTGTCAGTGCGTTCTCCAGCTCCGTGAGCTCTCCTTCCCGTCCGACCATGGGAACTTCCAGCTTCCGGAAACCGCGGGCTTTTTTGGGCTGCGGCAATATACGATGAACGCCGTAGGCTCTGATGGACTCTCCCGAAAACTCGGGTTCCAGCAGGAAGGGGGAAAACTCAAAGGACCGCAGCGTCTGGCGATAAGTGGCTTCGCTCACCAGGATTTGGCCCCTGCCGGCCCTTGCCGCCAGTCTGCGGGCCTGATTCGAGACAGACCCGGCGAGCAATCTGAATGAGCCGGAGTCGGCCCCGACTCCGGTCGCGATCACATGCCCGGTGTTTATGCCGGCTTTCAGCTCCGACCCGAGTACTTTGGCATTTCGCACGGCTTCCATGGCAGCCCGGATAGCCAGCTCCGGGTCTCCTTCCCGCACGAGCTTCCCGCCAAAGGTAGCGAGAAGTTGATCGTCGCGACTCCCCTCTAACTGCCCTCCGTACTCACGGAGCAATTTCTCCATGCCGGCAACGAAATCAGACGAAAAGGCCGGCCCGGTGGCAGCATGGCAGCCCCGGCCGAGCCCCGGCTGGTCAGCGCACGGGACATACTCGACGGTGTGCTCGATGACTGCGATGTTTTGTATCTGCCCGGGGGGGACATGTACGTGTACTCCAGGGGTGCAGACGGGTATTCAAAGGGCTACGATAAAATCAGAGATTTCGTCTATAACGGCGGGGGACTGATAGGCATGGCCGAAGGAGGCGCCTTCAGCAGCAAAAGGATATTCTGCCGCGAGCTCAGGATACCGATGAACAGCCTCGGGTTGATGCCATTCATTGCTTCGGCCCCGGCCGATGCTATCGCTCCGCCGCCCTACAGCTTATATGGCTACAGGTTCGGGGACGGCTCCTTTCCCCGGCCGATCGCCGACTTGGCTACTGGAAAACGACAGCCGTACATACGCGTGGAGGATTCGGTTCATCCCGTCACGCGCGGAATTTTGGGCTTGCACATGAGCATAACGGGTGGGCAGTTTGCTTTTTTTCCTGCGCCGGGGACTGATCCTGGCGCAGTTGTCCTGGGCCGATATGACAATAGCGGCTATCCGGCCATTCTCGCGGGCTCCCACGGCAGAGGAAAGGTGCTCATCATCGGTGCACGGCCTGATGCCGCAAGCGCCCGTGGCAGGCATGACGACAATCCGCCGAGCACTCAAGGCGCAGAGAGCTCAGAATGGCGGCTCCTGCGCAATGCTGCAGCCTGGGCAATCGACAGTCGCCGCCTGTACGCAATTCGAACGCGCCGTTTAGCAGATTGGTGGGGAGCCAGGCCGGAGCTCTTGGGAGCTCTGGGTTTGGCTGCCTACCTGGCTATCGCCACAGCCTATTGTATCATTCAGCTCCGTCGGAGGCGATCGGCAGAATAATCGGACCGGCCTCCGCTTTGGTGCCGCCGCGCTAGTTTGCCAGTACCATGCGGTAGCGGGCTTTTTTCTGCTTTAGCTTTTGAATGGCTGCATTGACCTGGGCCATAGGCATTATCTCGACCTGGGCCTTGATGTTGTGGCGCCCCGCGAATGCCAGCATTTCCCTCAAAGCAACGCTGCCGCCAATAGCGCTGCTGTTGACTGACTGCCGGCCGAAAATAAAGGGAGCAGCATGGAAATGGATCGGCTCAGGAGGAATTCCGAGCACGCAAAGTTTCCCGTCCGGCTTGAGCGTTGACAGGTAGTCATCCCAGTCCAGGCTGAAGTGGGATGTGAAAAGCAGCATGTCGAACGTCCTGGTAAGTTTCTGCAGCCCGTTAGATTTGCTGCAATTTATGAAATGCTGCGCCCCAAAAGAAAATGCGTCTTCTTCCTTGGCGGCAGACGAGGAAAAAGCCGTCACTTCGCACCCATAAGCCCGGGCAAACTGTAGGGCCAGGTGGCCCAGGCCGCCTATCCCTATTACGCCCACCTTCATTTCAGGCCGCGCCCACTTGCGCAGGGGCGAATACACCGTGATCCCGCCACACATGAGGGACGCCGCGTTTTCCGAGGCCAGGCTCCGCGGAAAAGGGAACGCGAACCGACTGTCGACCACGATAGACGATGCAAAACCCCCGTACGGCGTCCACGTGGCAGACTGCACTATTTCCGGACATTTGTTCTCCTCACCTCTGAGACACCACTCGCAATGCATGCAAGACCGGGCTTGCCAGCCAATGCCGACGCGGTCGCCTGGCTTCAACCTGTCGACTTTGCTTCCCAGATCAGACACTTGACCGGCAATTTCGTGCCCGGGCACAAAGGGAAAGGTGCTGATGCCGATATCGTTATCGATCATATGCACGTCGCTGTAGCAGATACCGCAGTGACTGATGGAAACCGCGATTTCATGATCTCCCAACTCGCTCGTTTCGTATTGGTACGGCTCCAGTGGTTGCTTTTCAGTCATCGCAGCATAGCAAGACACTTTCATGGCTACCTCCTCCTCAAAGCTTGATTTTGACTGATATTCTGATTATTCAGCGTCGGTATTCCGTCAGAATAATGTCAGATGCCGGCTTGGCAGAGAATTTTTCTCTGTTGATATCGTGCTTTGGGCAGCTTATTAAAATGATGGTTAAATGGTAGGCTCTATATAATCTATGCGGAGACAAACGCATCGGCATTGAGATAGATGGCACGATTGAAGGTGTATCTGCTAGGCGCGCCTCGATTCGAGCTCGACGGCGCCCCCTTGAAGTTAGACTCCCGCAAAACCTATGCTCTGCTCGTGTTGCTAGTGCTCGACCGGCAAAGGCAGAGGCGTGATTCTCTTGTAAATCTGCTATGGCCCCACCGCAATCAGCACAGTGGGCGATCGCTTTCGCTTTTTAACCGGGGGCAGCCGGACGGCACTGCCCAAGCATCGTACGCTGAAGGCTGCGATGGACTGGAGCTACGAGCTGCTGACCGGCGATCAACAGTTATTGCTGTGCCGGCTCTCGGTGTTCTCCAGTGGGTGGACGCTGGCGGCCGCCGAAGCGGTTTGTGCGGATGAAAATGGGCCTGGGCCGCACCGTATCCGCTCCGACAAGGTGTTGGAGTTGCTTTCGCAACTGGTCGACCGTTCCCTGGTCAGGGTTGAGCAAAGGGACAGGGAGGCACGGTATCGGCTGCTGGAAACCATAAGGCAGTATGGTGATGAAAAGCTCGAGCTGGAAGACGAAAATTCTCTCATAAAATCCCGTCACCGGGACTGGTATCTGCAGATGGCGGAGAATGCCGAGCACCAGCTGCGCGGTGCGGACCAGGTGTATTGGCTGAAGCGACTGTTGGAAGACGTCGACAACATCCGCGCGGCACTGAGATGGAGTGAAAGCAGGGATGAGATCGATTTAGCTTTTCGCCTTTTGGGGGCTTTGTGGTGGTTCTGGTTCAGGTCCGGAATTATCAGCGAACCGATGGAATGGTTGGAACGGATGCCGGCAAAGGAAACCACTGTGTCGGCATCCGTGAAGGCCAAAGCGCTTCTAAGCTCCGGATTGCTGGCCATCGCACTGGGGCGATTCGATCAGGCCCTGGCATCATCCGGCGAGAGTCTGGCCATATGCCGCAGGCTCGGAGACAGGCACAATGCGGCCTGGGCGCTGTGGATTTCGGGCGCGGCCTTTCATCTTTCCGGTGATTCCCAACGAGCGGCGGAAGTGCTAGAGCAGAGCCTGGAAACGAGTCGGAAAACGCGAGACAAGTTGTGCACCGCCGAATCGCTTCGCCTGCTGGCCTGGGTACTGTGCCAACTGGGGAACGGCGGCCGGGGCATGATGCTCTTCGACGAAGGTCTGACCCTTTTCCGGGAGCTGGAGGACAAGCGTGGCGTCTGCATCACGCTTCTAAACCAGGGCATGGGCATGCTCTACCAGGAGGATTATGCGGCAGCGGCCGTGATGCTCAGAGAGTCTCTTTCCCTGGAACAGGAAATGCAAGAGCCGTGGGCAATAGCTTGGAACCTTGAATTACTGGCCGCGGTGGAAGCCTTTCTCGAGAATGCGCCGGAAAAAGCGGCTCGGCTGCTTGGGGCGGCCGAAGTTCTGAGAGAAGCCATTAGCGCCCCCGTTCCACCCTCGCATCGCCCGCTGTATGACAAGACAGTCGATGCTCTGCGATTGCGCCTCGGGCATGGCACTTTAGCGACATCCTGGAAGCGAGGCCGGCTTTTGAGCCTGACGCAGGCCGTCGATTACGCTCTGAGGTGACCGGGCCACTCTGAAAGCTGTTTCTCTGAGTGTGTACAGGACTACTCTCGTCACTATAATAGCCCCATGTTTAACCCAGAAGATAGAAAGAAGGAAGTCCGGGCTTTGCTCGAAATGACGCCCCGGGAGGTTCGGGACAAGACCGGGAAGCACTTAACTGTTTGTTCGAATCTGGAAACGCTCCATCGGCACTTCGCCGAAACGGTGGCGGCCGAGATTAGAGCCAACAACACCCAGGGCCGGGATACCTGCCTGATCCTGCCTGTCGGGCCGATCGGGGGCTATGCTCCCCTGCTCGATATCATCCACAAGGAGCGTCTCAGCCTCTCCCGCTGCCGGCTGTTTTTCATGGACGAATACTGCGACGAAGCGGGCAAGGCGGTTACCGCGGAGCATCCGTTGAGCTTCAAAGCGGTGATGAACGGGTTCTTCTTCGACGCGCTGGATACGGGTCTGGCCCCGGGTCCTGAAAGAGTTCTTTTTCCGGACGAGGAAAACGTATCCGCCCTGGCTGCCATGATAGAGGAGGCGGGCGGCATCGATACCTGCTACGGCGGCATAGGCATACACGGCCACGTGGCCTTCAACGAGCCGGAGCCGGGTGTGGCCGAATCAGACCCGCGAAAGGTGGACCTCAACGACTTCACCGTGACGATCAATGCGGTCCGTTCCGCGGTTGGGGGAAACCTGGCCTGCTTTCCGCGCCAGGCCTACACCCTGGGAATGCGGCAGATCCTGGGCGCCCGGCGCCTGCGCCTCTACTGCCGCAACGGCATCGATCTGGATTGGGCCAACACGATCCTGAGGCTGGCGCTGCTGGGAAGCCCCGGCGAAGATTATCCGGTTACCCTTATTCGAAATCATCCGGACTACGTGATAATCGCCGACGAAGATACGCTCAGGTCGCCGCAAAATCTTATCTGAAGGTTGTGGCTCAAAAGATAAACCGGCCCGCGTTTCATCCGAACGAGGGGCGCTCGTCACCCGGGTCTGTGCTCTCTCCCCGCCTTGACCACCAGCTCGAGCTTCAGCTCATCGTCCAGGAGCACGAAGTCGGCCTGTTTGCCGGGTTCGATGCTGCCAAGCCTGTCGTCGATGCCGAGCTCCCGGGCCTGGTTGTAGGAGGTAACGCGCACCGCTTCCTCGATGGGCAGCTGCCACTCCTGGACTATTTTCCGAAACATAGTGTGCATGGTGCCGATGCTTCCGGCGAAGACGGAACGGTCCGCCAGCCATGCCACGCCCTGGTCGATGAGCACGTCCATCGTGCCCAGTTTGTACAACTTGGACGGGTCGTCCGGATAGCCCGCGTAGCGTATCGAATCACTGACGGCAATTATGTCACTGGTGGATTTGCAGTGCATGATGAAATCCCAGAAGTGCCGTGTGATGTGACGGCCGTCGGGGATCACCTCCACGAAAATGCCCGGCGTCATGAGACTCATTTCCGCGGTTCCCAGGTGCTTGAAGCCACCAACGCGTTGAAACGAGGCGGTGGTCGAGTAGAGGTGAGTGACATGGCTGATACCCTTGCTAAAGCCTTGCAGAATCCGTTCGTCTATAGTTTCGTCGTGCCCGCAGGCGGCTATGATTCCGGTTTCGTTCAAGCACGCCAGAAGATCGTCAGCCGTGGGGTAGTGGTAGCTGAACGTTACCATGGCGAGGATGTCGGCGTATTCTCTGATCAGTGCGATGGCCTTTTCGTCCGGCGGGATTATGAGCTTCTCATCGTGGGCGCCCTTGTTTTTCGTGGAGATCCAGGGGCCTTCGATGTGAAACCCCAGCATAGATGAGCTCGTTCCCCTCGCCGCTTCCCTGCGGTTCTGTTCCAGGAATTGGCGCCCGGCGCAAAGCACGCCGCCTATTTCCTCTAGAGGTGCGGTCAACGTGCTTCCGAGGAAGGTGGTTGTGCCGTGCACAAGGTGATGCTGCGCGATGGAAGTGAAAGCCTCTGGGGTGGCATCCATGATGTCGAAACCGGCCCCGCCATGGGTGTGCATGTCGATAAACCCGGGTACGGCGAAGGCGTAGGTACGTTCCCCTCTGGCGGAGGGTGTGGAGGCTCCCACGGATTGAATCCTGTCATCCTGCACCTCGATCTCACAGTTTCCGATGACAGCGCCGGCGTTGATCACCCGGCATACACGGTAGCGATTCACGCCATCCAGCTCCTTGCTCGAATTGCACGGCTTTACGCCAGGCGTCTTTTCGAAAACGACGCTGCGGCAGGCCTCGAAGACTGCAATGGCCCGGCCGCTCTTCTAAAACGTGTCTAGGGCAGCAGCAATATTTTGCCGCGGGTTTTGCGAGCTTCCATATAACGGTGGGCGTCCGCGGCCTCTTCGAGGGCAAATGTTTCGTCTATACGAACTTCCAATTCCCCCGACTGTATCCAGTCGAAGAGCTCTCGCGAGCGTCTGAGCAGTTCTTCGCGGGTGGCCACGTAGTGCCCAAGGGTCGGGCGTGTGAGAAAGAGCGAGCCCAGCTTGTTCAGGATCTGCGGGTCGAAGGCCGCCACCGGCCCGCTGGCCTGGCCGTAGAGCACCAGGTAGCCACGCGGCTCGAGGCATCGCAGGCTCTTCTCGAAAGTCGCCTGGCCCACCGAGTCGTAGACAACATTTACGCCACTGCCGCCAGTCAGTTCGCTGGTGCGCGTTTCGAAATTCTCCCGGGTGTAGAGGATTACCTCGTCAGCCCCGGCCTGCCGGGCAAGCTCCGCTTTTTCCGCGGTGGACACCGTGGCGATGACACGTGCGCCCCGGCGGTGGGCCATCTGAACCAGCAGTCTCCCGACTCCGCCTGCCGCGGCGTGAATCAACGCAGTGTGCCCCGAGCTCAGGGCGAACGTGCTGGTGCACAGGTAGTGGGCCGTCAATCCCTGGAGCATGGCCGCGGCGCCTGTCCGTAACCCAACCTCTGCGGGCAGAGGTACCGCCTGCTCTGTCGGAACCAGCGCGTATTCGGCGTAGCTGCCGCGGCTCATGGCAAAGGCCACACGGTCGCCAACCCTGAGCTTCTCGACGTTGGGGCCCACGGCATCGACGGTCCCCGCTCCCTCTTTGCCGGCGGTGGCCGGTAAGGAAAGCGGATACAGCCCTTTTCTCTCGTATATGTCGACGAAGTTTACCCCGGCGGCCTCGATTTTTACGCGTACCTGATCCCCATCGGGTTGCGGTAAAGGTACTTCCTCGCAAATCAGAACGCCGGCATCGCCGAAACCGTGAACGCGTACGGCTATCATAGGCCCCCCTTGCCCTCGTTATCGTCCCTATAAATAAAAGCAATGCCGGGGCCTGGGTCAAGCCAAGCCTGGTTTTGCGGGTGGAGAGGATGCTCATTTTCCAGTATAATCCAGGTCGGAGGAACATATGGCAAACGAACGCTGCAAGGCTCTCACGCTCTTCTGGAGCGGGACCGGCAACACGCAGAAGGTAGCGGAGACGATCCACGAGACTCTGCTCGCGAAGGGTGTCGATTCCGACCTCTTCAAGATGGACGCGAAGCTGGAGGTAAATTATTTCGATTACAATCTGGTGTTCGCGGGGGCCCCTGTCTACTCAAACCTCCCGCCCAAACCGATCATGCGATTCCTCGAAAAGCGTAAAAGCACGGATGGTGAGGTAGTCGCGGCCGCCCCGGAACACCCGGGTCACTTTGCCGTGATATTCTGCACATACGGCGGCGGGCACACGGGTCTGAACGAAGCCATCCCGGCGCTCAAACTCATGGGACAGACCTTCGAGCACCTGGGCATCCGCGTTGTCGATGAATGGCCGGTGGTCGGCTTCTTCCGGCAGATTGACGATCCCAACTACAACACGGACGGACGCCTGGGCGATGTTACCAATCGACCGGACGAGAGGGATCTAAGCGAGATACGGGGCAG
>SDBV01013124.1_pt1 | contig 10572 bp, 9 predicted proteins | sample 2277081 | NCBI WGS metagenome assembly SDBV01 (sample SAMN10402039, study PRJNA504765) | marine sediment metagenome | isolation source: marine sediment core GS10_PC15, 223 cmbsf | place: Arctic Ocean: Southern Knipovich Ridge | collected 2010
GTCTACTTCTAGATTGTGTTTTTAAAAGAAGCTTCTCTGACCTTGGTATATGTTAATATTCCGTCTTCTAAAATCTGAAGTAAAATATTAAGAATTTAGGGATGAGCATTTTCAATTTCATCAAGTAAAATTACGCTATAGTGCCTTCTCCGAATTTTATCGGTTAATTGTCCGCCTTCTTCATAACCTACATATCCAGGAGGTGAACCGATTATTTTGGAAACTGTATGCTTTTCCATATATTCTGACATATCCAATCTAACTAAAGCATTTTCGTTATTGAATAAAAAGTTAGCTAAAGCGCGGGCAGTTTCGGTTTTCCCAACGCCAGTGGGACCCAAAAACATAAATGAACCAAGCGGTCTGTTCTCTTCAGAAATTCCTGCCCGAGAACGTCGAATAGCATTTGAGATAGCTGCAATTGCCTCTTTCTGGCCGATAACTCTGCGAGAAATAGTTTCTTCCATTTTTTCTATTTTTTTGGCTTCCTCTTCTAATAAGTTTGTTGCCGGAATCCCTGTCCATTTGGAAACAACCAAAGCTACGTCCTCTCCTTCTATTTCTTCTTTCAAAATCCGGTGATTTTGCTGGATTTTAGATAATTCTTTTTCTGTCTTCCGAATCTCTTTCAGAAGTTCGGGAATTTTGCCATACTTAATCTCAGCTACTTTCTGTAAATTAGCCTCCCTTTGGGCAATTTCTTCCTGAAAACCAAGATTATCCATCTCTTTCTTGTAACCTCTGATTTTTTGAATTAATTCTTTCTCAGACTTCCATTTCAACTCAAATGCCCTGGCTTTTTCGTTTAAATCAGCCAAAGCCCGTGAAATAGCTATCAATCTTTTTTTGGTCCCTTTTTCTTTTTTAATTGCCTCTTTTTCAATTTCCAATTTTTGAATTTCTTTTCTCAGTTCATCCAACTGAGCAGGTTCAGATTCAATTTCTAATCTAAGGGCTGACATCGCCTCATCCATTAAATCCACTGCCTTATCGGGTAAAAAACGGTCGGTTATATAGCGAGAAGCAAGTTCAACAGCATCCACCAGAGCTGAATCTTTTATTCTAAGACCATGATGAACCTCATATTTTTCTTTAATTCCTCTCAAAATAGCAATGGTATCTTCAACTGAGGGCTCCTGGACATAAATCGGCTGGAACCTTCTTTCCAAAGCCGCATCTCTTTCAATATATTTCTGATACTCTTTTAAGGTAGTAGCCCCTATTGCTCTTAGCTCACCCCTTGCTAAGGCCGGCTTCAAAAGATTTGAAGCGTCAATTGCTCCTTCGGCGGCTCCTGCCCCAACTAAAGTATGGAGCTCATCAATAAAAATAAAATATTTGCCAGCTGCGCGGTTAATTTCTTTAAGCAAGGCCCTGATTCTGTCTTCAAATTCCCCCCGATATTTTGTTCCCGCTATCAATGCCCCTAAATCCAAAGCAATAATTTCTTTTTCTTTCAAACTTTCGGGAACATCTCCCTTAACAATTTTCTGCGCCAATCCTTCAACAATAGCTGTTTTTCCAACCCCAGCCTCACCAATTAAAACCGGATTGTTTTTTGTTCTTCTGGAAAGAACTTGCATAAGCCGACGAATTTCATTTTCCCTGCCAATCACCGGGTCAAGCTTTCCCTGGCGGGCCAAAACAGTAAGATTCTGGGAATATTTTTCCACCACCTGATATTTTGATTCCGGTTCAGGATCAGTAATTCTTGTTCCCCCGCGAATTTTGGCTAATGTTTTCAAAACAATATTATAATCTAATTTGCCAAATTCTAAAGAAGCAGTACCTCCGTCCGCTTCGCTGCGAGGCAAGCCAGACTTTAAAAAGACAGCTTTATCTAAAATTTCTTTGGCTCTGGTTTCAGAGTCAAGCAAAGCTAAAAACAAATGTTCTACTGAAATAAATTCATCTCCCATTTTCATAGCTTCCTGGCGGGCTTTTTCTAAAACCTTTGCCATATCCTGAGTTAAATAAAACTGGCCAAAGGTTTTGGGAGTGGCAATTGTTGGAATTCTACTCAAGGCATTTTGGGCTTTCTTTTTTAAATTTTCTATATCAGCACCTAATTTTTTAAGCAAAGTCAAAACAACGCTTTCTTCCTGAGAAAGCAGAGATAAAAGCAAGTGCAAGGCATCAATCTGCTGCTGCCCTCTTTCCTGGGCAATAGATTGAGCGCTTAATAGAGCTTCTTGTGTTTTTCGAGTAAAATTAGCACCATTCATATTAACTTTTTTTACCATAAAAATCTTAAAAAATCAAGACAAAATAAAAAAGCCCATGTGGGGCTAAAAAGTAATATATCTTTGTCAAATATATTTATTCTGTTCTCTCGCCCAAAACAACCTCAACAATTATTTCTTCCTCACCTCTTAAAATTTTCAAAACCACCTCATCTCCTGGATTATATTTCATAATAACTTTTGCTAAAGTATTCTCTATAGTGATTTTTTCATTATTAAACTCTAAAAGTATATCCTCTTCTCGCAATCCTGCCTTCTCGGCAGCGGAATCTGGCTGAACAGCCGACTGTCCTTTGTCCCCTTTGAGAATCAAAACCCCGTAATCTACTGACAAATTATTCTCTTTCTTAACCTCCTCATTTATTAAAACATAACGAATTCCTAAAAAAGGATAGACGATTTTACCTAAAGTTTTAACCTGCTCAATGCCTTTTTCGGCTTTATTAATTGGGATGGCAAAGCCAATGCTTTGAGCCCCAGAAGCCATAGCTGTATTTATTCCAATTACTTCCCCTTTCAGATTCAAAAGAGGGCCGCCAGAATTTCCTCTGTTAATTGCCGCATCTGTTTGAATAACATCTTCCAATATTTCAACAAACCCTCCGCCTGCAGCTGTAATTTCTCTTCCCAATCCGGAAATTACCCCTACGGAAACAGTATTTCGGAATTCTCCCAAAGCATTGCCAATAGCAATTACTGTTTGACCACTTTGTAATTGATCTGAGTTTCCTATGTTTATTACTGGAAACGATTTTGTAATAACTTCTCCTTCATCGTTTACTGTTTTTTCCTGCTCAATCTCCATTATTGCTAAATCTTGAAAAGGATCCCGAGCTAAAACTTTTGCTAAAAATTTTCTGCCGTCACTAGTAAAAACCGCGTATTCAGCATCTTCATTTAAAACTACATGCTTATTAGTTAAAATCAATCCTTCTTTAGAAACAATGAAGCCAGTTCCCCCTCCAATTTTTTCAAAAACTGGTAAATCTTTTGAAATAATAATAGTAACCACAGCAGGCGAGACATCTTTTACCACCCTAATAACTGCTTCTTCTTGAGAGACCTGGGGAAAATATTCTTTATCCACTCCTTTTTCAATTATTTGTTCTCCGACCAATTGGGGTAAAATATTTAGTTTTTCTGAATAATCTGCAGTTTGAAAGTAGAAAAAACTGCTCGAAATAGCTCCGGCTAAAAAACCAAAAAAAACAGAGAAAAAAATTACTAAGGCAACCGACCCATGGGTTCTTTTTCGGGATTTACCCCTCACTACTTTTTTTTGAAAAGTGGCGAGGGATTTAGAAAAAACTTTAATTTTCTTCCGGAAGTTAAATTGCGGCAAATCGTATAGAGACATATAACTTTTGACTATGACTTTTGACTATGACTTATGATTATGACTTTTGACTATAACCCTTCAAAATAAGCATTTTGTCATCGTCATCGTCATTATCATCGTTATTATATCTTATTTTTCTTTTCTCTTCAAGTATTTAATAATTAATTTTGGGCCAAGAACCAAAAAAATTATCGACCAAGTCGCAAAACCAAATAAAAACCAAATAATATAAAGGGGAGATTTTAGAACCGTAAAAATAATTCTTTTGGTTTTTGATTGTTTTTTCTTTTCATTACGCGTCTTGAGATTATACTTAAAGATGTTTGATCTTACATTCCCAAAAAAAATATTATAAAGATTGCAAAAATAATATTTTGCGCTGACTGTCAACCATCCTTCATTTTGAAACCGTCTGGGCAGCAGAGTTAATTTAGTAGATTTTAAAAAACCAAATTTAGCAATTTTTGCTCCTTTCCGAACATAGGCGTGGTCTTCCCCAAGAGTTATTCCTTCATCAAACCCTGCCATTTTTTGGTGGATTTCTTTTTTTATTAAAATAAAATTTGAAGCATAGGGAAAAATATCTTCCAATAAACGAGCCGGCAAATTATAAAAAATGTTATGCAGTACCTTATAGGCTTTATTTTTTGTAATCGGCTCCAAGCCGCAACTGGCTATATCAAGTTTTCTTTCTTTAAATTCCGATAAGGCCTTCTTTAGAAAGCATTCTAGGAATACTGCTTCTGCGTCTATAAATAAAAAGACATTGCCCTTGGCAATTTTTGCCCCCTCGTTTCTTCCTTTAGCTGGCAGACCCCCTTGAACAACTCTACAATTATATTTTCCTGCTATTTGCAGAGTTTTATCTTTAGAGCCAGCATCAGCAATAATAACCTCGTAATCCTTAAGACTCTGATTTTTTATTGACTGAAGCAAAATAGGAAGATAGTTCTCTTCATCAAGAGTTGGAATTATAATAGATAGCATATTCTAAAACAGCTTCTTTGCTTCTTCCCAAATTTCCGGCTTATTCTGAATGGTCTTCATCCAATACCACCATTCAGTTCCCCATAAATAGAATTCTTTTAAGCCGGTCTTTTTAGCAAACTTAATGTTTTTTTGAAACCTGCTAAAATCCATACTTTTTTTCTGTTCCTCAAGAGATAGATTATAGGATAATTTAGGGCCCCATGGTTCTGCTTGAAGCTCAATGCAAATCACTTCTTTACCAAAAATCTTATTGATAATAAGCGCTTTTCTATGATAAAAGGTTGGCGGAAAAATATGAGTGAGGTAAATTTTAAATTCTTTAGACCAAACCCTTCTATACATTGTTATTCCAACTATATCTGCCGCTCTTGCCGCTTTAGTCCAAGTTGAAAACTCTCCGCTTTCGGAAATTATCACAGGCCTTTTTTGGGAATCAACAGATTTAACTAAGTCAATTTCTTTTTTTAACATTTCTCTATCAAACGAAGGACATTTCCCAAAAGAAAAAAATGGTTCGTTTTCCACCTGCCAATACTTAATTGCATCTGAATTCTGGTAACGCAAAACAATCTCTTTAATCAATTTTAACACTGCTTCTTGCTGCTGCTCTTTACCCAAACCAGCCGCCCATTCAGGAATATGACATTCCGGCCAACGGGGAGTTTTCATCCCTATTACCAGAATAATCTCAGCTTTCCTTTTTTCTGCTTCTTCAATTTGCCAATCCAAATCTTCAAAGTAATACTCCCCTTCTTTTCCTTCAACAAAATCCCAATGCACAGCTATTTTAATATTTTTTGCTCCCAAGTCGTCAAGTAAAGCCAAATATGTTTCTTTCCAATCTAAGCCCAAGCTTTCAGCGTGTTTTTGAGAAAAATTAACTCCCCAGGTAATATTTTCTGTTTCTTTTGGAAAACCAATAAAAAAATAAGCAATAAAAACCAAAAGAAAAAATAATAAAATTATTAAAATCATTTTTAGAGCTTTTTTAAACTTATTATTCGCTATCTTCATTTTAACAAATTTTGCTTTAGTTCAATAATTTTTAATACTACTTTATTTCAAATAATATTATACCATCAAATTGAGAACTTCCGTTTTTTTTAAAATAATATTCAAAGAAATCTCTAACTACAACTTTTTTCTCTACCGAACTAGCATGAAAAAAAAGTTCGCCAGCAAATAAAAATCCTTCATGCCTCACATCTAATCCAATTTCTTCGTCTCCCTCTCTAATAAAGGCAACGCCAATGGCTTTGGGCAACCCAGCAAGAAATTCTTCAGTAATATATTCATTAAGAATATATTTCATTTTCACTTCTTTCTCCCAATCAATATCTATTAAGCGCTTGCCATCTGTTTTTATTTTATTTAAAATTACTTTTTTCTCTTTTATCCCGCTCGGACCGATAACCTGCTCGGTAACATCTTGGAAATAGAGTGATGCTATATTCCTATCAGCAGTAAAATGTAATCGGTTTTCAAAAGTAATCTTATATTCAATTTTTTCGGTTTCTAAGTTTTTCTCTGGCCGATAATTTAAAAACCTCATCATCTCTTCAGCTTCTTTGAATGTTTGAGAATGAAGTAAAGCTGCATTAGTCAACACAAACACAGTACAATCTGTCACGTCTAATCTAAAAATGGGATCTTTATCTCTGCCAAATTCTTCGCCCAAACAACTAAGTTGATAAGGCGTGCCGAGACGCAGGATAGACAAAGCTTTCAATCTTTCATCTTTATCAGGAAACCGTTGCTGAAGTTCTTTTAGGGTTAAGTTGATTTCCACTGTAGTTGATTGGTATAACTTTTTTTGACTGTAAACCCATTGCCAATTAACTTCAGATGAATTTTCAATTCTTTTTTTTTCAGGCGCTTCTGAAATATCAACAGAAAAAAGGGTTAACTCTTTTTGTTCTTGTAGGGCTATTATCGCCACGACCAAGAAAATTACCGCTAAAAATACAAGAATTAAAAATTGAAAGATTTTTTTCATTTCAACACTATAATTATATCGTAATTTCTCTATAAATAAAACTCCGTGGCACTATAGCCATGGAGCTAACATAATATCCCGAGAACAGCTTTTGATATATTTGATTAGAAATTAAAAATTGCCAGCTACGGCTGGTCCGCCGAAGGCGGAAAAATTGAAAATTTATTCCTTCGTTAACAACCCTCTCTTTTTTGCTCCCTCTACATAGAGCTTCTTGATTTGAGCTGAAGACAGACCTTCACTGTAAATACGAACCTCATCAATAAGCCCACGAAAAAGATGCAGACCAGCATTATAAGTCCCTATTGATAGCGGATTAGTGAAAGGCGTCATATTTCCGGAAAGATTTTCTTTTGAGCCAACTTCTTCACCATCCGCAAATATTTTCATTTCAGAGCCATTATACGTCCCAACAATATGATACCACTTTTCTATTTCAAACCCTCTATTACCAGAATCAATTTCGCCCACACCGATTAAACCAAAAACTAGCTTGTCTCCAATAAAACTAAAGTAAAAATTAGGAAATTTCGCCGCTACCATAAAGTACACCGCTCCAGTAAAGGTGCTAGAGTTTATCCAGGCCTCAATCGTCATAGCTTGAGCGAGTTCTGAACTAAGTCCTAATCCCGAATTGTCCATCGATACATAACCACCATTAAAAAATAAAGAGTTGCTGCCAACTATAGCATCTTCATTGTAAGAAGCCTCGCCAGAAATAGTGCCGTGCCTCTCATTACCAGAAGTATCCACAAGAGAGTTCTCAAAACCCCATTCTCCTGCTATATTAGCACCTAATGCATGTTTTATGCTGGCACTAAACTGAAGACCTGCGGCAATTCTTGCTTTTTCTCTTGCGCTTCCAACAGCTATCAAAGTAATAGCAGATAGAAGCCCAATGATAGCAATAACTACCAAAAGCTCTATAAGAGTGAAAGCATTGTTTTTTTTATTTAAACTGGTCATCTTTTTTTATTTTAACATATATTACTTTAAAACCAAAACGACAAGCCCTGATGCAATAAGTAAAATGGCAAGAAGCTTTTGGAAAATAATTTTTTGGGAAATTTCTTCTTTCAAAATTTTGGGGAATTTAAGAGAAAGAAAAACTGCAAAAATAAATAAGAAAACATATTGAACACCTTGAAGAGCATTAATAACAGAAAGATAAACCAATCCCGCTAAAGCAATAGCCCAATTTTGCAAAATAAAGGCCAAAGATCCTATTCCTTGATTTAAAATAAAAAATGTTCCAGTTTTTTTACTAAAAGTGAATTTTCCTGCAAAAATTTCTTTTCTTACTTCTTTGGTAAATACAAAAAATAACGCTGTTAAAAAGGCTCCGATTCTTATCCAAATGAAACCTGTCCAAAACGGAAGCATTATATAAACATATTTGGTTAAAACAAAAAAAAGAGCAAAAAGAAAAGCGGTAACAGCTGAAATTTTGAAGCTGGCAAAAGAAATTCTTTTGCCCGGTTTAATACTGACCAAAACGCTCCCTAAAAGAAGAAGGAGAAAAGCTAACAATCCCCAAAACCCTAAAGTTTCTTCCCTGCCAGAAAAAAAATAAACTAAAAGAAAAGTGAATAAAGGTAAAATTCCTCCAACAGCAGGAATTATTCTTGAGGCCTCAAACTTTTCTAATCCTTCAAACATTCCCAAAAGAGCAAAAATAAACATAGCCCCTGCTAAAAAACAAAAAAGAACCTGATAAAAAGCAGGGATTGAAAAACCAACAAAGGGAATTAAAATCAAAACTAATCCTCCTAAAATTCCTACATAAAAAGAATAGCTTTTAGGATTTGGAGCGCCAGCAAGAAGGTATTTGTCGCCCAAGGCAACAAATGCGAAAAGAAAATAAGCTACAATTATGATTATTAACCAAAGCATATTTTTTCAATATTATAGACCCCGAGCTTCTCTATTTCAATAAAACCGTGTATTGCGGACTCAGCAAACCTACCGCTTGCCAAATAATCAAAAATCCATTGATTAGCATATTTTGGATTCTCCTGCGGTATGCCTGCTCCCAAGCTCCGCAGCCACTTTCTGTTAAAATCCTCCTGGGATCCAATAGAGGGAGCCATAATAATTGGAATTCCCAAACCAGCATAAAAAGAAAGTTCGCTCGGCTTTGTCCACAAAAGATCTGTTTTTCTAAGCTTTTGATTGAAGATATCAAAATAGTCCTTTATATCTTCTTTGAAAATTATCTCTATATTTTCCCCAAGATTTTTTTCCAAGCCAAGCCTTCTTACTTGTTTTGAAAAATATTCTTGAACTTTTTTTCTAATACCTGCTGATAAAATTAATTTTATCTCATTGTTTTTAATTTTTTCAGCCAAGCTTTTAACATATTCCATTGCTATTTCCTTCTGAGCGCCAGCGCCTCCAATAGAAAAAAACATTGTTAAAAGATGATCTGATTTTTTAGGAAGGGCTCCTATGTGTTTATCAACTAATGGATTGTAGTTTTTATAAAATTTTCCCAAAGGGTCTAAATTCAAAAGCCGGCAGCCCAAATCTTTCTTTAAAATCTCTTGTTCTTCAGTCCCGATATTTTCTATTGGCAGAGGAAAGCCAGTTAAAAAGATATTCTCCTGCTTCACTCCATAAAGCTTTAGTCGGTTAACTACCCAGGAATTAGGGGCAAAATATTTTATTCTGCTTTTCCTTGGTTCCAGAGAAGCCCAAGCCCGGGAAATATCAGCGTCACAAACAATACAAAAAATATTACCCGGATAATTAAAAACCTCCGCCATAAAAGCTGGGGTAAAAAAGGGAGTTATTAAAGGCAGTTTTTCTTTTTTAAGCTTTGAAATCAAATCTTTGCCCCATCCGCCCTCAATAGTAGAAAAGATTTTCTTTAAACTGAAGGTTGGTTTAGATAAATCCCTATGGGGATAAAAAGTATGAATTCTCTGAAATTTATCAAAGAGAGAAAAAGCTGCCTCGCCAATCAATGGAACTCTTTTAAATTTTGAAATAAATTCATAAAAACCTCTGGTTGACTCCCAGATTCTTTTATCTTTTTCCGGAATTCCTTCATAACTATTGGCGTTGATAATCCTTTCCTCAAAAGCGAATTTTCTTAAAGGATAAGCAGACCTCTGGTGGCCATAGCCCATATTAACTGTCACCAACCATATTTTCTTTTCATTATTCATGTTCTTCTATTATGCCCTAATACTCTAAAAACCTCAACTTTTCTCTTTTGTTCAACCGCCAGGTGATAAATCCTTGACATATTTAAATAATGGGTGTATAATGTAAATATCGTTAAAAATGAATACTGACAGTAATTGAAAGAAATTTTTAAGGAGAAGTAGCAATGCGGAATTTTATCATAATACTGATTATCGGGGCTGTGTTGAACATAGGCGCTGACTGGCTTATGGGTATAAGATGGACAGATGTTCATCTTTTAGCTCGTACAGCACACATAGCGTTTCACGTACTTTGGGGCGCTATCATCGCTCTTTCCCTTAGAAAGGTTATAGAAAAAGAGTCGTAAGCCCCTTTCTCATAACCCATAAAGCACCTCAAATTAGTAGGTGCTTTTTTTATACACCAACTTTTAGTGTTCAAATCCTCGCAACAAGCTTACTCACTATTTATACGATAGTGTTTTTATTGAGTATTGAGTAAAGAAAAGCTCTACTCATAGAGATAGAGAAAAAGCTAATTTAATTTTTCAAAGAAACCTTTTTATAAAAGCTTTTTCTTTTCAAAGAACTAAATCGCGAAGAACTATTTACTTTCATTATTTCACGATCGTGAGAAAATGAAAGTGTTACGAGAGCAGTTCTCAAGGGGATTAATACTCCAAAAACCTCAACTTTTCTCTTTTGTTCAACCGCCAGGTGATAAAACCTAAGATTAGATATATGATTATCAGCCAAAGCCAGTGGATGTTTTCAATGGTTTTAGCTGCCCAGGGCTTAGAAAAGAAATCTACTATTTTTGTCAGATAAGTTAGTAAAAATAGGCAGGGAAAAGAT
>SDBV01013125.1_pt1 | contig 10571 bp, 4 predicted proteins | sample 2277081 | NCBI WGS metagenome assembly SDBV01 (sample SAMN10402039, study PRJNA504765) | marine sediment metagenome | isolation source: marine sediment core GS10_PC15, 223 cmbsf | place: Arctic Ocean: Southern Knipovich Ridge | collected 2010
CGACGGCGCTACAGGACCGACAGGTACCCAAGGTAACACGGGTGAGACAGGTATTCAAGGATTCCAGGGTATTCAGGGTAACACTGGACAGAGTGGACCCACGGGTGCTACAAGCACTACTGGTGAGACTGGCGGTACGGGACTTACTGGCCCCACGGGTACCCAAGGTGAATCTGGCGCTTCTGGTGCCACAGGAGAGACCGGACCGACAGGTGCAACGGACGGCGCAACCGGCGCTACTGGTGGCATTGGTGAAACCGGATCGACTGGAGCCCGGGGTTCGGCTGGTGCTCCCACAGGCGAGACTGGTGTTACTGGGGCGCAGGGTGAGCCCGGACCGCCTGGCGCTCCCACTGGTGAAACCGGTCCGACGGGCGCTGCTTCGACTGTGGTCGGACCCACGGGTACAACAGGTACCGGTATTCAGGGTAACACTGGACTTTCCGGCTCTACGGGAGAAACTGGACTTACTGGATCGTCTGGTGAGACAGGCTCTACTGGTGAAACCGGACCAACAGGTGCAACGGACGGCGCAACCGGCGCTACTGGTGAGACAGGCTCTACTGGTGAAACCGGACCGACTGGTGCCACAGATGGTGCCACAGGTCCCACAGGTGGGCTTGGCCCGACAGGTTTCTCTGGACCTACAGGCCCGACTGGTGCCGCTGGTATTCTAGGTACAACAGGTAATACAGGTGCCACTGGTGAGACGGGTCTTCAGGGTTTCGCCGGTATCCCTGGTGAACTTGGACCGACGGGTGCTGCTGGACCGCCAGGTGCCCCGACTGGACCTACTGGCTCTGCTGGTGTCCCCGGAACCACAGGCCCGACTGGATCGACAGGTGGACAGGGTAACACTGGCGAGACAGGTTCTACAGGAGACACTGGCGCTACTGGCGAGACAGGTGTTACAGGGATTACGGGTGGTGCGCCCGCAGATTTTAAGGGTGCCATGATGCTCATGACTACTCTTGACCTCGTACACAATACAGAGACGAAGCTCGAATACGGTTCTATCGTTTATGACGTTGGTGGATGGGCAGATACAGCCAATAACGAATTTGTTGTGCCCGCAGGAGTTACCCGAGTTCGTCTTTCTGCCGTTGTTAGATGGGTACAAAATGCCAATGGTTATAGGGGTCTAACTTTTTTCAAAAATGGCTCAGCATTCATTGGTAATGCCCAATCTACTACGGCTCCTACCAATGCCCAGAATCACAAACAAATACTTGTGTCGAGTGTTTTCTCTGTAGTGGAAGGTGATCTTCTAAGTATAGAAGGAATACACACTGCCGTTACTAACCTACAGGTAAGCAGCATTGGTTCTGAGTCTAACTTCGGAGTAGAAGCTGTTCAAGGAACGGTCCAAGGGCCAACAGGAGAGACAGGGGCAGACGGGATTGCTACTCTGTCTGTAGCCGCCCTATCCTCCACAGGCTCAATAGGTACTGTCAATGACATGATTTTGGCTAGCCCTGATATTACAGCAACTTTGCCGAGTGCTGTAACTGTTGGGTCTGGAGCGGTTATCCATGTTAAAGACAGCACAGGGGATGCGACTGCGAATCCAATTACAATTGATACTACGTCTGCCCAAACTATTGATGGGTTGCTTACTCTAACAATAACTACTGATTTCCAGTCTGTCTCAGTGGTATCTGATGGCAGCGATTGGTTTGTGATCTAATGAGTTACAACGATAAGAGATTAAACGAAGACGTAATCCCTAGTCCATCTTTGATAGTACCATCGAGTGTGGTTCTTGACGGGACTAAGAGCAATATTCTTGTTGATGGCCCTGCTTTGTCTCCGGGTTTCATCGCAGATGAAATATCTCTACGTTTCGGTGTTGACGAAGAATTAACTAGCACATCCACCACCGTAGGGGTCGCTGATGTATGGACTGTGAGTATCTGGGTTAACAGAACTAATACTCCTGGTACTGCAACAGAGAGTCACATATTTAAGGTGAGTACAAGCGCTGGTGGTAATGCAGATAACTCCATTACTTTCCTACTGGACCGACTTAATGCTGAAGTCCCCAGATGGCGTGTAAACGTGTACGATCAAAGTTCTGGTTTCCAGAACATGGACTGGCCGGTTGAACCCTCAATTGGAGTTTGGCATAATGTAGTGGCAACTTGGAGTGGTTCTACTTTAATTCCCTACTTGGACGGAGTTGTAGTAACTCCTGTAAATGTTAGTACACCGGCAGTGACACAAATTGATGTCGCACGACAAGTGTTTTTCTCCCGCGATGCTCCTAATTCAGATATTAGAATTCATTCAACAGGTCTTTGGAACAGTGTTCTTACTGCCGCTGAAATTCTATCCATTTATAACGGAGGGTCAGGAAGTCAAGCCGATTTGGGGGTTAACTTTGGCAGTTATGTTTCTGCGGCCAATTTGCAGCATTGGTGGCGTCTTGGTTTCGCTGTTGAACCCGATATTGGGAAAGATTACGGAAAGGCGTCAATTCTAAAGCCCACTACATCTACAGGTGCCGATCCTATAGACGACGCCGATCGCGATGCTGACTTCCCTACGGGATCGGGCGGAGTTGAACTTGTCGCTGTTACTCTTCCGGCTGCTAATCTCAATAATGGCAAGGAGATTACTGTTAAGGACGATAGTGGTAACGCTGCTAACGGTGCCATTACTATTGACACTACTGGCGGGGATACCGTAAACGGTACACCGACTGAGACAATTACTTCAGCTTTTGAATCCAGAACGTATGTTTCAGATGGCATAAGTAATTGGGCTACGGTTGGTACTAACCTAGGAACATCCGGTGGTGGCTCTAACCTTCTAAATGTAACAGCGGAAGGAGCTACCGGGACTCTCACAGGAGCCACAGATATAGCTCTGGCGGATTCGGGTATCACCCTAACCATGCCCGATGCAGTTCTAGTAGGTTCAGGTAAAGTTCTTACGGTAAAGGATTCTTCCGGTAATGCCGGTACAAAGCCTGTCATTTTGAACACTCAGCTCAGTCAAGAAATTGATGGTTTGTCTACTCATATTATGAATCAGGACAGGCAGTCAACTACCCTTGTATCTGATGGTGTCAACTGGTTTGTTACCGGCACGAATATTCTTAACAGTGTAGCTGTGGGGGCTACTGGTGAGACTGGCACTATGACCACGGAAGAGGCTATGCTAGTCACTTCAGGCGGTGTCACAATTACACTGCCCAGCGCTTCCACAGTTGGCTCTGGTGTAGTGGTGTACGTAAAGGACCGTGGCGGCAATGCTAGTGGAGACCCTATCACTGTGGACACGCAATCGGCTCAAACCATTGACGGTCTTTCTACCATCCTAATAGACACGGATCACGAGTCCATAAGTTTCCTCAGTGACGGCAGCAATTGGTCGGTGCTATAATGGACTTCTCGAATAAGATGACAGTGCGAGACGGAAAGGACATGAAGAAAACGTATATTGTGTCAGGGCACCCTCGCTCAGGAACATCTATGATGATGCACGCACTCATCACAGGCGGTATTACGGGTGCTTATTCTAGCCCCATAGCGCAGAAAGTAAATGCTGCCTACTCCCCAAATCCTAACGGATTCTTTGAGTTGGTAGAGGGTGAGCAGCAGGACCCTTGGCACCCGTGGAGACACCAGGGGAAAGTATTTAAGTGCATCTACGGTATGTTGCCACAGCTCGCACCGGGGAACTACAAAGTGGTGTACATGCTTAGAGACCCTGCTGAGATCAGGAAGTCGGTGTCTCGCATGAAAAGTAGGACTCAGAATATCGCTTTGTCGGACGAGGATTACTTTGCCAAGATGAGTCGCTACATCTCTATTGGATCGGTTCGCCGAGACATGGAGATTCTACCAGTATGGTACAGCGATGTTTTATCTAATCCTCAAGAGCAATTTGCTAGAATTAAGGATTTTGGTGTTCCTATAGCCCCGGAAAAGTCGGCGTCTGTTGTGAGCACAAAGCTATACAGAAACAGGGGCTAATCTGATGAGCTATAAGAAGATTAGAGACGCAGCAACAGTAAGGTACACCCCGACGGGCGTTGGGGCCACTGTGTCTACTGTTGAGAGCAAGCTAGGTAATGTTCTAAGCATTGCTGACTACGGTGCTGTTGGGGACGGAGTAACGGACGACACAACAGCGATCCAGAACGCCGTTAACGCCCTGGTACCGGGCGATACGCTTGAGTTCCCTTCGGGCAGGTACATAATCACCGGCAATATTACTGTGGCCGTAGGCGGTGTCCTGTTTCGTGGGTTGAACACCACACCAGTTGGTGGCTTCTGGGATGGCCCGGTTGCTCACCTTATCTCGACCAGTACGTCAATCACAGTTTTCGAACTTGCAACCTTCCAAGGAACGCAAACCTACATTCTACCGGGGATGACCACCGGCACCAGTCCATCCTTGTACACAGCCTCGGACGTTTCCCCCCAAGAAGTCACTTTTGATGGGCTTTCGTTCCACAACCGAACCGGGACGATTCTTGCTAACGGGTTGATAGGTATCGACTGTAGCGCCGCAGCCGAGCACGCAGTCACCGCTAGAAACTGCTACTTCACCTTCATGAGCAAGGGGATCGTAGGAGCCCCGGGTACTCAATCACAACTTCGCATAGAGAACTGCTTTTTCCTGAACAACGATGTAGCCCCAATTACCACCTCAGGATTTTTTACTAAAATCCATGCAAACAGGTTTCACGATGGAGGACCGATCCTTACACCAACAGGGGCCGGCGGCAATGTCCTAATTACCGATAACTTGTGGTCTGGTGATCTTGATTCCACAATTCTTTTCGACACGTCTGCGAGCACCACCGTTGTCCGTGTACAAATTTCGAATAACCAAGTGGACCTCGTATCGGGAGACGCGGAATTACGTCTAGCCAACATAGCAGAGTTTATCTTTTCTAGTAATATATGCTCAGATAGGATCTGGGTCAACATACTCTCGACCACCACCGGAGCACTCGTCCAGGGTAACATTCTGACCTACACGTCGGTCGATTCGGAACCTATTACGGTTGCGGGCGATAATGCCCTGATCTCTGGTAACATCTTGATAAACGGTAACGGCAATAACGTCGTTAACATTGAGGCTACAGCGTCCAATACCAGAGTAATCGGAAACTCTTTCCTAACTACTGGTGGAGTCGCAGTTGCCGCATCTGTAGCGGTCTCGGATTCTGGTACTGACTCGATCATAGGATCTGAGCTTGGAGTCACCACCCTGGGGGCTACTGGGGAGATCGGGATAGAAGACTATGTTGCTTGTACAACTGGTGGAATCACCGTTACTCTTCCGGTTGCCGCCACCGTAGGATCGGGTAAGGTGGTGTCGATTAAGGATCGAGATGGGAACGCTAGTGGTGACAATATCACGATTGAGGGAAACGGTTCTGAAACTATTGACGGCAATCTAAACCTCGTCATGGCCGTTAACTACGAGTCAGTAACTTTGGTTACGGACGGGTCAAACTGGTCTAAATTGAGCGATACTGGAAAGAATGCAGCAGATATTTTCAATGTAAAGGACTACGGTGCTCTTGGGGACGGATCTACAGCCGATGCAGTAGCTATCCAGACGGCAATAGACGCGGCTGAGAGTGCAGGCGGCGGTATTGTGTTCTTTCCTGCTGGAACATATATGTCTGCGGTCACGCTTATTGTAGATTCGGATTTTGTTAAGATTCAAGGTTCTGGGATAGGTTCAACCACGATTAAAGCCGCTTCCGCAATGACCATACTTCTGCGTATGGGTCCTGTGGCTTTGTCTCTTACGAGTCTGGAATACTGCCAGGTATCGAATATCACCCTCGATGGTAACGCCACATGTACCGAGGCCGTGCTTAGGGGATACAACAACCACTTTTGTCTCTATGAGAATCTACGAATTATCAGCGGCTCATTGCATGGGGGATTTTTCGACGGAGATATCACAGAACTAAACACCAAAAACCACGTAAATATCTATAGAGGCATTTGGACCTTGAATAATGGGGGTGAGGGACTCCATTGGGAAGGCGATAAGAGTTCCATGTACAGTGACCTCTTTGCCAATAACAACGGTTCCCATGGTTTTGTTTGGGAAGCATCCAATTTCGATGAGCCTAGTACCCTATCAGAACTGACACAGGTAGTCGCCACTAACATTATTGCAGCCACCAACACAGGAGATGGTATTGTTTGGGACGGTGTTGCTAAATTCAGTGCCGGTAATTTCTTATCTCACAGTAATGGAGGCGCAGGACTTAGATTCAGGTCTACTCACAACATTTCTGCAAACGCACTTGCGGGAGCGAATATAGGCAGCTCTATTGCTTCTCTAGTGCTTCGTAATAATGAAGCTGGTGGGATTGTAACCGATACAGACACATTTGTAACAGGGTGTCAGTTTGGAGAAATCCAGATTATTGGTTCAGGGACAAGTACAGATCTTGTAGGCATTGACATGAGAGGGTGGTCCAATTGTAGTATTGCTTCCCTTTACGTGGCGTCTGTCAAGGGTACGGGCGTTCTCATGCAGGACGGTACCGATCCTAACAGTGCGGGCATTACCTGTAGCCGCAACTCTATCTCTAGAGTAAATTTGAACAGTAACGGGACGGGCTCAACCCTCAAGCACGGAATGAGAATTATTGGAGCTACTGCGAATATTCACATAGGAAGTATACAGTCTGTTTCCAACGATGACTCAGGTGCGGGATATGAATTGTCAATAGAAGGGACCGCAAATAATATTCATATTTCCGACTATAATCTTAACCCTTCAGGCTCACAACAGATCCAACTAACGACATCCAACATTATTTCGATCTATTTCAATGGACCTAATATAGAGACACCAATACCCACAGTTGGTTCCACAGGTGAAATTACCATTCCTCCCTGCGAGCAGCTTGTATTCATCTCCGGTAGCACGACAATATCATCCATAGCAGACTCTTGGCAAGGAAGAACTGTCACCCTGGCATTCGATGAATCATTGTCATTCCTCGAAGGTGGTGGAATGTTCATAGAAGGAACATTTTCACCAACCGCGAATTCAACGATGACGTTTATTTGTAAAGGAACTCAGTGGTATGAAGTTTCGAGAATGCTAAACTAAGAAAGATCCCAATGGAAAAACGATATCTCGTAGTAGTACATTTGCCCGTGCAGGGCACCAGATCCTCTGAGGTAGTTGGAAACCTGGGGCAGGCCCTAAGGACGGCAGACGTGTATCCTGCTCGCCCTAGTGTTATTTTATCAGGACCGGCGAACATGTTGCGGCACGCCACGGAAGCCCTTACGGTGCCGCCGCAGTCCTGGCTGGACACCAAAGCATTCTTAGCGCACATTTACGCCATTGCTGCCCTTTTCGACTTCAATGTTGAGGTGATCCAGAACGCCACCAACTGGGACATCAAGAAGGCAAAGGCAGGAGAATAATGGCCCACGATCCGAGCGGACCCTACGAAACAGAAGAGCACGCCCTAGGCGAGGGTGATGGCGGCGGTGTAGGCGGCGCTGGCGGCACGCCCACACAGGCTGCTCCCACCCCCCATCGCGCTCCTGTAACCAATACAACGCAGCTTCAGGCGATTGCCGACGGTCAGGATAGCGAGGTCATTCTCGTTGCTGATACCGGCACGCTGTACTATCTCGACACCTCCCTGACGACACCTCCCGCAGGTGGAGTTTCCAGTCAGAATGGTGGATTTTGGGTTCCAGTAGGGCAAGAAGGCCCCACTGGTCCCGCCGGTCCCGCTGGCGCACCTACGGGTGAACAGGGGGAGACCGGTGCTACCGGCATTCAAGGGGTTGGCTCTGTCGGCCCACCCGGCCCCTCTGGTAGCACCGGTCCTACCGGCTCAACAGGTCTGAAGGGTACAGCAGGTACTCCCGGACTTCTCGGTAACACAGGCGGTACTGGTTCCGCTGGCCAGAGCGTCACAGGTGCCGCAGGTGAAACTGGTGCCAAGGGTAACTCTGGAGAAGCAGGCCCTGTTGGTGTCGCTGGTCCCGCCGGACAGACCGGTGCGGGCGAGACGGGTGGCTCAGGCGGAACCGGAGGCACAGGTGGCACAGGTGTCACAGGTTCTACTGGCTCTGTCGGCACTACTGGCTCTACCGACGGTTCCACAGGTGTAACGGGCGGTACGGGAGTCACTGGCTCCACAGGTCCGACGGGCCCCACAGGAATTGGCGCACAGGGTCCGGCTGGACAGACTGACGGCAACACTGGCCCCACAGGCCCGACCGGTAACCCTGGAAACACGGGCGGTGTAGGACAGACAGGCATAGGTTTCGCAGGCGCGACGGGCGAAACCGGACTGACTGGAGCCAGTGGTTCCACGGGTGAAACAGGTGCTACTGGTCCCACGGTACACGATCTGCTGACGAACCGTGATAACGACGCAAACCACCTTCAGTACAGCTTGGTAGACGGTACCAGAGACTTTACTGGTAATGTGGTGCTTAGAAAAGTATCGGATAATGATCTTAATATCACTCTAGACAGCGGTGATACAGTTGCTGCAAACTCAGTAGTAGAATTCAAAGATAGAGGTTCTAGAAAGTGGTTAATTGTAAAGGATACTAATAATAACTTTCGGCTAGACGATTCCGTAAGTGTAAATTCACCCTTTTCTGTCATCGCACATGTAGATAATGGTAAAGCAATATTCATTACTCTGGGAAGGTTTGGTATGTTCACATCCTCTCCTCAGGCTACTTTAGACGTTAATGGTGACTGTATAATTCGTGGAGAAATACGTGCCAATGACAGCGATATTAACTCCATCTTCATCAATAGTTCCAACAACAACGAGGCTCGTGTGGAGCTTCAAGGCGCGGCTACTACAGCGTGGACTGTGGCGAAGAAGGCTGATGGAAACTTTGCCGTTCGCGGCAATGACGGAAACAATGAGCCTTTCTTGATTGAGGACGGTGCCGCAACCGACTCGCTCATCATTAGTGGCGGCGGTGACGTAGGCATCGGTATCAACCTGCCTGCCGCTAAACTGGATGTAAATGGTACTGTGAAGTCCACCGGGCTCCAGTGCGTTGGTAATGCGGATGTCAGCGGCAACATGATAGCAGCCGGAGCTGTCCAGGGCAATACAGTCCAGGCCAATACAGAACTACGGTTGCCTACAGGAACCGTTACGGATAATGGTTCGCAAACGATCGACATCTTTGCGGCCGTTTGCCATGTAGGCATGGTTATTCCTTACGCTGTTTCGGGGGGCGACGGCCCCGGTGGATGGCTATTGGCAGAAGGTCAGGCCGTAAGTCGTGCAACGTTTGCGGATCTGTTCGATGCGATCGGCACTACATACGGTATTGGCGATGGGTCAACCACCTTCAACGTGCCGAACATGACAGGCAGGGTTCCTGTCGGACAGCTAAATGCTGACCCCGATTTCGGAACCACAGGGCAGACCGGTGGTGCTAAGACACACGCTCTGACGGAAGCCGAAATGCCCGCCCACAAGCACTTTGGGTTTGGCGACGACACTCCGGGGTGGATCTTTGGGGATAGCGCTATTGGTGGAGCTAAGGTTGGACATCAGGGTGCCCTAGACAGCAACAACTTCTACTACGGTACCAGTACAGTGGGAGGCGGCGAGCCTCTGGAATCTGCTGCTGCTGCCCACGACGGCGATCCGCACAGCAATCTCCAACCCTACATCGTGATGCGGTATATCATCAAGGTGTAGGTTATTTCTGACTTAGAGGGTACAAATGGCCGACTTTACAGGTGCAACAGGTGAAACAGGCGCAACAGGTTCCACCGGTTTAACCGGTTTAACCGGTGCTGGCGTACAAGGTGCGTCCGGCGCTGGACAGACGGGCGCTACAGGCGCAACGGGTGTAGGTGTAACTGGAGCCCCGGGTGCGTCTATTACCGGCCCCACCGGCACCGCAGGCCCCCAAGGTAACGCAGGCGTACAGGGCTCCGCAGGCGACATAGGCCCCGCAGGCTCACAAGGCGTCCCCGGACCCCTCGGTGTCCAGGGTCTCTCTATTACGGGCTCTACGGGCATTACAGGCGTTGCAGGACCCCAAGGAATCGGCCTCACAGGTAAGACAGGAAACGCAGGAAGCACAGGACCCTCGGGGGACGTTGGTCTCATTGGCAGCACAGGTATCCAGGGTATCGTGGGCTCCACAGGATCTATTGGCTCGACTGGCGTTGGTCTTGTTGGTACCACTGGTGCCACGGACGGCAGCACCGGAGGAACTGGCAACACCGGCTTTGCCGGTTTGACAGGAACCACCGGCCCGACCGGAACTCAAGGTAGCCCAGGAAACCAAGGTATCCAGGGCGAAACGGGACATCCGGGTCCGGTTGGTGTAAGTGGTCCGCAAGGTATCCAAGGCGAGGCTGGTATTGGTATCGGTCTCCCTGGAGAGACTGGCAACACTGGCAACACTGGCAACACTGGCCCGATTGGTCAGACCGGAGCAGTTACAGTCCACAGTGGTCTGACAGGGCGGGATCAGGACGATCACGAGCTTTACTTCCTGGCTGATGGTTCTCGCTTCATCGACAACAACGCTGATGCGGAGCTGAACGTCGTCATGGAC
>SDBV01013126.1_pt1 | contig 10570 bp, 8 predicted proteins | sample 2277081 | NCBI WGS metagenome assembly SDBV01 (sample SAMN10402039, study PRJNA504765) | marine sediment metagenome | isolation source: marine sediment core GS10_PC15, 223 cmbsf | place: Arctic Ocean: Southern Knipovich Ridge | collected 2010
GGCCAGGAGTTGGTTACAAAGCACTATCGCATCTATACAACGGTTCACCGTGGTAACCTTCTGGCGATTCTCCCGGGGTTTTGCGAGGCGGGGCGTCAGAATTATATGAACATATTGGACCTGACGGTACCATCGGGCCGAAAGAGGTCCGTTTACATGCTGGGAACGCGCGCCGAGTGGGCGGACATGACGCAACAAAAGTTCGGCCGGTCCGGTCCGGCGATGACTATCGAAGATGGAGGATATACCTATAAAGGCGTAACGGTCTGCTGGGACATCGGTGGAATGGCGACGCTCACCATCGTCTCACACGAAGGTATGCACCAGTTCCTGCATTACCATCTGCGGAATCGTCTCCCGCTCTGGGCTGAGGAGGGGCTGGCGACGACCGCTGAGGGGTTTGTCCTCGAGCGGAATCAGGTGAGATTCACACCCGATATTAACATCATTCGGCTGGCGAATCTTCGAGAGGCGATACTGAAAGATTACTGGTTGCCCCTAAGGACGCTGCTCGCGACGAATACCAAACAGGTGGCTCGCGGCCGGAATACGAAAAAGACCGTCGGGTATTACGGCCAATTGTACGCACTGATGAGTTTTCTTCGCACCCATCCGTCCTACAGTCTCAAATGGCGAAATATGCTTTCCGACGCGCTAACCGGACGTTTTGGGCAGGTGCTTACCCCGGCCGAACTGCGACTCCGCGGGCTGCGATACTATAACACCGTCAACCTGCCGTTGTTTCAGTATTACATCTCGACAAACCTCGACACCTTCGAACGGGAGTTCTACGCATATGCGCGACAGCTTGTTAAACTTCCGCCGAACTAGATGCTGAGATAGAAAAGAACCACATTCCCAGACCGAGGGCGCAGGTGGGGGACATGTTTTTGGGTGGGTTCTACTTCTTCTGCAACAGCGTCTTGGCCTCGCCGACCAGGTAGAATGAACCGCAGATACAGATGAGATCTTCGCGGCTTACGGCGCTGTTGGCGATATTCATCGCTTCAGTCAGGTTCTCGGTGGTCTGTGCGACCCGGCCATCGGACAACTCAGTGTAGATATCGGCGAGTTCCTTCGGATCGGCCGATCGCACATTGGAGGCGCGGGTGAAGATCACCTTGTCCGCACCTGTAGCGATCTGCTCCATCATCCCTCGGATGTCCTTATCGGCTGCACATCCGAACACCATGACCATCGAGTCGTACGGAATGTGCTGCCCGACACCCCGTATCAGGGCGCGGATCGAGGCGGCATTATGAGCACCGTCCACCAGGACGCGCGGGTCCTCGCGGATCAGTTCCATGCGGCCTGGGAGGTTCACGGACGCCAGGCCTTTGATGGCCTTCTCATCGTCGATGTCCAGACCCTGCTTCTTCAACTGGTCAAGCAGCGCCAGCGCCAGTCCGCAGTTAAGGGCCTGGTGCTCGCCCAGCACCGGGACGACCAGGTGCTCGAACCGACTGTCCGGGGTGGTCAGGCACACGCGGGTGTGGCAACCTTCCTGGCGGGACGATTCAACGCGATAACTGAAATCGATGTCTTCACCGGTGAATCTCACCTTGGTCTTGGACTGGATGGCGGCCTTCTTCAAAACCTTCGTGGCCGTCGGGTGCTGCGGGACACTGATCGCCGGAACGTCTGCCTTAAAGATTCCCGCTTTTTCCTTGGTGATTGAAGCCAGGTTGTCACCGAGCTGCTGCACATGGTCCATCGAAATGCTCGTCAGACCACAAACTTCCGGTTTCAGGACGTTGGTGCTGTCCAACCGCCCGCCCATGCCTGTTTCCACTACGGCGATGTCAACGTTCTGGTTCTTGAAATGGCAAAAGGCAATCGCCGTGAGTATCTCAAAAAACGTCGGCTTGTCGTCCCGCATGCGTTCCACGTGCGGCGCCACTTTGGCGATCAGGCGCGTCAGTTCCATCCGCGGAATCTTTTGCCCGCCGATGGAGATACGTTCACGAATGTCGCAGATGTGCGGGGAGACGTACAGCCCCACCGTATGCCCGCACGCCTGGAGCATCGAAGCAAGCATCGTAGCGGTCGATCCCTTTCCCTTCGTCCCGGCGATGTGAACGGAACGAATCTTTTTGTGAGGGTCGCTCAGTTTCTTTAAGAACAGCCTCATGCGGTCCAGGCTGAAGGTGTCCTGATTGTAACGCACGCGGAACATCTGCTCGTAATCCGTCTGCGAAAACAGAAAACGCAGGGCGGAATCGTATCCGCGTATACTCTTCGCCGAAAACTTCTTCCCACCTCCGCCTTTCGTTCGAGTTGTTCGAGTCGTTGTTACCATGGATGTGAGAGTTTACACATTGCAAACACCTGTGTCAAGCGGGATTCGGAGAAGACGGCTATAACTATATACTACTTCAAGAGTTAAGAAGATACAGAAAAAACAGCTATTTTGAATTTGCGCTTATTTGGAGTAATACCGTTTTGTAGCTTTCCCTCGGCCTCGAACTCGTCCCGAACTCGTAACGATTGATGCACTTGCCTCGCTGTGCACAAGATGGTTGAATGTTAACGGATGTTTGCTGCGTTTCACCCACCAGGTACAGGAAAGGCAATGCGAATGGCTAATTATCTTGGGATCGACGTGGGTACTTCGGGAAGTAAGGCGCTGTTAATGAACGCCTCCGCCAAGATTCTGGCCGCGGCGACTGCGACGCATCGCATCTATTCTCCTAGATCGGGGTGGAGCGAGCAGAACCCGGAAGAGTGGTGGACTTCGGCCGTTAAGGCGACCCGCGCCGCGATCAGCAAGGCCGGTGTCAACCCCCGAACCATCGCCGGTGTCGGTCTGAGCGGGCAGATGCACGGGCTGGTAATCACCGATGCAGCGGGAAAGCCCCTCCGCCCCTCCCTGATCTGGAACGACCAGCGCACCGCCCCCCAAGCCGCCCAAATCGAACGAACACTCGGCGGGAGAAAAAAACTCATCGCGCTTGTCGGGAACGCCGCGATGACCAGCTTCACGTTGACCAAGCTGCTTTGGGTACGCGAAAACGAACCGAGAATCTACGACCGCATCGCCCACTTACTCCTCCCGAAGGATTACATCCGCCTGCGATTGACCGGGGAGTACGTCGGGGAGGTCTCGGACATGTCCGGGACGCTCATGCTCGACCAGAAGAAACGCCGCTGGTCAAAGAAGATCATCTCGACCTTCCAGCTCGATGGGGACATTTTGCCTCCCGTGGTGGAATCGCATGAGATTACCGGGACGCTCACGCCCCCGGCGGCGAAGCAGCTTGGGTTGGCCGTTGGAACGCCCGTGGTCGGCGGCGGGGGCGACAATTCCGCCGGGGCTGTCGGGAACGGGATAGTGCGCGACGGGCTAACCAGTGCGAGCATGGGCACCAGTGGGATCGTGTATACGCACTCGCGCGAATATCGAGTCGACCCCCTCAGTCGCGTCAACACCTTCTGCTCCTGCGTGGACGGGGAATGGTGCATGTTCGGGTGCGTCATGGCGGCGGGGGGAAGTTTCCAGTGGCTGCGCAATACGCTCGGGGGAGCGGAAATCGCCGAGGCGAAACGCAAAAATGTCGATCCCTACGAGTTGCTGACCGCCAAGGCCGCCAAAGCCCCGCCCGGATGCGAGGGTGTCTTCTGGTTGCCCTACCTGACCGGGGAGCGCACCCCGCACGCCGACCCGCTGGCCCGCGCAGGGTGGATCGGGATCCACACCCGAACCGGCCGCAACGAACTGATCCGCGCTGTGATGGAAGGCGCGACCTTCGCCATGGCCGACGTTACCGGGCTCTTGCAGGACCGCGGTGTGGCGATCCGCCGAATCCTCCTGACGGGTGGAGGGGCGCGCAGCGGGTTCTGGCGGCAGCTACAGGCCGACATCTACGGGAAGACTTGCGCTACCATAAACGCCGAGGAAGGTCCCGCCTACGGCGCGGCGATCTTGGCGGCCGTGGGAACGGGGCGATTTAAGAACGTCAGACAGGCCGTCCAGGCCGCCATCAAGATCACCCGCACCATCCGCCCGCAACCAAAAATGCGGCGGCTGTACAAAAAATTACACGAACAATACGACCGCCTCTACCCAGCCCTGAAAGATGAATTCGCGCGGATTGCGAAACTGTAACCCCCATACCGCCGGAAGGACTATCAGCCGATTGGTCGATTTTAAAAGAATCTGGACTTGACGCGCAACAGTCTTTTCTTTTGCAAAGGAAATCTCTTACGAGCCTTTGCCATATTCTTACGTGCTTTATCTGACCAAACCGCATCGGGCTTCAGACGAAGGGCCTTCTCATAGGATTGTGTCGCTTCTGTGTACTGTTTCATCTGGTGGTATACGACGCCCATAATGAAGTACGCTCTAGCATAATCCGGCTTGACGGCAATCGCCTTTTTGCAGGCCTCGATTGCCTCTTTGAACAGGTTCGACTTGTGGCGTGGGAAGTCAAATTTGATGCACATTTCAGCAAAAATCACGTTCATCTCCGCGGGCCGATCCATAAAGCTGTAGGCGAGGGCCAAGCGGTAGTACGCATCAAAACTATCCGGATTGAGGACAATTATCTGTTTGCAAGCCTCGATCGCCTCCGTGTTCCGATTCAAATTTAAGTAAACTTGGACTATATTGTAGTATGCTTCAGTATAATTCGGCTTTAGGGTGATGGCCTGTTTGAAAAACTCTAGTATTTGTTTGCAAACCTCGATTTGCTCCTCCGTGGTCCAGTCCAGATTGAAGTAGGCCCAGCCCAAATCGTTGTATGCCTCGGCGTACTCTGGATCCAGTTCGATGGCCTTGAGATAGGCAGCAACTGCCTCTTCAAAATCTTCATTCTCCGCTAGAGCAAGGCCCAGGCCGTGGTGGGCAACGGCGTCCTTCGGATCCAGCTCGATTGCCTTGCGATAGGACGCAATTGCACCGTCCACATCGCCTTGGGATAATTTGAGCTTCGCTTCGTCTCTGTGACAACCGAGTTGACTGACGGTGAACGCCAGCAACAATAGTAAGATGCCCGGTATCACGGTATGACAGACTTTGCGTTTCATTTTTGTTCTCGCCTACCCAGTAGGTCAAGGCGGCTCCTTATGCGTATTACTTCCCCAGGACCGTAACGAGGAATCGTCGGCGTCGCGGCCCGTCGAATTCGCAGAAGTATATCCCCTGCCACGTGCCCAGAACCATCCGTCCCCCTGGGCAGGGATGGTTAAGGGCGTTGTTGCACCATCAGGATTTCGCCGCCGCATCTGAATATGCTCGCGGTCTCGTATTAACTCAAACCCCAGCTTTTCCAACGCACGGATCACGCGGCGCTTCGGCGCATCTCGCGGGAACTTTCCCCTCACAGAACAACCTCCGCTTCGGCTATAAATGCCTCGATTGCAGGACTATCGGACTGGAGGCTATCGGGGCCAAACTCGCGAAGATGCGCCTGAATCGCCGAGGTCACGTCGGCCAGGGCCTCGTCATATGAGTCCCCCTGCCCGACGACCACGCCTTTCATCCCAAGCGGATAAGCAACATAGCCGTCCTCGGCATGCTCGATAATCACCTTGATGCGGCTGGTTTTAACCTTGTTTCCTGCCTTCATCGCAACACCTCTTCTCCATCGATCACGATTATACCACTCATTGCAAAGTTTGTAGGGCGACCCTGCGGCCGACCGTAGGGTCGGGCTGTGCCCACCGGGATGAAAGAGGGAATTGCGCGCCCGTACGGGCGCCCTACAGGCTTGAAGATGATGTTAAAGGATTCCATCTTCCTTCAGCCGTCGCTTCATTTCTTTCATGTCGATGGGCTTTTCTTCGCGGCGCTCCGCCACCATCGCCAGGTCGTGCAGGTCTTCCAGAAGGTGTTCATATTGTTCAACTGGAATGATCACAGCGGTTCTGCTGCCGTTATTATCAACCACGTATTGTTCACGCCCAGCCTTCATTGCAGCATCCTTTTTCTGCGACGACTGTAATTATACCACCCGTCGCAAAGGGAGCAAGGTGTAAAAATACCGGCCCTTCGATGTTACTCTGGGCCGGGATGAGGCTCTCGAATACCGGCCGCGACGCGCGTTTGCCACGTCGTGGCCGATATTGCGCTTATGATGATCCCTCACGGATGGGCAAACCCTCCCGGCCTTTGATCCGCATAATCCGTGCCTGCCTGCCGGACAGGCAGGTAATCTGTGTAATCCGTGGACTACTTCCGCCCGTGGTGAGCGACGTCGAACCGCCTTCGTCTCAGCAACGTCACCCCGCCAATCGCCAGCAGCGACATCGTGGCGGGTTCGGGGACGAGTTTAACAACGCCCGCACCTGTGGATGAGCTTATTGGAAGATAGACAGCATTCAAGCCGTCGTCCCAGTCCCAACTCACGGGCCAGAAACCATAAGCCGCGCCCGTTAGTCCGGGGATGGAGATAGTCTGAACGACGGACTTGGTGTCCATATCAAATATCTGAATGTCCTCTTGGGTACCGCTAACCGAAGTTACCAGGGCATGAGTCCCGTCCGGAGAAACCCAAAAACCGCTCGGGTTGTTCACGTTCCAAAGATCGATCTCTGTCATGGTTGTCGCGTTGATGACATGCACCTTGTCGGCAGAAGCGTCTGGAACGTAGACCGTGTTGCCGTCAGGACTCAGCGAGAAGCCCGGTTCACCGACTCCTGCAATTTGCAACGTCCCCACCACGTTGTAGTCCGAAGTGCGGATCTTGTAGAGCGTTTCCGTTGTGGTGACCATACTGACAGCATAGACATATTGGTCGTCCGGACTTACCACAATGCCTCCCGGCTCACCATTCAATGTGACACTGTCGACCACTGAGTCAGTAGTAGTGTCGATTACTTGTATTGACCCTATGGCCCCTGTTCCGGGGTGGCCTTGGCCAGCATAGAGGTACCTGCGCTGGCTATCGAAGGCCAAACCATAAGGCCAGCTTCCAACAGGTATGGTTGAAACAACATTACCCGTAACCACGTCCCGCTTCTTGACGGCACCGCCGTAGTAGGTCGTGTAGTAGAGGTAATTGCTATCTGCGGATACCCGTCCTGCCCATGGAGCGGAGTCAACATGAGACCCAAAACGATAGTCTTGTACTCTAGCTCCGGTATTCGCATCGAACGCCGCGTAACCTTCGTCCCAGCCGCCCCATGTGTATCTCGCGTAAACCCTAGCGCCGTCAGGAGACAAATCCACGCTTGTGCAGGCAGGGGAGGGCCAAACGTCATTCCCGCTTGGATCTTTAACAAGCTGATACGTTGGTATTCCTGAGTAACAAAGGCTCGCGAACGTCAGGATCACTATCGATCCCACAAGTGTATTTCGGCGGCCTCCCATTCGTTCGGGGTAAATCTTCGTTTTCATTTTCCTGCTCCTTTCCTTTCTGTTGTCAAAAATGCGTATACATAGACCCAATTGAGTGCGATACAACTACGAACATTCGGGAACTTGGCCGTAGAGTGGCCTGGAGGTAGGTATGCGTTGGAGCGAGTGGCGCTCCTACCCTCACGTTTTTGATCAGCTCTGCCGCTCCCTGCGTTAGCAGTCTGGAGCGACTTTGCTTATACCATATTCTCAGCTTTTGTCAAGCCCATTATCCATAAAATTTATAAAAATACCACTTTCGCTGAATCACAAGTGGTAAACTGGTTCACCCGGCCGGGCTCAACCCACTTTTATGAAGGTATGCGTATTACTTCCCCAGGACCGTAACGAGGAATCGTCGGCGTCGCGGCCCGTCGAATTCGCAGAAGAATATCCCCTGCCACGTGCCCAGGACCAGCCGCCCGCCGCTGATGGGGATCGTCTCGCTTGCCCCGACGATCGAACTTTTGACGTGGGCGGCGCTGTTGCCCTCGCCGTGATCGTAGAACTTCGCCCGCCACGGCGCTATCTCGTTCAGTTGCCCCAGGACATCGTGAACCACGTCCGGGTCGGCGTTTTCGTTGATGGTGATCCCGGCTGTGGTGTGCGGACAGTAAACCACGGCGATTCCCTCGGCGACCCCGCTGTCGCGCACGGTTTGGGCAACCTGCTCCGTAATGTCCGTCATCCCGTCACGGGCCTGCGTCCGAATCTCAAATTCCACAACAGACATGAAAACTTTCCCTTTCTTTGCGCAATCGTTCAGAAGGATAGTATAGACTTGCAGATTGTTCACACAAGGAGTCATGTCATGAAACGACAGGCGATTCTTCCGATGGTTTTGTTCATCACACTGCCCCTACTACTGACGGGCTGTCCGCACGAGAGATACACGCTGGATATGTCCATCCGCAAAGGCGTCCTGCACCGCAAACTCACTGTGGAACACACGGAGAACAGGAAATCCGGGGTGGTGAGTGCGGAGGAACTCAATATCATCGCCAAAGCCTACAATCACAAGCCTTACACGAAGGACATGCCCCCCCAGACTTTCACAGGTAAGTTCACCGGGGAGACACCGGACGATATCGGCGGGGACGGCAGCGTGCTTTACTACGAATCTGCTCTGGGTTCGGTGATCGCTTACGTCGAGACCTTCCGCGGAAGCGATGATGTTTTTGCTCAACTCGATATGCGCATGAAGGCGATTGAGAAGGTCGCGAAGCTTTTGCGCGGCTGGTTGAAGCATGAATTCGGCGCGATGGAGGATTTCGACAAGCTGGATCGCTTCGTGGTTACCCAGTTGGAACCGGACCTTAAAAGCATGGCGATCTACGTGTGGATGATGGTCAATTCCCAAAAGGAACTGTCGCCGCACCTCCCGGAGAGTTTGCAGACGGCGACGACCCAATCCCCCACCACGAAACCAAAACCACCGCAACCCGCATCCGATTCCGCTGAAAATAACCCCCGTTACGATGATGATCACCCGAAAAAGGTGTTCGTTGTTCGCATGTTGCACTACCTACTGAAACGAAACTACCTCACGGAAGGTAGTTTGCCTCATCTTCTCTCGCAGGACATGTGGGATGACGACGATCCTGACGCCATGGCCCGGCGAGAAAAACTGCTTCGGCGCATTCTCATAAAAAAGGCTGGCTTGAAGGACGGAAACCCCCTGCTCGACGCCGTTATCAAGCTGATCTTCGACCTCGAAGCCCTCCGCAAATCCATTGATGACTTCATCAAAACGACCCCTGAATACAAGAAGTTCCTGAAGGAAGCCCAAGCCCGCGCCGCTACTCAACCGGCAACGAAACCATCCACCGAAGCAGACGAGGGCACTTCTAGCACCGACCCGGAATCCGAGGCGATGAACGCTTACTGGAACAGCCTGGGACTGTCCCCCCTGGTTTCCGCCTTGTTTACCGGGATATATAGCTCTACCGGGATCTATAGCTCTTTGTATGATGAGCTTGTTATCAAGCTCACACTCCCATCCGGCGTCGAGCCATTGGAGACCAACGGGAAGGGCGATCCGAAGACCGGGCAGATACAGTGGTATGGAGGCATTCCGAAACGAGGCGAACCGTATCCGGGTCACCTCCCGATCCTCTGCTATGCTTTCTGGGCCGAACCGAACGAAACCACGCAGAAAAAGCAGTTCGGTAAGCTCATTTTGAAAGGTGAGGACTTGAGGGATTACGTCGGGTGGTACAAGGGGCTAAGCCCGGCCGCGGCGAAGCAGTGGGACACGTTTCTCTCCTCGCTCACAGCCGAGAACATCGATAAGCTTCTCAAATTTAGATTCGAGGGCGAAGAAACGTCTGCTTTCCGTGAACACTCCGAACTGGCCGACTTTTACACTTCTGTCCGCGGGAAAGAACCACCGCCCGAAAAAGAGAATAAGGACTGACAAACGCAGCGGGGCGGGATGCGGAAATCAGTGTGGTGCCGGCGCGACGGGCCGGTATAATCTCGGGCGTGGAATCCGAAATCCGAAATCCGAAATCCGAAATCGACCTTTCGGTGGACATCGCGGGCGTGAAGCTGGGTAATCCGTTGATGACGGCCAGCGGTACGTGCGGGTACGCCGACGAATACTCCGACTTTGTGGACCTCTCGCAGCTTGGTGCGTTCGTGACCAAGTCCATCACCGTCCGCCCGCGGGTAGGGAATGATTATCCTCGCGTGGTCGAGACGCGGGCCGGGATGCTCAACGCCATCGGCCTGGCTAACGTCGGGCTGGAAGTCTTCCTGAAGGAAAAGGTTCCCATCCTGGAGGAACTCGCCTTACCGGTGTTCGTGAACGTCGCTGGAACGACAATCGCCGATTACCGCACCGTCGCCGAGGCGCTGGAAGACGTCCGTATCGTTCGCGGGGTGGAGTTGAACATCTCGTGCCCGAACGTCAAGGCCGGGGGCATTCAGTTCGGGGTCGATCCGGACCAGGTGGCGAACATCACCTCCGAGCTGAAAAAAACCTGCCGCAAGAATATCCTGATCGTGAAGCTTTCGCCCAACGTTTCGGACATTACCACGACGGCCCGTGCGGCCGTGGACGGCGGGGCCGACGCACTGAGCCTGATAAACACGCTTACTGCGATGGCCATCGACGTCGAACAGCGACGCCCGATGCTCGCCAACGTAACCGGCGGGCTCAGCGGCCCTGCCATTCGACCCGTCGCCGTCTACATGGTCCACCGGGTGTATACGGAGGTCGCCGCCCCGGGC
>SDBV01013127.1_pt1 | contig 10570 bp, 8 predicted proteins | sample 2277081 | NCBI WGS metagenome assembly SDBV01 (sample SAMN10402039, study PRJNA504765) | marine sediment metagenome | isolation source: marine sediment core GS10_PC15, 223 cmbsf | place: Arctic Ocean: Southern Knipovich Ridge | collected 2010
GTCCGGGGCCGAGGCAACCCCGACGCGATAGGCGCGCCGGAGCTCCCGGAGATGGCCTGGGCCTCCTCGGCCGAGCCCACGGCCACCCATCGCCTCCTCAAGGGGACGGGCGACGACGATTTGCAGATGGCTAAGTACTTCACCTATACGCTAACGCCGCTCAAACACGGGGCCGCCACTGTACCGAGCTTCAGCTTCGTCTATTTTAACCCCGAGCGTGCGGACTACGTCCGCGCACCCGTCGGGCCTTTTAGCCTTAACGTCCTAAAGACTGGAGAAGCGGCCCAACGTCTCGTGATACCCCCCGGCGCGGGCATCATCGAACGAAACGTCGACATCTTGGCCGAGGACATTCAGCCGCTCCTGGCCTTGGGCCGCTCCATCGACGTTCGCAGGCCGTCGCGCGCGGCCCTGCCCTTCGCGATAGCGCTTCCCGTACTCATCTACCTCTTCCTGAGTCTGTTCATGGTCCGCAGGCACCGTTTCGCCACCAATGTAGGTTTTGCACGCGCCCATCGTGCCAAGACGTCGGGGCTGAAGCGTCTGCGGGGCGTCGCCGGCGCGGACGAGCCCGTCGATGCGCTCTATCGCGCGCTGATCGGATTCGTTTCCGACCTTTTCAATCTCGGTGAGTACGGACTGACCTCGGCCGACGTGACACGCGAGCTGGAGAAGCTCTCCATCGAGCCCGGACTCGCCGAGCGTACTGTACGGATACTCAAGGCCTGCGAACGCGCGCGGTATGCGTCGCAGGAACTCAGCGGCGATGAGATCACCGCGCTCCTCAGCGCTGCGGAAGCCTGCATGAATGAATTGAAGTCATCAAAGAAGAAGGCCCTGCGTTCATGAGCGTACTTCTCAGCCTACTGATGGCCGCGAGCATTTTCGACGACTCCTTCGAGGCCGCCACGACGGCCTACAACGAGGGCAACTACGTCCAGACCGTCACGGTGCTCGAGCAACTCGTCGCGAACGGCGTCGCCGAACCCGAGGTCTTCTACAATCTCGGAAACGCCTATTACCGAAGCGGCTGGCTGGCCCCCGCGATTGCGAACTACGAACGCGCGTTGCAACTCGACGCCCGCCTCGAGGGTGCGCAGGAGAACCTCGACGCGTGCATTGCGCAGACCGAACGGGGCCTTTCAAAACCGAAGCCGCGCGATTGGGAGCAGAACCTCCTCTTTTGGCATTACGACATCCGCCGCGAGACAAGTCTCGGGCTCGCCATGCTGGCCTGGTGCCTGCTTTGGGCGCTGCTGGCCATCCGACAGGTGCGCCGCTTCCCGTATTTGAGGCGTTCCGCCTTGGCCATGGGGCTGTTGACCGCCCTATTCGCCGCCTCGTGGTGGGTGAAATCCAGTCCCCAGCAGCTTGCCGTCGCCGTCCAGCGCGGCGTGCCCGTTCGATACGGAGTGAGCGACACGGAAACGGTCCACTTCGAGCTCTATGAGGGCGACCGGGTCGTAGTCGACCGCCGCGACAACGGCTGGGCGCGTGTCGAGACCGCGGGCGGCGACCGGGGATGGGCGCGGGACGAGTATCTCGTTTTCGTGGGCCCCCCCTACGAGCGGCCGTTGCTTCGCACGCCCGGCGTCCCCCCAAGTACGGCGCCCGGCCCTCTCTTCGAGCGCGATCAGTCTATGGGGTACGTACAATGATGGGCACACGGTCTTTCGAAGAACTGCTCGAACTCGCCGGCGAGGCTCTCTGCGCGAACGATCTGGTACGCAGGTTCTCTCTCGCCATATGCAACCGGCCGCACAAGGTGGGCATCGCCCATGCCCTGACTGAGAATGGATTGGACATTGCAAGCGCAAGAATCGTTACGGACGCCCGGCGCGTTCGCGACTCGTTCTATATCGCACTGAATGGTGAGAAGGTTACAGACACTGAAGTTCAGGCCGGCATCGAGGAGGCCCTTATGGCCGCCATTCACGCCCGGCCTGTCGCCGAAACCAAAGGAGGCAGCATATGAAGACCATGACGGGGGTTACCTGGATAGCGCTGATCTGCGCCGTGGGACTCGTTCAGCAGAGCGCCCACGCACAACGTTCCATCCTGAAGGAATTCGAGGATGCATTCGTTGAATTGAGTGAGGAGGTGAGGGCAAGCGTTGTCGAGATCTCGGCCGAGACTTCGTTTTCAGCCGGAGACATGGACCAGTTTAGAGACTTGCGCCGGTTCTTCGGGCCGCAGATGCCCGAGGACCACCCAGCGCCGGACGGTCCGCCCCTGCAACGGCCCGCAGCGACCGCTTCGGGCTTCGTCTACGACGCCTTAGGCCACATCGTCACAAACAACCATGTCGTAAAAGATGCCGACCGCTTGGTGGTCACGCTCCCGGACGGTCAGGAGCGCGAGGCCGAAGTCGTCGGCCAAGATCCCGACGCCGACCTCGCCGTTATCAAAATCGATCCAGAGGGGCTGGACCTGAAGCCGGTTCGGCTGGGGACATCGGGCAACCTCAAGGTGGGCCAATTCGCCATTGCCATGGGCAGCCCGAGCGGCCTGACGGGTTCGTTTTCCTACGGCCACATAACAGCACTGGGACGTGAAGGTCTTGAACTGCCCCGGGGTCTCCGCTTCCAGAAGTTCATCCAGACCGATGCGGCCATCAACCTCGGCAATAGCGGCGGGCCGCTCTGCAACATTGACGGCGAAGTCATTGGTATCAACGTCGCGATCGTGGGCCGCGCCAATTCCCTAGGTTTCGCCATCCCGATCGACCGCGTGAAGGAGGTCGTGCCGCAGCTCATCGAAATTGGGAAGTTTGTCCGGGGCTGGTTGGGTGTCCGGATTTCCAACCTTGAGGACGCGGCCCAGCGCGCCAAGCAGGAGCTTGATGATTACATGGACGCCTATGGCCTCCCGGACGAGCTGGGGACCTCCGTATATAGGCTGACACCCGACGGCCCCGCCGAGCGCGCCGGTCTACAAGAGGATGATGTGATTCGCGAACTCAACGGTGGCAGTATCGAGGATTCGACTGACCTGATCGACTCGGTATCTGCCTTGGAGCCCGGCACAGTCGCCACCCTCGGAATCTGGCGCAAGGGAAAGGCCATGGAACTGAAGGTCACTATTGGCGAATTCCCGGGCATGACCCCAGCGGAATACGGACGCGCTTACTTCGGCATGTACGTGAAAACGCTCGATCTGTCCCCGCAGAATCTGAATCGCTTGGATGTCGAAGAACCGCCCGCCGAGTTCTACATCATCGAGGTGGAACGTGACAGTCCCGCTGACAAAGCGGGCATCAAGGTTGGCGACATCGTGCTTGAGATCGCCCACAAGGATACAACGACCCTCAAGGAATTCAAGCAAGTCCTGAAGAAGGAGGGGAAGCCCGGGAAGACACTGCTAATCAGCGTGTTGAGGCTCGATGCAGACGCCGAGCCACGCAAAGTCTATCTTAAGATCCCCGAGGACTATGAGGTGAACTGATGCGGAATGGGCTTCGGGCCGTGCCGCGAACAGCCTAATACGCAATAATGCGGGGCGGTGGGTTCCAAAGGGATCCGCCGCCCCGTTGTTCTTGCATGCGCGCTCTGTCCGGGTTAGTTTTCTGAAACCGCCTGATACAGGGCTAGAAGAAGATCCCGATTATCTGCCTGAATATACCTCAGCGTCCCGCCGGCGCGCGCGAAGGTCTTGTTGAATCTCAAATAATACGCAGGGTCGTCTTCCGGCGGCTCGGCGTGCGACCAGTCCCAATCCGAAGCGGCGAGGTCGGCCACCGCGATATGCAGGTCCTCGATTTTCGAGCCGCTCTGTGCCGCAACGTTTCTCGCCATCGAAAGCGCCTTCTCGAAGATCATGGGCGACATGACGGCGGACCCCACCGATAGGTACACGCCGCCTTCGAGCTGAGACACGCTCTGGGCGAAGGCAAGGAAATCCCGCTCAGCAGTGCGCCCGATGGCTGCGCCGCGGTTCATCGGATGCTCGTAGATGATGTCATGTCCGATCATCGGATGGCCCGTGAACGGCACGCCGAGACGGTAAGCGGCCGCCTGGACACTGAATCGTTTGAAGGGATGGGGGACACGCATTGGGCCCGGCTCGAGCCTGAAGGCGGTCACCACTTCGAGGAGGTCCGCCGCGGCCGCGACACGGTCCAGGTCGCCGTCCAGCCCCTCATGCACCGCGCGTTTCAGCGCGTCCTCCGGCGGGATGTCCAACGCTTCCTGTTCGATGAGACGGCCCACCGATTCGCCGTAACCCAGACCCTCAAAGGCGCCCACGTTGATCGCGAGATTGATGTAGAACCCGGTCTCTTCCCACGCGCCGAACTCGCCCGTCGCGAGGCCCTTGCGCACGTCCTCGCTGCTCTCGCCGAGAAACGCAAACTCCCAATCGTGGATGATGCCCGCGCCGTTCGTTGCGAGATGCGTCACCCAACTCTCTTCGATAAGCTGAATCAGAATGGGGGAGAGGCCGTTCTTGATCGTATGCGCGCCAAAGGCGAGGATTCGCGCCGCGCCTGTCTCACGCGCGCGTTTCAGGCGTGCGGCAGTTTCGAGGACGCCCGCCACCGCGTCAGCCGAAAGGCGGGCGGGCGTAGCGTCCGGCGCGACATGGTCCCGCTCAATGTTGACCTTGTTCCTGCGCTCAGTGAGAGGGCGGAAGTTTATGCGTCGCCGGTCGAAGCGTGAAGGTGGCATCAAACGGAGTCGGCTCCCTTGGGGAATACGAAGCGATGATAGGGATTAGGGCGCAACGATTCAAACGTGATGCCATCGCGTCGCGGTCTTCTCTCAGGCGGGCCGGTCCCAGGAGGGGTCCATCTCGACTGAAACCTGTCAGTCTTGGGCCTTGGCTTTCGGTTTGGCCTTCGCCTTCGTCTTGGGTTTGGCCTTAGCCTTGGATCTTGCCTTGGTCTTCGTTTTCTTCTTTGCTTTGGCCTTCTTCTTTTTCTTGGGGGCCTGAGCAAGGAGTTCTAGGGCCTGTTCGAGCGTGACGGTCTGGGGTTCCATGTCTTTGGGCAGGGAGCGGTTCACGTCGCCGTCGGTGACGTAGGGGCCGTAGCGCCCTTCGCAGACTTCGATGGGCTTCTCCGTTTCGGGGTCGGCGCCGATGGTCTTGAGGACCTTTTTCGTTGTGCGGCGGGTGCGTTTGGGCTCGGCCAGCAACTTAAGTGCGCGTTCAAGCCCGACGGTGTAGACGTCGTCCTCGGCGGGGATGCTGCGCGTTTCCTTGTCGCATTTGATATAGGGGCCGAAGCGTCCCGTTGTCGCGATGACACTCTCACCGGTTTCGGGGTGCTTGCCGAGGTCGCGCGGCAGGGAAAGGAGACGCACGGCGGTCGCGACGTCGACTTCTCCCGGGTCGCTGCCTTTGGGGAGACTGGCGCGCTTGGGTTTCTTGTTCTCGTCCGAGACTTCGCCGAGTTGGACGTAGGGGCCGTAGGGGCCGATGAGGGCGTAGATGGATTCGCCGGTTTCGGGGTGTGTGCCGATGGGTTCGTTGCCCTTGGCACGCGCTTCGAGCAGTTCGAGCGCCTTCTCCAGGTTAAGCTCCTCGTAGCCGATGTCCTGCGGGATCGGCGCAGTGTTGCCTTCCCCGCCCTCGCCGCGCTGGATGTACGGGGCGCTCTTGCCGAGCCGCACTACGAGGTCGTCTCCGGATTCGGGGTCCTTGCCGAGGGCAAGCGCGGGGAACTCGATGCGTTCCATCTCGCGCTCAATCTGTGGTTCGAGGCCCTGGCCGAAATCGCCGTCGCCGCGATAGAAGCCTTTCAGAAAATCGATGGCATCCTGTTTGCCATTCGAGATGTCATCCAGCACGTCTTCCATCCGGGCCGTGAAGCCGAAGTCGACATATTCGGGAAAGTGATCTCGCAAGAGGCTAACCACAGCGATGCCGAGGAAGGTCGGGAAGAGCGCCTTGCCTTTGTGGTCGACGTAGCCTCGCTGTTGGATGGTCGAGATGGTCGGGGCGTAAGTCGAGGGGCGGCCGATGCCCTGCTCTTCGAGGCGGCGCACAAGCGAGGCTTCGGTAAAACGCGCGGGCGGCTGCGTGAAGTGGTCCTCGGCGTCGATGTCGACGAGGTGGAGGGCAAGACGATTTCCGGTATCGCCTGACTCGACCTGTTCGCCCTCGGTCAGAGGGGGCAACAGAGTGTCTTTTTGGGCGACATCGGCGACCTTCAGATAACCTGGGAAGACGACGACGGAGCCGTTGGCCCGCATGACGACGTGCCGGCCGTCGGCCGTGACCTCGATGTCGACGACGGTCCGCAGCAGTTGGGCGTCGGGCATCTGCGAGGCGACTGTACGGTTCCAGATTAACGTGTAGAGGGCCAACTCGTCCTGGTCGAGGTAGGGGCGCAGGCCATCGGGCCCGTAGGACAGGCGCGTGGGCCGAATGGCTTCGTGGGCCTCCTGCGCGTTCTTGGCCTTGGTCGCGTAGTGCCTGGGTTTCTCGTAGTATTTTGGGCCGAAGCGGGCGCGAATGAGCATGGCGGCCTCTTCGAGCGCGCGATTGCTCAGGGTGAGCGAGTCGGTACGCATGTAGGTGATGAGACCTTCGCGCTCACCGCCGCCGAGGTCCATGCCTTCGTAGAGGCGCTGGGCCACTTGCATGGTCTTGCGCGGCGAGAAATTGAGCAGCGAGCTTGCGGCCTGCTGTAGCGTCGAGGTCATGAAGGGCGGCTGGGGCCGCTGCCCGCCTTCCTTCTGGTCGACCGAGCGAACGGTCCAGGGAAGGGAACCCTTCAGGGCCGCGGCGCATTTGGCAGCGTCATCCTCCTCAAGATGGATAACCTCGGCATATGTCTCCTTCTCGCCGATAAGCATGCCTGTCTTTTCATCGAAGTCCTTACCGGTTGCGGGGCGCTTGCCGTCGATTTCAATGACCGAGACGGCGAACTCGATGTCGTCTTTGACGAGATTCGCGTCGACGCTCCAGTATTCGGCGACGCGGAATGCCTTGCGCTCTTCCTCGCGTTCGACGACAACGCGGACGGCGACGCTCTGGACGCGGCCGGCGCTCAGTTTGGGCCGCACTTTCTTCCACAGGACAGGCGAGAGCGAGTAGCCGAAAAGGCGATCGAGTACGCGGCGGCTTTCCTGTGCGCGGACGAGCTCCTGGTTGACGTCTCGCGGGTTAGCGAGGGCCTCGTCGATGGCCTCCTGAGTGATCTCGTGAAACGCGATGCGCTTCACGGGCACTTTGGGCTTGAGGATTTCGAGGAGGTGCCAACTGATGGACTCGCCCTCGCGGTCCTCATCGGTTGCGAGCACGATTTCGTCTGCTTTCTTGAGCAGCTTCTTAAGCTCGGCGATGTGTTTCTTGCTATCTTCCGTGATGACGTAGATGGGCTTGAAATCGTTTTCGACGTCGACGGCCATGCGGGCCCAGGGCTTGGATTTGAACTCTTCGGGGATTTCTTCGGCGGATCCGGGGAGGTCGCGAACGTGACCATAGCTGGCAGTGACGGTATATCCCTTGCCCAGGAACCTGCCGATGGTTTTCGCCTTTGCGGGCGACTCGACGATTACGAGCTTCACGCGGTGGCCCCCCTGCCCGGAGTGGTCCCTGTGCCTTCGAATGCCAAGTTGGACCCCCTATACTTGAGAAAATACCAGTGCAATTGGTCGATTCAGGAGCGGAATACTACCATCCCCGCTGCTGAACTTGCACGGAACGGTACCTAAGTACCGTGATTTGTTCAAGTCTGCGGTTCGCCACCGCAAAAAGTGCCAATCGTGTAAACAAACGACCTCGGCCTGAATTCCGCGCCATTGACGGCGGAATTCGGCAGAGCTACGCACTCGCGGGTCGCGCTTGGGTCGTGCTATGGTTCTTGTGTTGAGGTGTCGGTTACAGGCGAAGGGGCACGTGGCGTGCGAGGTGAAGAGGCCGAGACGGTGGGTGCGGAACTCGTGTATCGGGTCCGCGGTGGGGATGGTGCGGTCCCGGTGGTGTATTTGCCGGGCGTGCATGGGGATTGGACGCCGCAGGCGGCGGCGAGTCAGATTCTGGCAGGCACCTTTCGATTGGTGGAGATTTCGTACCCGAAGGAGCCGCAATGGCGCATGGGGGACTATGCGAGTGCCTTGGCGGCTTTGCTCGATCGTCTTGAAATCGAATCTGCGCATGTGGTGGCAGAATCATTCGGCTCGCTTGTGGGCTGGGAATTTGGCCTGGAACACCAGTCGCGTGTGCGATCGATGGTAATTGTGGGCGGGTTCTGCCAACCTCCGGGCCCGCGCAAGGTCTTGTTTGCGAAGTGGGGGCTCTCGGTGCTGCCTACCGGGCTGTTTGAGCGGGGCGTGAACGCGTATGTGGCGATACGCAAGCACCAGGGCAAGCTCGAACACCCGGAGATGGAAGTCGATCTGCCCTACTCGGCGGTTCGGACAGATCTGGGCCGGACAGCTACCGTGAGTCGTTTCGAGCTCATCTGCACCAGCGATTACCGGATCCATCTCCACGAGGTCTCGTTTCCTGTGCGATATGTCGGCGGTGATTCCGACCTGATAGTCCCGGTAAGACGCGAGATCCGGACCCTGGGAGAGCTTCTGCCTCAAGAAGCGGGATTCCAGAGCCGGATGATCGCGGACGCGCCGCACATGATCATTTCGAGCCACCCGGTTGAAACTGTAGAGCAGATTACCGATTGGATAATGGAGTTGGATGGGCGGAACACCACCGGTGGGGATCAGAACTCTCCCGGCTAGGTCGTAATCCAGGCGTTCCGCGTGTTTCGTTCCGGGATCGTTTCAGATGAAACAGCCCTTTGAGCCCTTCTTGACCGAATTCGGGGTCCTTGTTCTCGACGGCGCCATGGCCACGGAACTCGAACGGCGGGGCGCGGACCTCGGGGATTCGCTGTGGTCGGCGAAGGTCCTTCTTGAGTCGCCCGAACTGATTCGGGAGGTCCACTACGACTACTTCGTGGCGGGGGCGGACGTGGCCATCACGGCCAGCTACCAGGCAACCTTCCAGGGCTTGGCGCAACGGGGTCTCTCCCGAACCGAGGCGTCGGACCTTATACGTCTTAGCGTGCAGTTGGCCCGGGAGGCGCGCGATGCCTTCTGGGACGGGGCGGCACGCCGCGAGGGGCGGCGCCGGCCGCTGATTGCGGGGTCTGTTGGGTGCTATGGGGCGTATCTCGCTGATGGGTCGGAATACCGGGGCAACTATGGCTTGGGCCGCGAGGAACTGGTGGAGTTTCACCGCGGCAGGATCGAGGTGCTGGCGGCGGCGGGCGTGGATCTGTTGGCTTGTGAGACGATCCCGTGTAAGGTGGAGGCGGAGGCGCTGGCGGAGTTGCTGCGGGAGGTCCCGGAGACGCCCGCGTGGCTGAGCTTTAGCTGTCGTGATGAGGAGCATGTCTGCGAGGGAGATCGCTTGGCGGAGTGCGCGGCGGTGGTCGAGGACGTGGAGAACGTGGTGGCTGTTGGGGTCAATTGCACGCCTCCACGTTATGTGTCGCGGCTGCTGCAGAGCCTGGCGCCTGTGACGGGTAAGGCGCTGATTGTCTATCCAAACAGCGGCGAGTCGTGGGACGCGGAGGCTGGGCGATGGCTGGATGACGCCGATTACGCGGGTCTTGCGCAACCGGCCAGGGAATGGTACAGGCTGGGAGCGCGCATAATCGGCGGATGTTGCCGCACGACGCCGGAGACGATCCGCGAGCTCGCAGCTGGGTTGCGGGCACAGCCTTCGGTGTGACACAGTTGCCCGTTGACACCACGGGCGATTGGCTCTATTCTAGTGCTTCTACAGCTCGGGGCTGATCTGGACGCCCTTTGCTGAGTTTGTGTGTCAGTCCAACGGGCGGCGACGACCCGTCACAGGAGAGGAACTATTATGCAAAGTGTCCCATATCGTGTCGCCGCGTTCGCGGCCGTCATCGTGATGTTTGGCGCACTGTCAGGCTGCGCGTCACTGAAATCGTCCTCCGCAAAGGCTTCTGCAGAGAAGGAATCTGGGTCTGATGCCGCAGCGGCGCGGGAGAGCGGCACGTGTTACCTTGGGATCGAGTTTAGCAGCAGGGCGCTGCGGGCCTCGGTGGTGCAGGTGGAGGTGGACGGGGACATGGTGGCGCTTTTGGGGGCGGGGGATAAGACGGTCGTCCAGTATGAGGCGGGGATGCGTCGCGTTTCGGTTGCGCATCCGAAGGCGTCGAAGAAGAAGCGGGAAAAGAACAGCATCGATGTGGAATTGAAGCCCTTTGTGTATACCAAGATCGTGATCGAAGCGTTGACGGGTAAGAAGAACAAGAAGCGCCTGCTCGTCCGCGTGCTCGAGGACGGCGAGGAGGTCCGCAAGCGCGCGATTCAGATGTAGGCCGACGCTTCTGGAATGTCCTTTTGGCAGAGCGGCAACTCGCCTGCCCCGGCGTCCTCCCTGCCTCCTTATGTGAGTGGTCCACGCCCACCTGTGGCCATCCTGGGTTGCGCCGCCTGCGGGTCAGGCGCTGCCTACGGGTCAAGCGGCCCGGCCCGCCCAGACCGGTCGACCTGCCCGTCCGGCAGCATCCCCTATATATATGCAGAATCCGTTGCACTCCTCGATAGTAAATACGAGAAACAAGGGGTGTTTAGTTGACAGGTGTTGC
>SDBV01013128.1_pt1 | contig 10570 bp, 4 predicted proteins | sample 2277081 | NCBI WGS metagenome assembly SDBV01 (sample SAMN10402039, study PRJNA504765) | marine sediment metagenome | isolation source: marine sediment core GS10_PC15, 223 cmbsf | place: Arctic Ocean: Southern Knipovich Ridge | collected 2010
GCGCTCACTGCACCTGTGATCTAACTCCAATGCGACCATTTGGCTCATCTTCGCTCAGTTTCCGCCGCCGTTCCACCCGCCCCACGCCGCTGAATCACCATTTTTCCGACGCGCACTAGCTCGGCGTAGGGCCGCACGTGCTTTCGGATACCGGCGCCGCGTTCAGGCAACAAGGCCCTCAGCACACGTCGAGCGGCCGCTTCGTGGAGCCGGTGCTCGGGGTTGGCGGTGTCCGAGCAAAAGGCCTCCTCCAAGAAGTCTACGCCGATACCTTCGGTGCCTCCAACTTCCTTCAGCGAAGCGGAAGTCCATGGCTTTGCCTTCATCATTTCGGCAAACAAGGCCAGCCGGACACAAACCACCTTGTGGTCTTCAGCCAGTCCCGAGACGGCCCGTTCCAAGAACGCCTTGTGCTCTTTCTGCAGTTTACCGGCACCCTCCGGCAAAGCCCCCAATGCTCGGCCTAACGCCAGCAGCACTTTCCTGGCGTGGGCATGGTCGAACAGGTCGACGGCAGCCGTGTTGTGGCTCTGCAGCAGGTCGATCTCCAACGCCGCCATGAACCGGGTGACGGCCAGCCAGAAATCGCTGCGGACCATCAGCAGACACTGCACCCGCCCGCCGTCACATTGACGAAGGGCTTCGATCAGCGTCGCGTCCTTCTGATCGCGCCGGACGTGGAGCCACCGCTCGAACTGATCGAGAACGATCAGAACTTTCTTGCCGGCCGCCACACCTCCGCCCCGCCGGATAGCGGCCACACTCTCTTTCAACCCCAGATCACCCGGTAATCGTGGACAGCGCCTTCGCAAGCCCCCGAGCAGACGGGTTTCCGTCTGTTCGGCAGTCGCCTCGACGTAAAGGGAAATCACCTTGTCGTCTAGCCGGGGTAGCAACCCGGCCCTGATAAGCGAAGTTTTGCCGCATCCGCTCGGCCCGTAGATCAAGCCAACACGAAACGTATTGTCCGGATCGCTTTCTTCGATGCGGTTCTTCCAGAAACGGATACTTTCGGGCAACCCGTCCCGGTCACGAGGACCGGGCAGCAAGTCCAGAAAGAAGTCGGCGTCCTGGGCGTCGAAAGATCGCAACCCTTTGGGGACGATCTTGATCGGTTGGTCGGACCATGAAGCGACGGGCCCGGGCGTGGGCGTGGGCGTAGCGGTTGCCGTGGCGCCGGAAGCCGGCGTGGGAGGCGGCGTGGGCAACGACGTTGCCGAAGCACCTGAAGCCGTCGAGGCACCTTCGGCCGATTCCGCCAGCGGCGACGCCTTCTGAAGGAAATGTCTCAAGTCATCGGCCAGATCCGCGCCGGTTGTATACCGGTCCGACACGCGCTTCGAAAGCTCCGCGGCGTCGACCCGGGCGTTGCGGTCGAAGTCGAAGGGGAAGTCGATCGGTGCCGGGTCAATGAAGGTGCGCTGGTTGTCGCGGGCAGCCAGCATGTCGAAGGCGTTGACCTTGGCGTCGGTCGGGGAGTTGCCCGACTCGCCGATGGCGTTGCCGAAGTAGAACACGTCAGCAGTTTCCAGCCCGGTGTTATCGGTGACCAGGGCTGTGACTTGCAGCCACTCGTTCTGGATGGTGATGGTGTTGTCGGGCCAGATAATTGTCACCCGGTCGGAGTTGGCAAAACCTTCGTCCGGCCGCACTCTGACGGTGGGTGTGGCGGTTACCGGCTCCCAGCTACCCGGGTCGTTGTCATTGCCGACGTGGAACTCGAAGTCGTTGGCATTCAGGGCCTCCGGATCCTGGAGCCCCGCGATGTCGACCATGATCCCGTTGATGCCCCGGCTGTAGCTGGTGTAGTTCTGGAACGTGGCGGTCTGGCCGGACAGCAAGGCCGTCTTGTCGGGTGCAATGGCCTCGTCATCGGCTTCACCGGCTTCCGGATCGTTGCCGTCAAAGGCCGAGTTGTTGTAGAAGATGTGGCGGCCGAAAACAGCAGAATCTTGCCACCGCAAGCGGTAACGGGTCCCGGAGGGAGGAGCATCACTGTAAACTAGGATGAAGTAATCGCCGCCCCTTTCAACCACGTAATCTATGCGCGGGCCGGTTGAGGAGGCTAATGGAAGCGGAAGAGGGTCGCCAGGGGGGACGCCAAGTACGGAATCATCGTAAAGCGCAATTTCAATAATCCCTTTCGGCCCGCCGTCGTCGGACTGAAACTCGACGGTCAGCCATTGCTCGCCCATCGTCACGCATACTTGATACCAGTCGTCATCGGCGTGCTCGCTATCGATCCATTCCCCCTCGTTGTCGCACAGATCCCATGCGACATGTGGAGTGTTGTTGGGCTCGTACCAATCAAAGTAGGACTTGAATTCGAAGGAACCGATGTCCACCCGGTCCTCACCTTCGTTCAAGCCGTTGACGATCCGGTCGAAGCCGCGCTGGTCGGTCAGTAGAATGACGGCCGCTGCGGCAGCGTGGCCGGCCGCGGTCGTTCCGTTGGCGCCGCGGTCTACCGTCAATGTGTTCGCCGCCACCTCCGTGACCGTCATGTCTTCCGCGTCGATGCGAACCTGGAATGGGACCGTGCCGGGAAAGAAAGTCGCATCGTCCACGGTCAGGCTGACCTGCGTCGCATTGATGCCCCCGGCCAGGCTCGTTTGGATGCCACCGAAGGTGCCGAACAGTGCATTGTTTCCGGCGTCGATGGCAGGGCTGATGGCTAGGCCCTCAATTAGCAGCGCATGGGTTTTGGTAGGACCGCCGTTGTCGGACAACGTACCCAGCATCGGATTCAGCGGCGAGGCAGCACTGCCTACCTGGTTGCCGTTGATGCCGTTGATAAACCCGGTGCTGCCGTCGCCCACACCGATGAGGTTGTAAGAACTGCCCGCGTCGAACGCACCATAGACGTCGTCCGGTCGCGTGCCCCCCCCCGGGCAGCCGGACATTGCCGGCCACCAGCGTGTTGTAAAGGGTGGGATTCCCCGAGACGGTGTAAATACCCCCACCGTCCATCCCGGCCGAGTTGTCGGAAATGGTGGTGTTGACAAGTCTCACCGTTGCCGTGCCAGATTCATTGTAGATCCCGCCGCCCCAGTCTTCAGCCTCATTCCCCGGCTGCGTCTCGGCCTCGTTACTCGAGATCGTGGTGTTGCTCGCGGTCAGCGTAGCGAAGTTGGCAATGCCGGCACCGTCTTCCGCCCGGTTTGCGGAAATAGTAACGTTCTCAAGCGTCACGGACCCGTCGCCGAAGTTGCCAATGCCGCCGCCAAAGCGGCCGCCGCCGTTACCCGAAATCGTGCTATCGATGAGCGTGAGCACACCGCGGTTGTAAACGCCGCTCCCACTGCCTTCGGAAGAGTTGTCCGAAATGGTGACGTTGATTAACGTTGCCGTACCGTAGTTGCGTACACCCCCGCTGGTGTTGTGATCGATTGACGTACGTTCCAGTTCCAATTCGCCGTGGTTGACGATGCCACCACTCTCGAAGTTGCGGGCAATGGTTACGTCCGTCGCCACCACCCTGGCGAGGTCCTCGTTGTAGATGGCCCCACCATACTCGTTCTCGGCCTGGTTGTCACTGACCGCGGTACGAATGAGGGTCAGGCGAGCCGTGCCTGCATTCAAGATGCCGGCGCCACGGTTCCCCACGTGGTTGTTGGAGACGTCGCTGTCGATGAGCGTCAGGGTCCCCTCATTGAGGATACCGCCGCCGCTGCCGTCATCCTGCTCGGAGTATTGGGCGTTGCCGCCGCTGATGGTCAGGCCACTAATCGTCGCCTCCACATTAGTCGCAACGTGGAAAACGCGCCTGGTGACCGAGCTGCCCCCCGCGTCGACGGTCAACTGGTCGGCACCGAGGCCCTGGATGTCGACGTTGCTGTCGATCACGAGTTGGCGCAGGGCGGGAACCAGGGTGATGGTGCTGTCGCGGAGGCTGTTGTCGAACTGAATCACGTCGTTGCCTGGAGCCCCCGCGGCCAACAACAACGCCTCGCGGAGGCTCAGATCGCCGGGGCTGTAGTTGCCGTCGCTCTCGTCGACGTTCGTGGAGACAATCAAGAGACCCTTTACTCCGAGGTCAGGAACGTCCTCGGTAGAGCTTCTGCTGCGATCGACATCGGCGAGCAAACCGGTCGTCTCCCGCAGAAGCGGGAGGCTCTCACCTGCCGGCAAGTCCGGGTGAAAAGGACCGATGGACAGCAGCCGGCGATTTTCCAGCGACTCAATGCGGAGCCGTCGCCAATGAGGGCACCATCGTTGGTCGTGCCGGGCCTGGTGCGACCTCCACAAAGATCGACGATCACGGCGGTCAACACGTCGAGAGCGCATGGCGTTACCCAGCACATCTTGGTGGTCGGTATCTCAGACAAAGAACTAGTCCCAGTATATTTGCCGGTACGGGGAGGTGTCAAATTTCTACGGCCTTGCTGACCGGAAATACGACGCTGGGGGGGGTGACTCTATCCATCGCGGGAATTGGGCGAATTGGAGGGCAAGACCTGGGCCGCACTGAATGGGCGCGGGGTAGATGCGATAGCCCAGCACTAGCGGACTGGACCTTACGGTGGCCGGGGATGATCGCACTCTTCGGCCAATCGAAAAAAGCTGTGGGGTCGGACATACTCTGTCCTACCCCTGTGCTATTCTCGGGGAATCTGACGGAAGGTCGCGACGAATTACCGCCGGAACTTCCCCGCGAACCGGGGGGGCAATGGACCCCGCTGCGAACACTTGGCGCCCGTCGCTTCGGAGTAACGCTTAACGAGTTGGCTGAGGAGCTTGACGCCAGCGAGAGGACGATCCGCCGCGACCATGGCGTTTGCGCTGGTCGCCTTTGGGCCCGAACGCCGCTCGGCCATTGAGCGTGGCTGAGAATCTGTGGGAAGCTGGCCCCTGGATGGGGAAAATGACTCCTGTCCCCCTTCATTCCGAGAAAGTGGGCCTCGCTCGACGAAACAGCATTTCCGGCGTTCTCTTTGCCGCAACGCGGTCTGTTCATTGCGAGTCTATTGCCATTGGTCGCTCGACCCAACCTACGCCCCATGGACGATGGGCGATTCGTACCTGTCAGTCGCGGGTGATCTCCACCTCGAGTGGGTCGCACCACTGCTTCTGCTCGGACGTGTAGTAGAGATACGTCCGCGAGGCGGGGCCCGTGTACTTGCCCGGGATGGCCGCCACCAGGTCCAGCTTGAAGCTGACCTGCTGCTTCGGCTTCAACGCCCGCCAATAGCAGATCACCTCCCGGGCGCGGGTCTCGTAGTAGTCGAAGGCGCCGGTCTCCTTGAGCTCTTCGAGCTGATCGGCCCGGGGCTCCAACCCGGCGGGCAGGCCCAGGATGGCGATCGTCATCGGCTGGCCGTCTTCCTGGCTGGTGTTGGTCAACTCGGCCGTCAGGGCGACCGTTTCATTGGCCTTGACCTTTTTCTCGGCCAGCTTCGTGCTCAGCCGAACGGGGCAATCCTCGTGGCTCTGGGGTTTACGGGTGCGGAAGCGGACGTCCACTGCGTAGGGCATCTGGTTCTCGCCGGTCAGATCGATCGAAAGCCGATTCAGTCCCGACTCGAGGTTCGCTTCCAGGCCGTCGACCACGATCGTCTCCTGCTGTCCGGCGGCGAAGGCGTGCTCGCCGATCTGCAGGTCGTCGCGCTTGATGATCAACGTGCCGGCGGTGAGCGTCTTGCGGCTGGCCTTGGAATGCTCGACCAGGGCCTTAAGCGCCAGGATGGTGGCCTGGGTGGAGCCGAAGCCGCCGGGGCCTTGGCGGTTGGCGACGATCCACTGGATTGCCCGATTGGCCTGCTCCGTAAACGCAGGCGTCTTGAGCCAGGCCAAGGCGGCCAGGGCCGTGGTTTCGACCCTCAGCGACACGCCGCCGCTGCGGGTGATCGAGCCCTGTTTGCCCTCCAGGTGACCGTCCTCGGCCTGGGTCTCGGCCAGTTTGCCCAAGAGCTTCTTGCCCTCGTCCTCGTTTCCGCCGTTTAGGGAACTGGCGGCGGCCAGGGCAATCAGGTACGGATCGTCGGACTTGCCGGCCAGTTCGATGACGTACTCGATCTGCGGCTCGATCCCTTCCTGGCCCGATTCCGACAGGGCCCAGGTGATGTAGGCGTCGGTGATCTGCTGCGGCGCCCCGCCGAAGCTGTCCAGCGCCCGGGGATTCCGCTTGAACCCGCCTTGCTCGTTGCGGCGATCCAACAGCCACCGGGCGGTCCGCTCGATCATTTCCGGATCGACGTCGTAGACCTCGGCCATGTCGCGGAACTCCATCAGGCCGTAGGCGCTGAGGGCCTCGTGGCCCGGGTCGCCGCCGAACCACTCGTAACCGAGTTTCGGCGACTCGTATCCGGTCAGCTTGACGTAGCCCTTCTTCAACAGGTCCTTGGCCCGACGGGTCACCGCGGGGTTGGCCACGTCGTGCTCCTGCATGTATTGCAGCGAGAGCACGTTGGGATAATTCGAGGTGGAGGCCTGCTCGAAACAGCCGTTGGGCTCCCGCAGCATGCTCTCCATTCCCTTTTGCAGCTCGGCCAGCGCCGAGGGATACGCGCTGACGATCACCTCCAACGAGCCGGGTACCCAGTAATCGGGCAGCTCGACGACGACTTCCTGCTGCCCGTCGATCTGGCCGCTGTAGGAAAGTTCCTTGGGGAACCCGGGCGGGACGACCTTCAGCGGGCGGCGGATCTTGTCTTCCAGACTGCCGCCGGTGCCTTGGGCGATTCCCACGAAGGTCAATTCGCCGTCGCCCCGCTGGCCGATTACGTCCAGCGTGAAATACTCCCGATGGCGCTGGCCGCCCGTCAGGATCAGCGTCCGCTGGGAATCGCCGTCGAGCGCGGCCAGTTCACCGTGTTGCAAAGCGAACAGGTCGCCGTGTTGCAGGGCCAACTCGACGGTCAACTCGTCGCGGGTATCGTTGAGCACGGCCAGCGGCAGGTCGATGCGGTCGCCGGCGGTGACCTCCAGCGGCGGTTTCGGATCGAGGCTGAAGGGGATCCGCGATACGACCTCACCGTCGCCCGAACCGATCCGTCCCCCGCCGTGGGCGTCGACCAGCAGGCGGAAAGTGGTGGTGGCGTCGCACAGTTGGAACGAGACCTCCGCCAGACCGTCCTGGTCGGCGATCAACATCGGGTGCCAGTAGAGGGTTTCGGCAAAATCGCTCCGCACGTCGGGCCGGCCGGGCATGCGACGAAGCTGGTGTTGATACTCGCGGACGGTAAAACGGAACCGTTTGAGATTCTCGGCGTATTCTTTCTTATCGAGCATTTCGCGGCCAGCGAATTCGTCTAAGAAGCGCCTCGGCTTGCCGTCGCCGAGCAGGTCCCTTAGGCGGAGTTCCCGGCCGAACTGGGCCAGATCACCCAGCTCCGCATGCTTCAGCCACCCATCGTCCTCCAGGTCGAAATCACCGCCCGCAAGGTCCAACCGTTTCTTATCGGCCTTCTCGCCGAAGAACTCGTCGAACCCGTCCGGCTCGTCGTCGGCGAAAGCCTTGGGCATGGCCATCGGATCAGCGGCCTCAGCGAGGGGCTCCGCCGGTGCATCTTCGGGGAACGCCTCGATCAATCCCGGCGGCATCTCGCCAGGCTCTTCCGCCCCTTCCGCCAGCCATTCCAACTTGTACTCCTCGTCAGTGAGGAGCTCGTCGCCCGTAGCGTCCGTAGTGGTCTCGTCCACGTGCGGCGGCAGGTTGAAGGGCAGAAACGCCACCTGGACGTCGCCGGCCGGTGGGTCCCAGCCCGGGGCGGATAACATCACGCCGAGAACCACGCAGCAGACGCCGACGCCCACCGCGGGCACCCAGAAGCGGACCCCCGAAAAGATCTTCAACAACCCCAGCATCGCCACCAACAACATCAGGCCCACGGCGCCGAAGAAGCTCAGCGCGGTCAGCGTGCCGAACGTCTCGGTCCGCTCTTGGCGGTGATCGGCGACGTTCTTCTCGTACTCCGACCGGATCGCTTCCAGGTTATCGAACATCACCGGCGGGTTGCTGGGGCCGCCCAAGGCCGCCAGCCGGACGAGCTGCTGGTTGTCTTCGCCTTCTTCCAAAAGCTCTTCGAGCGTCTTTTCCGTGAACCGCCGCCAGCCTTGGGTGCCCAACAGCAGGTCCAAAGCCGCGGCCGCGTCGGGTTCGTCGGAGAGGTAGAAGTCGGCGTCTTCGAGGTCCTCGGGGTCCTCGACCTCGGTGGTCAGCAGGAAATGGGTGGTCATGCCCGGCGTGTCGTCGTCGGCCAGGCTCAGCAGGGCGTCGTCGACCACCGCCACGCCGAGTACGGCCGGCACCGGCTGTCCTTGCTCGTCGGTCACCTCCAAGCAGAGCTTGACCGTCTCTCCCGGCGCGTAGCGCTCGCTTTGGCCGTCGATGCGGACGTTCAGCCGCCGCGGCATCCGCCGGTAGACGAGCCGCTCGGCGACCGGCTTGGGCGGGCTTTCGCTGTAATCGAAGAGCGTCAGCCGGATCACGCCGCCGGCCTCATCGGTCAACGGAATCGATACCAGGTTGGCCCCGTTGTCTTCATCTTCTCCTACTTCGGTCACCAGCGACTGCTGGCCGACCGGCACGCCGCGACACCAGGCCGCCGCCACCAGCGGCACGCCCGATTCGGCCGCCCGAACGTTGAACTCCAACGGCGCGTCGGCGTCGAACACTCCCGTGCCCGTATTCAACACGACCCGCTGCCCGGCCGTGACCTTCGGCAGCTCCGGCTGGTGGGTCACGCCGGCGGGGCTGGTGATCTTCAGGCTGTATTGTTCACCCTTTTGGGGCGTGAAACTGAACGACCCCATTCCTTCATGCGTGGTCTCGAGGGCCGCGACTGCCCGGCCGCTGCCGTTGACGACCGCCGCCTCGATGTGGACCGGTTCGCCGAGCGGGTCGCGGCCAACGAAATAGACGCGTCCCAGCAGGCCGGCCACCAGGTCGCCCCCTTCGGGAAAGAAATCCACCTCGACCTTGCCCAGGTTGATGGGGATGGTCTTGGCCATGGTTTCGCGGTGGGCGCCGTCGTCGACGATCACCGCCAGTTGCCCGTCGCCCCGCTCGATCTCCGGCGGCAACTCGAACTGAACCCGGAACGTTCCGGCGGCGTCGGTCCGTACGTTGTCTTGCTGGAAGACGCGGTCGCCGTCGACGGTGGCGATGATCCGCAGCCGGGCGTCGGCCGCCGGGCCGCCCGTTTTTCTTTCCGCCAGGAAATCGGCCACCACCGTGTCGCCGGGGGCGTAGCTGTCGCGGGTGAACTCCAACTCCTTTTTCAACGCCGGCACCCGGTAACGTCGAATGAAGAACGGCCGCCGGGCCTCGCCAAACGCTTCGTCCAGGCTGCGCGCGACCAGCACGTACTCTCCGCCGGGGAAATCCTCGGCGCCGGGAATCTCAAACGCCCCGTTACCCACGCCGCGATCGGTGGCGCCCTGCAGCTTGGAATCGGGCAACACCGCCCCGCTGGGATCGAGGATCTCGAACTCGATCGGCATCGGATCGTCGGCCGCCAGGCCGAAACGAGTCAGCGTCAGCGAACGGTAGAAGACCGTCTCGCCGGGGCGGTACAAAGGTTTATCGGTGGCCAGTCGCGTGACGTAGTGTACCGGCTCGACCTGAAGCTGCGCCTCGAACTGCTCGTCCTGCTCGTTCGACTCCGCGTCCTCACGCTCAGCCACCACTTTCAACACCGCATGCGCCGCAAGGGGCTCCTCGCCGAGCGTGATCTGATAGCGCCCGTCTTCGCCGGTCGTCTCGCGACGCCACTTAGGTTGCTGCTCGCCGGGCGCGTAGACGGCGAACCGAATGGGGGCCGACATGGGATCTCCGGCGATCGAAGTCGTTTCGACGGTGTACGTCGCCGGCACGCCGGCTTGCAGATTCGACGGGCCGGTGACCTTCATCCGCAGGTGCCCCGCGGCGATCTCGTCGAGTTGCCCGCCACGATAAATATAGGCCCCCACCGAAACCATCAGCAAGACGGCGGCGGCCAGTCCCACCGCCCAACCGGCGGCCGGGGCCCAAGGCGTGGCGTGCGCGCCGCCCGCTGGTAGCGGTTTCGGCGGCGGCGATGTCTCTCGTGTTTCTTGTGACGTGCTCATGGTTCGCTGCGGGGGTTGGAGTTCGATTTTCGGCAAGCGGCGCCGCGTGGCCTCGCCGAACAGTTCGGCCGTGGCTTGGGCCTCGGCGTACGCGCGGGCCAACTCCTCGTCGGCGTCGATCCGCCCGCACAACTCCGCCGCTTCCGCCTCCGGCAGAAGATCGTAGATCAGTTCCAGCAGACGCTGGTGGATTTGCGGGTCCATGGTAAGGAGTCAGGGGTCAGGGGTAAGGAGTCAGGGGTAAGGAGTCAGGGGTCAGAGTTTGTGAATAAATTGATTTCCCGGGAAATACGGCATTTCTTCGAGCAATGAAAAGGCACATTTGGACTCGGTAGGCTATGTGCTGATGCGAAATACACCGTTTCGTGTTCGGCCAAATCGATTGATTCACAAACTCTCAGGGGTCAGAGGTTGTGAATCATTCGGAAACAACTTGTACGATGGCCCTCCGAGGCCGTCGAATCCAGGGGATATCGACTTTTCGACGGGCTCGGAGGCCCATCGTACACATTGATTCACA